>Ga0157371_10004078_pt1 | contig 12913 bp, 12 predicted proteins | sample C45metaG_FD_113462 | JGI IMG/M metagenome (GOLD analysis project Ga0157371, IMG submission 113462) | Corn rhizosphere microbial communities from Kellogg Biological Station, Michigan, USA - C4-5 metaG | ecosystem: Host-associated > Plants > Roots > Rhizosphere > Soil | place: USA: Michigan... | reverse complement strand
GAAGCAAATTTGTAATTAAAAACCAGGATGCGATGCATATCCACAAACAAAGAATATTCTTTAAGCTTCGACTCCACTTCCGGCACAATAGAAATTCCTTCTTTGAAATCGCCCTTCATCAAAAACTGGTTTATTTTGGCGCTGTTGATGTAAATTGATGTGTGCGTTCTAAAATTATCATGCTGATTCGCGGCCGGCGTTTTCGCAAAAGCTTCAAATTGATCAAGCGTTTTTTGAAAAGCTTTAAAATTCCGAAGATCAAAATGGGCATTGAGCAGATTGTGCATTCCTTTGATATAGTGCCCTGTTTCCACCGCGATCATTACTTCATCTTCATAAAATAAATCGATCCACTTTTGACTGTAACGGTAATACATCAAAAAGTCCTGCCGTATAAAAGCGTACCAGCAATAACTTTGGTACAAATACAATCTTTCATAAAAGCCATTGATCGCGTCACCATCTTTTGGCAACGAACTTTTGAAAAAACTTCGAATGTCTTTTTCATCTTCCACATTTCTTGCGTGGCCGTTTTGCACATACCAACGATATAACAACAAGGCAAGATTCGAGAGCTTTGTTACACGATCGATGTGGCCACTGATATCCATTGCCTCATTCGCCAATCGCTCGGTTTTGTCGAGCGTACTTCTCGTGATATGAAGGGTTTCGATTTTTTTCTCTAACGAAATTGCCTGCACCAGGAAATTCATTTTTTGGTTGGCACGCGCCAGCTCCTTTGCTTTTTCGAGAATATGAAGACTTTGGATTTTTAAACCTTTATTATAAAGCAGTCGGGCATTATCCAAATGTTCACTTAGTTTGAGATCAATATTATCGTTTGTCTTAAGCAACCTGAGGCTCGCCAATAATTGTTTGTATAAATGAGTTTTTAAATTGGCCAATTGCGATTTGGAAATATCTTTCAATGATTTTAAAAGCGCCTTTTCATCATATTCAGAAAGTTTATCAATTGCATCAAATAATCGGATTATTTTGAGGTCTTCTTTTGCTGAACTTCTTTTGATATAAAGCTTAAAATGCCTCTTTTCCGCTTTCTCGAGCGAATGAACCAACTGGAATAATGTATCGGAAAATAGATTGGGCATCATTAATAATTTATGCTGAAATGCTTAACAGTAAAGTCTTTTAGAATTTAAATATTGCTCAGCGATAATATAATTTCGATTAAGTTAATTATGTTTTAGTATGAGTGCGTAGTAAATTTGTTTTGTAAATGAGTTGATAAATTCATTGTTTTTCAAGCTGTTTGCCAGCGCAAAATTAATTTAAGAGTCTCATATCAAGCAATACGTTAAAGAGTTCCCCTGTTTCTACAGGGGAACTTTATTTTTAAGCATAAAAATACTTTTTAATATTCACTCTTGGCGATTCTGTTTTGCTTGCTTTTTTCATCTTACGTTCTTTTAAAAACAAAAATACTTGCCAGCAGCTGCCGGCAAGCATTTTCACTTTTCATCGGGTTCGAAGTAGTGGCCTTACAATTTTGCCACTTCAAAATTTTCTACCACATGTGCTGTCGATTTCACATGGAAAACCTCGGTTTTACGGCTTTTCGCGGTAGTTACTTCAACAGAAATACCAAAATCAGGTGAGGACAAATCAAATTCGTTAACATCGATACGGTAGTTGCGTGTAACGTTTTCGCCTTTCACTTTTTCAGAATAAAGCACTCTGCCGCTTTCATCTTTTATACTGATAAAATATTCAGAAGCCTGGGGATTATTCAGGTTAAGCTGAAAAACGGGTTGGTTATTCGTTTTACCGATATACTTCAACTCCATCGGCTCATTCGGGTTTTTCGCCGCGAAAGTATTGGTTGAAGTTCCGATGGTGCAAACTGCCAATAAAGCAATCGCCATCATTTTTGCTGGATTCAATTTAGTTTTCATAATAGTAATTTTTAAGGGTTAAGGAATACTTGCTTTTTAAATGCGATGTAAAAGTAACCTTCGCTCAAGCAGCTCACAAACCAACTTGTATCACTTTTTAGCATCTTAAAAAGCCTGCGTGATGACTTGAAACCCTTGTTCTATAGTGGATTGATTGAAAAACGAATATGATGTCCAAGCGATAATTTAGTAAGTTTTTATAAGCTCAAATTGTTTGTTTATAGCCAGTTATTAAAAAGAAATTCGAAAATTGGGAAAAGAGCTATAGAAGATTTAAAACTATTTAGATATCAGATCACGCCAGTGAACCAACAAATTTTAATGCTTTTTATTTTGGTTCCAACCTATGGTAGACGGCTTTTATCACCAACGGTTTAGTTTTATGGCTTGTGAATAACATAAGTAACTACACCCCAAATCGCGAAATCTTCACAAGTGGCATCAATGTTTATTGGCGCGAGTTTATTGGCATCGGCCAGTAACCTGATCTTGTTGTTGCTTTTCTCAAAGCGCCTGATCAGCAGCTCCCCATCGAGCATCGCAATAATTACCTTACCGGTAGCCGCCTTTAACGAACGGTCAACGACAACTATGTCTTCTTTAAAGATGCCGGCATCTCTCATTGCATCACTGTTTACACGCATGAAGAAGGTTGCGGACCTGTTACCGATGAGTTCTTCATTGAGATCAATACATCTCTCCTGGTGATCATCGGTGGCGATAAAACCGGTTGCATTGCTCCTGTTCATATCCTTTTGCGGTAACCAACTTTTGTAATTATGTGTAGGATAATACAAGTTATCAGATGGCATAAAATATTTGTTTTAAAACTAAATGTTTTAGTAAATTTATGCTAAATTTTTTATTATAAAAAATTCATTGCATCATGTGCTATCGGTACTTCAAGCAATATTCTCTTGCTACATAGAAAAGCCCGCGATTTAGATAGAATACATGTCTGATAATTAAAATAAATAACCAAATGAACAAACAACTAAGACAAGATCACTACAAACTTTCTCCTTTGGAAAAAGAAGACAATGGCTACTTAACTGGCCGAGGGGCACAATTCAATACAAAAAACAAATTTTTGGTAAACCAGCAGGCAAAGGAAGAAATTGAGGCAATTGATGATTGGGAAGAAACTCAAAAAGCGACTCAATATTTGGAGCAGCAAGTGAAAAGTATTGTAAACAAAGTAGACAGTCCGGACGTTGGGATGATGTACAGCATGAATCCTTATGCAGGATGCGAGCATGGTTGCATCTATTGTTATGCCCGAAATGTTCATGAATATTGGGGTTATAGTGCGGGACTTGATTTTGAAAGCAAGATCATAGTCAAAACCAACGCACCGCAAATGCTTCGTAAATACCTGGTTAAACAAAAAGGAGAAGTTCAGCCAATCATGCTCAGCGGCAACACCGATTGCTATCAACCTGCTGAGCAAAAATACCGGCTAACAAGGGCTATGCTTGAGGTTTGCAATGAATTCTATCAACCGGTAGGCATATTAACGAAGAATTCGTGGATCATAAAAGACAAAGACATTCTGCAGGAAATGGCAAAGAAAAATCTTGTATCCGTCATGGTTTCCATCACCTCTTTTAATGAAGAGTTGCGGCGCGTAATGGAACCGAGAACGGCGACGGCCCATCAAAGGTTAAAAGTAATTGAAGAATTGAGCAGTGCCGGAATACGGACCGGCGTAATGATGGGACCAATGATTCCTGGATTGAATGAACATGAAATGCAACGGATCATGAAAGAAGCAAGCGAAGCGGGAGCAAAGTTTACATCGTATACTTTTATCCGTTTGAATGGATCTGTCAAATTTTTGTTTCATGATTGGCTGCATAAAAATTTTCCGGATAGGGCAGACAAAGTGTGGCACATGATCGAGTCAAGTCATAACGGAAAAGTGAACGACAGCCGCTGGGGTGTGAGAATGAGAGGAGAGGGCAACATAGCCCAGATTATCAATCAACAGTATAAAAAATACGGCAAAATGTATAATCTGAATGAAGACCGGTGGCAATTGAATACGCAAGATTTCAGAAGGCCCGGCGAGCAGGGAAAATTATTTTAAATTAGAAAGATCAACATGATTGCAATGAACTTTTGTTCCGAAAAATATTTCTGAATGTTGATCGAAATCGGTTGTTGAATCAGTAGTGTAAAATTGCAATTCACCTTTTTTACTGCACTTTTCTTTTATTTCCGGATGACGAAAAAGGTAGTCAGCAAGGCTATCGGCAACAATTGTTCCTTGTGATATCAGCTTGATATTTGCAGGTAAAAACTGGTTTATTTTTTTTATCAAAAGCGGATAATGTGTGCAAGCAAGCAAAACTGTGTCAATTTCAGGGTTCGCATTTTGCAGAGTCTTCAAATCCTTTTTGATAAAGTAATCTGCCCCTTCGGACTCATATTCATTATTTTCTACTAAAGGAACCCACATTGGGCACGAATGCTGGAAAACTTCTGCAGCAGGAAAAAACTTTTTAATTTCAATAGGATAAGAATCTGATTTTACAGTTCCGCGGGTTCCCAGGATTCCAATCTTATTTGTGGCCGAATAATTCCCTATAACTTCTGCAGTTGGTCGGATGACCCCCAGCACTCTTTTTGAAGGATCATATTGAGGAAGAAATCTTTGCTGAATCGTTCTTAAAGCTTTTGCAGAAGCCGTGTTGCATGCAAGAATTACCAGGGGACAGCCTTTTGAAAAAAGCCATTTCACCGCTTCTAGTGTGTATTCGTAGACCGTCTCAAAAGAGCGCGAACCGTATGGCGTTCGGGCATTATCGCCCAGGTAGACAAAATCATACTCGGGAAGCCGGTTCTTGATTTCTTTTAAAACGGTCAGTCCGCCGTAGCCTGAGTCGAAAACACCTATTGGAGCTGTCATTTATCAAAAATAACAAAGCCACCCGGTTTATAGAGTGGCTTTGCAAAATAAAAATTTGAATTATTTATGGCTTTGCTGGTGTAGTGGTTGTCGTTGGTTGTTTTAAACCCAATTTTTTAATCACCAACGGACCTATGTCATCACTCGGAGGCATTACGATCAACGCTTCTTTCGGCATAATATAAGTGTAACCATGTTCCTTGGCTACGGCTTCGATAGCGTCCTGTAATTTCTTTTGAATAGGCGCAGAAAGCTCTTGTCTTTTTTGCTCAAATTCATTTTGAATTCTTTGATTTTCACCTGCAAGTTCCTGGCTTTGCTTTTGAAGATCATTTCTTCTCACTTCTTTCATACTGGCACTCATTGTCGTAGAATCCTTCACAAACTTTTGAATGGCCTCATTTAAAGCATTTTGCTTTTCCTGTGCATTTTGGTAAAGTGATTGCTGATATTGATCAAGTTGTTGTTGTACAGTTGCTGCTTCAGGCATCAATTGAATGATTTCATCAGCACTGATGTATCCAATCTTTTGTGCGTTTGTCGTTGAAAATCCGAATATTCCTACAGAAATAAAAAGGATGGTTAGAAATTTTTTCATTTTTGTTTTTATGGTTTGTTTTTATAAAGTGTTTAAAAATCTTATTTAGGCTGCACGCCATTTTCTGTTTGACAATTATTTAACACCCAACTCCTTCAGCACGTCATCACTCTTATCCAATTTGGGGTCGGCAAATATAACGGTAATTCCATCACTTTTGTCTAAAATAAAATCATATAATTTGGCCGCTGCTAATTTTTGGATAGCATTATAAACCTTGTCCTGTATCGGTTTTATCAGTTCTTCCCTCTTTTTAAAAAGATCTCCCTGGTAACCAAATCTTTGGCGCTGAAGATCATTGAGTTCCTTTTGTTTATTGTAAATCTCATCTTCACGCTTCTTCTTTAGATCGTCGCTAAGCATCACTTTTTCTGCGTCATAATCTTTATACATCTTATCGAGTTCAGCCGATTTCTGATCGATTTCCTGCTGCCACATTTTGCTGAATTGATCCAGTTTTTTCTGGGCGTCGTTATATTCAGGCAGCTTGCTTAGAATGTACTTGGAATCGATGACAGCATAGCGCTGGGCAAATCCACTGCCAGCTAATGCGAAGCTGAATAAGAAAATAAAAAGTATCTTTTTCATCTCTAGTATTTTTTAATTGATTGATGTAAGAAGACAGTAAAGCAACAAATTACAGCAAATTTTATTTTGATTTTATTTGCGGGTTCAGTTATTCCGGTTCCTGGCCTAGCATAAAGGTAAATTTGGCGGCGCCTTTTAAGCCCGTATTAGGACCAATTCTGTCAAGGCCAATTCCATAATCGAAGCCAAGAAGTCCGAACATCGGAAGGAAGAACCGCATACCTAAACCAACGGAACGGCGCAGTTTAAAAGGATTATAATCTTTAAAACTATACCAACCGTTGGCAGCTTCAAAGAATGCAAGACCATAAATGGTGCTGCTCGCACTCGTGCTGAACGGATACCTCATTTCCAAAGTATATTTATTGAAGATAGTAAAAAAGTTCGTCGCCTGGCTAAGATCAGGGTTAATTTTTGGATTTGAATTATCATAAACCGGATAGCCCCTGTGAGCAATAATATCGTAGCCCAAAAGTCCATAGTTATTGCTTAATCCGGCATCGCCCAACTGGAACCGGCCGAACGGCGACAATGGCGCATTCGAATTATACCTTCCGAGGAAGCCATATTTTGCGGCCGCATATAATATAAACTGCTTGTCTTTATTTTCACCACGGCCTTGCCCTATCGGAACATACCATTGAGCTGTAAAACGCTCTTTATGATACTCCACCCACTTATATTTATCCGCTTCGCTCAAAGTTTGATTTTGTCTTAAGAGCGAGTAAGGAGGAGTCAGTTCGGTGCTTAAAATAAAGTTGGAACCGCTTGTCGGGAAGATCGGGTTTGGCCCTGCCGAACTCCTGGCGAGCGTGATCTTAAGACTTATATTGTTTGAAACTCCGTTTATCAGTCCCGGGAAAATATTATAATTCTTCAACTTGTATCTCTGGTAATTCAATTGATATACCAATGAAAAGAAGTCATCAGGCCACTGCAATTGCTTACCGAGAGAGATGCTGATTCCAGTATTTTTTATGTAGGAAGAATCCGCATAAGACGCGTTGTAGTAGCCCGTACGTGGATCAAAAGCATTGGCGTATTTGGTATCGTAATACCCGATGGTAAAAGGATTCCTTCTCTTGCCACCAAGCCATGGTTCGGTAAACGAAAAGTTGTAAGATCTGAACTGCTTACCGTTGCTTTGGGCCCTTAAACTCAGTTTTTGTCCATCACCAACAGGCAAAGGATCCCATGCTTTCTTCTTAAAAATATTGTAGATAGAGAAATTATTGAAGGTTACGCCCAAAGTTCCCGTAAGACCGATTCCGCCGCCAAATCCCGCTGAAAGTTCCAACTGATCAGAAGATTTTTCTACTACGTTCCAGGTAATGTCTACCGTTCCGTTTTCAGGATGAGGCACAATTCCCGGAGAAATTTTTTCGGCATCGAAATAACCTAACTGCGAAAGCTCTCTTTGTGTCCTGATAATTTTCTCCCGGCTGAATTTTTCTCCCGGAATCGTTCTTAATTCACGGCGGATAACATATTCCTTTGTTTTGTCATTTCCACTGATACCCACTTTACCTATCGTAGCCTGCGGCCCTTCAGTGATGCGTATTTCATGATCGATCGTATCGTTGTATACCGCGGTTTCAACAGGAACGATGTGAAAAAATAAATAGCCGTCATCTTCATACAAACTGGCTATATCGCCGCCTTCCGGCGATGGAGTCACTCCCAATTTTTTATTTAGCGTCTCTGCATTGTAGACATCGCCTTTTTTAATTCCTAAAATGGCACTTAATATAGAATCAGAATATTTTGTATTTCCTTTCCAGGTAATATTGCCAAAATAATAACGTGGCCCTTCAGTAAGTTTGATAGCTACATCAAGATTACCGTTATCATTATAGGTTGTATCTGCAACGATCGTAGCATCACGAAAGCCGAGCGAATTATAATAATCCAATAGTTTATTTTTATCCTCCTCATATTTCTTTTCGTTAAACTTCGAAGAGCTCAAAAATTTAAGACGCACGTAAGGATCGAGCAGTTCTTTGGTTTTGCTTGGGAAAAGAAAACCATTTTCCGCTATGTATTTATGAAAAGTCAGGTAATTCGTTTTCGTCGTGTCATAGACATTATAATCTTCTGATGGAAACAGCGTAAGGTGGCTTTTCTCTTTGGTGCCTTTCATCTGCTTTTTCAATTTCAGATCAGGCACTTTATGATTGCCGGCAAAATAAATATTGTTGATCTTTACCTTACCATTTTTGTTTACAATAAAAAGAATATTAACTGCATTGGTGGCTTTGGTATCTTTACTTTCACTAATCACAACGTCCACATTCCTGTAGCCTTTATCAATGAAAAACTTCTTGATTGTTGATATAGCCGACACCTTGAATCCTTCCGTCACTCTCGTTACTCTTCCTTTTTTAAGGTCAAGTTTTTTCGTGATGTCGTCGGCCTCCGTCTTGGTAATGCCTTTAAATTTAAAGTTGGAAAGAACCGGCCGGTCTGTCACGTGAATCTCAATAGAAAGATCGTTACCTTTTAATTCGGTAAGATAAATCTCCACATCAGATACAAGGTTTTGTTTCCACAAATTAGTGATGGCATTTGCAAAAGCATCGCCCCCGGGTAATACTATTTTATCGCCGACTGCAAGTCCGGAAATAGAAATGATCAGGTTTGGATCGAACGTAGTTCCCGTAACCGTGATGTTAGAAATAGTATATTGTTTCGGAGCTTTTGCGTTAAGTATATTTTCAAGTTCCACATTTACTGAACTCGGAACAGTGTCTTTATTATCAGGAATAACAGGTAAGGAATCGGTTTTTACATTATCCGCGGATACGGAATCTTTCACAATCTGGGCAGAGGCAACAGTTCTGGCAGTAAAAGAGATTGCTATCAAGAAAAGTATCTTGTAGATCGTATGCATTAAATCGATTTTAATAGGGCGGCAAGATAATTTCAATTATTAAAAGTTTTTGTTAAATCAACCAAATAAAAAGGGGAGTGCGCAAAGATTAAATGCTTAATTGACGGCATTTCTGCAGGAAACAGTTTCATACCTGTTCACTTGTTTTACCAAATCTTCTTTCGCGCATTTGATAATTCAACAGAGCCTCGTACAAATTCTCTTTCCTGAAATCGGGCCAGAGCGTATCTGTAAAGTATAATTCAGAATAAGCGAGTTGATACAATAAAAAATTGCTGATCCTGTATTCACCGCTGGTTCTGATCATTAATTCAGGATCAGGAAAACCAGCAGTGCACAGATGTTGCTGAAAAACTTCGTCTGTAATTTCAGCGGGATCAATTTTTTCGTCACGTACTTCTCTTGCTATGTTCTTTACGGCATTTAAAATTTCCCAGCGGCTGCTGTAGCTTAGGGCCATTATTAAATTGAGACCGGTATTCTTTTGTGTTTCAACACATGCCTCATCCAATTCCATTCTGGCCTCGTGCGGAAGCATATCAATATTTCCAATCACATGCAGCCGGATGTTATTTTTATTAAGGGTTGCCACTTCACTGCGAATCGTTTTTACAAGCAGTTCCATTAATCCCGTCACTTCGTCTTTGGGCCTGTCCCAGTTTTCTGTACTAAAAGCATAAAGAGTAAGATAACCGATTCCTAATTCAGCACAACCTTCTACAATATTTCTCACACTTTCAACTCCGTTATAATGACCAAACAAGCGGTCTTTGCCTTTTTCTTTTGCCCACCTTCCGTTTCCATCCATAATAATGGCGATGTGCCGCGGTAGCTTTTCGGCTATCAATTTATCTTTTAAACTCATTTTGTTATTAAAAAAAGGAAGTCAGGCATTCAGAAGCCTGACGTAACAAAAGTAAGAAAATTGTGAAACAGAATCCAGGTAATTATTTTAGGGATTAACTGTGGGGCAACGATAAGAGGTGATATTGAACGAAACGCCGAATTCTGCAATAATATATTGATCTTTTTGTTTGCTGAAACCGCGTTGTCTTCCTTCAATTCCGATAGGAGTTCCTACTTCAAAAGAACGGTCCTGCATAATACCTGCGATAGATTTACCACCGGCAGTTGAAGGAAATTTATCAGCACCCACGTAAGTTGTGCTCACATCATCAAGGTAATCGGTACTGGTGAACCGATGAGCCACTTCGAAAGAAATATTTATGTTATCGTTGATGGCATACTTAACGCCAAAGCCTAAAGGAAAACACAATGCCATAGCTCCATATTCTTTGCGGCCTTTATAAAATGTTTCTCCCTCGGTATGTAATGGACGCAAGTACACTTTCCGGTTTTGATAATAAGCATAAGGATCGTATGTGAAAAATCCAACGCCAAGCGTAGCATAAGGTGTAAATGAATGAGCCGGATCAGTTGGAATAAACTTAAAAAAGTTGAAATCGCCCTGCAACGCAATTTCAAAAATATTGGTATTAAAGCTCAGGTTTCTTCTAAGAGCATATTCGTTATTACTGTAAATATCGCTGTATCCAAGTTAAGCAAAATGGGCAGAAAGTCTTACTGACGTATAGTTACCAAACTGTTTTCTTACGAATCCGCCAATATCGATTTTTGGCCTGTTTATGCGTACCCGATTATTCAAATCACCAAAATAATGTGCGAGGCCGGCAGTAATTCCAAACTCACCCTCCTGAACATAATCGTTCATTTGCGCCTGGCTGCGGAGCGCAAAGGCAAGAGTAATTATTAAAAAGAGAATGCACTTTTTCATATGTCCGGACAAAATAAGTGATTTAAAACTAAGAAATAAGCGGCATTTACTAACTTATAACGTTAAAATTTATCAATTCCGTTTATCAAGACCCCATGATAATTTGTTTCGGAGGGTTTGAAGAAAATTATTTTCGTTTAATCTAACAAGATTGATACCGAAAACTTCTTTTCGTATCGCAAGCAACACTTCTTTCGAAGCTATTTCTCTGCGACTGTCAAGCGTGCATAAAAAACCATCGGTTCGTCCTTCGATTTCGAAAGAAATAATGGAGTCGTCAGGAATTACCAAAGGCCTGATATTTAAATTGTGTGGCGAAACCGGTGTAATAACAAAACTCGCGGAGTCAGGGAAAACTACAGGTCCGTTACAACTTAATGAATAGCCGGTGGAACCTGTTGGTGTAGCAACTATCAGTCCATCCGCCCAATAAGTATTTAAAAATTCGCCGTTTAAATAGGTGTGAATTTTAATCATCGGGGAAGTATCCTTCTTATGGATGGTAAACTCATTAAGCCCGTAGCTTAAACCTTTGAATAGCGGCATATTGGCGTCAAGGTGCACGAGCGATCTTTTATCCAAAACGAAAGTGCGCTTGATGAGCGCTTCCAATGCGGAACGAATCTCATCTTTACCGATGCTTGCCAGGAAGCCGAGCCTTCCGTAATTAATTCCTAAAATCGGAATTCCTTTATCGCCTACAAATGTTACAGCATCGAGCAACGTGCCGTCGCCCCCGAGACTGATGATAAAATCTATCTCATCCAGGTCTTCTGAACAATTAAAAGTGGAATACTTGTCTTTTATTTTGATAGAAGTATAAAACAGGTTGAAAAAATCCTGGTATATAACAGGCTCGATATTATAATTGGAAAATTCGGTAAGTAAAACTTTCAATCCCTCCAGCTGTTCCGACTCCAACCCACGACTATAGATCGCTATTCGCATAATGATTTCTATTGAATTTATAAATCGCGTTCAAGTCTACCATAGCATGTAAAAATAACAGCTTTTGGTTAATTAGTATAATCTTCCGTAAAGCGCAAAATGAAAAACAAAATTATTTGTTGGTTTACTGCAGACAAGTGTTTCCTTGGGAAGGGATTAAATATCGAGGTAATTCATCAGGTTATTGTAATTCACATTAATCTCATTTTCAAACAATTCTTCACCTGAATAATAGAGAACTGAATACTCGTATCTTTCAAATGTAGCGATAATCGTAGCGATTTCTTTCTTATTTATTTGCAAGGTAACTTCCAATAGATCCGGAACCGGGTGAGGCGTCACATTAAGATGTAAAATAGTAGCGCCGTCGCTTTCGATAATGCTGTTAATCTCAGAAATAGCAAAACGGGAACGTTCCATTTCAAGCACTACCATGGCACCGAACTCAGATGAACCGCAAAAATGCCCCATTTCGGTTATCAAAGCTCTTGATGAAATAGTTCCTTTAAACTCGTTATTTTCATTCACGACGGGGATAACGTTTGTGTGGTACAGATTATAAATGCTGGCAGCTTTTAAAAAATAAAAATTAGCATTGACTGCGGCGGTTATAAAGTTGGTTTGAAAAACATCAAGTGTCGTTTCCTTATTTTGCTCATCAACAAGATCTTCCTCACTTATCAACCCTAAAAATTTTCCTTCAGAAACAACAGGAAGGTGAGAGGTTTTATGGTCATTCATCAGGTGAAGAACGGTGTCAACAGAATCTTTCAGCTTCAATAAGGGATATATATTATCAGCAAGTTGCAGAGTTGTCATTTTCTTAAATTTAAGTTTTTTTACTGCAATATTCTCTGATAAAAGACAAGATAAATCAAAGAATCGTTGCAGCAGGTATTTTTAATTTTGAAAGAAAAGCACTAAGAATCCGGTTAAATTCATCAGGAACTTCCATCATGGGAGCGTGGCCGCATTTATCTATGAAATGCAGTTCACTATTGGGAATTAATTTATTAAACTCCCGTGCAACGAAAGGCGGAGTGATGGTATCATTATTACCCCAAATGAGGCAGGTAGGCTGTTTTATTTGATTTAGTTCATCACCAAGATTATTACGAATGGCCGATTTTGCCAGTGAAATGATCTTAATAACTTTAAGCCGGTTGTTGGTTATTTCAAAGCATTCGTCTACCAGTTCGTCTGTTGCCATCGCCGGATCATAGAACGTGAGTTGTGTCTTTTTACGGATATATTCTTTTTCCCGCGCTTT
>Ga0157371_10004077_pt1 | contig 12914 bp, 9 predicted proteins | sample C45metaG_FD_113462 | JGI IMG/M metagenome (GOLD analysis project Ga0157371, IMG submission 113462) | Corn rhizosphere microbial communities from Kellogg Biological Station, Michigan, USA - C4-5 metaG | ecosystem: Host-associated > Plants > Roots > Rhizosphere > Soil | place: USA: Michigan... | reverse complement strand
TTTTGCTGCATCAGCACCAAAATTATCTGTCAGAATGATTTCTTTGTTCCCTGGGAGATTATTGATTTGTGATGATAGTTCATCCACGGCAATATGCATGGTGTTTTTAAAACTTCCCATAGCATTGACCTTTGAATTGGAAGTAATATGTTGCCAGGCTGAATCAGGGCGCACATCCAGTAATATGATATTCTTTTGATGATCCTTCCACTGACGGCATAGATCTGTAGCGGGGATAATTGCATATTTATTTTTCGTTTCCAGCAAGGTTTTGCTGCAAGGCACCTGGTCATCATCCAGAGCCCTGATTGCTGTCATTCCGCCATTGATGTTAATCACATGATGAAAACCACTATCTGCGAGCAACTTACTGGCTCTTCTGCTACGCTGGCTATGCGAGCAATAAACAAAAACAGGTTTATCTTTATAAGCATCCAATGAATGGACTTGCTTTGGCAACTCCCGCACATCTATATTTTTGGCATTTTTCAAACGCCCTATATTCAATCCTGTGCTGAAAGAAGTGTCATTAAATTCTCCCGCTGATCTTACATCAAGTATAAGAGCACCAGGGTAGTTCTTCAATTCCCCGCACAAGCTTTCCGGGTACACTGTTTTAAAAAGGAGGTTATCATTTTTATACTGAGCACGGCAACATAAAATAATCAACAGGAAGGGAAATAATAGTACCGTCTTTTTCATCTTCAATGTTTTTATTAATTAATATATATAAGTTAGGGAAGAATATGAGCCCTAATGTTATGAATGGAAAGCCTTCCAGTAATTATTATTGTAATCATTCCCAGGATTATTCTGGATAAGGGGAAACAGCTGTAGAGGGTAAAGGACAAAAATGAATTCCCCCGTCACAATTAAATCGGGTGATGCGCTCCTTCGGAATGCCGGTTTTTTGCACAATTATTTAGGGAAAACAAGCCTTTCTTTGTAACTTTAAAATACAACTCCAGCATCCTGCAAAAAGCTGTTTTTTTACCAATTTTTCGTGGCAAAGCTTTTGAATCAATACAAAAAAAGATTGGTTATGTACTTAATGGAAATTGCCGGGGATATTACTGAAAGGATCCAGGAAATTGCTTTTGGATTATCTATCATTATTTCAGGATTATTCCTGCTTGAGTATAAACGCTTTACACAAGAACAGGAAAAACAGGAAATGATAGATGGTTTTTTAAATGACAACTGATCCTACTGCAACTACATCAGTAGAAAAAGTGCTGAAATTTGTTCCCTTTCAGATACTTCAAAATATACTTTACATACCTTTTTATTTGAGGTCATTATTCCTGCAACTCCGGATGAACCTGGTTGATAGTGCACAGATAATTCAATAATTGATACCTTCAGCCTTTTTAAATAGTAAGAACAGATGAATGTCAAGATTGAATCGTCCTGGAAAACCCAACTAAAGGATGAATTCAAAAAGCCCTATTTTAAGAATATTACAGAACATTTAAAGACGGAAAAGGCGCAGGGCAAAGTTATTTATCCTCCAGGCCCATTGATCTTTAATGCATTTGATAAAACACCTTTTGATAAAGTAAAGGTGGTCATTCTCGGACAGGACCCATACCATGGTCCAAAACAAGCTATGGGACTAAGTTTTTCTGTGCCTAAAGGCATACCTGAACCACCATCACTGGTAAATATTTTTAAAGAACTACAGGATGATGTAGGCATACCCATTCCGAAAGATGGTGACCTGACCCCATGGGCGCTTCAGGGTGTACTTTTATTAAACGCTTCTCTTACCGTGAGGGCCGGGGAGCCAATGAGTCATTCTAAAATTGGCTGGCATACCTTCACCAATTGTGTGATCCAGACATTGTCGAACAAAAAGGAGCATATAGTATTTCTGTTATGGGGGAAGTTTGCACAGGAAAAGGTGGAGTTGATCAACACAAAGAAACACCATATATTAAAGGCAGCACACCCCTCTCCGCTTAGCGCTCATAACGGTTTTTTCGGTTGCAGGCATTTTTCTAAAACAAATACCTATTTAATGAAACAGAATTTGGATCCAATTGATTGGGCTTTATAATATTTGCACATGAATTTATTGAAGAATATACTGGGAAGAGTCTTTGCATTGTGGGCCTTATTGGTTTTTGCTGTTTCGCTACTTGTTTATTTTATACCCATATGGATAACAGGCTTGTGGCCGGAACCAAAAAGAACTATTTATGTGTTTAAGATATTTGATATATGGATGACTACTTTTTTTATTTTCTCAGGTGTAAAAAGAAAGATCACAGGTAAAGACAACTTTAAAAAAGGGCAGGTTTACGTAGTGGTGTGCAATCACAATTCTTTCATGGATGTGCCACTATCAAGTTCAGCTATTCCCGGAGCTAATAAAACCATAGCAAAGGATGAAATGGCAAAAATTCCTGTATTTGGCACTATTTATAAAAGAGGCAGCGTGCTTGTAAACCGGAAAAGCGAAGAAAGCCGTAGGGCCAGCTACACCAAAATGAAAGAAGTACTAAAAATGGGTTTACATATGTGCATCTACCCGGAGGGAACCCGTAATAAAACATCGCAACCACTGCAACGTTTTCATGATGGTGCCTTTAAGTTGGCTGTGGAAACGGGGAAAGCAGTTATACCAGCAGTTATATTTAATACAACTAAAGTGCTCCCAACGAACAAGAGCTTCTTTTTCTGGCCACAACAGGTTGAAATGCATTTCCTTCCCGCTATTGAATCCACGGGTAGATCCACTCAGGAATTAAAGGAGGAAGTGTTTGAAGTGATGAAGAACTATTACTTAAATCATCAATAGTTTACAAAGGTCCTGGTGCGGTTGATCCTCAGATCCTGGAGAATGGAAGATTTAGGACTAATGCTAATATTAAAATAGCGATAGTTACCAATGGGCGTAACGTTTATGGCCATTTGCCAGCAATGCATGTCCCTGGAAATGGACATAGTAAAGGTGGTCAGCTGCTTGGTTTTAAAATCATAGAAGCCATTTGTAGTAAAATTCCATTTGGGAGTAAGGCTGAAACTGTTATTAAAGGAAGCGCTGGAAGTGACAGAAGTCTTGAACTTCTTTGTGTCACGGTCAAATTGCTTAAAAAAGCTCAAAGAATAAGATAATCCAATTGACCAGGGGATATTGAAATCTACAAATTCGGCTGGGTTCCTTCGCATATAATCCTGCAATCGCTGTTCATCTGCCATCAACGCCGGGTCATTAATATGTCGCCCGATTTGTGCATTCGGATTCGTTCCCTGTTTCGGATCGCGGGGTTTGCTCTGAAACTGAGTGGACATGGAGATACTTCCTGATCTCAATTGCCCAATACTTACACGACCATCACTCCAGGCGTATCTTTTAGTTTGTCTACCAGATGTATCATATTGGTAAGGGTCCAATATACCTTGTGCCGAAAGACTTAGTTTCTCAAACAGTGTGCTTCTCAAATAGAGGTTAAAGGGCAATAGTTTAAATGAATCCAGCAGGAAATTATACCCGCTCTGGAAACCAAAACCATCTATCAACCTGATCTTTTTAATGGCCGCATCGCCTGTATCTTTTTTACTGCGCCATTTCATTTCAAGGTTATTATCCACTCCAAAACTGATGCCCCCGAACCTGCCATAGCCGTAGCCCGTAAATATCCTGTTATTAACGAATTGAGGCAGCGCTGAAATATGTCCAAAGGTATCAACCTGTATCACATCATATTTTCCTTTGGAAAGATTAGGCGTATAATTTAAACTAAAGCTTGGGCGTACCACGTGACGAATGGCCATGAGCCTGGACTTTTTAAACGCCAGGGTTCCATAAATGTTTGTATTGACCCCCAGGGAAAAGCTCATACGCCTGTCAGTAAAAAAACCTTTTTCATTTGAAAGGGTATCCACCTTACCTGCAACAGGATTCCACTGTCGTCTCAATCTATGGGTAAGCCAGGTCTCTTCGTAGGAAATTGAGGGAGATACTATGAATTTTCCTAACGGGGGTAAGGAAAGACTAATGGGAAAACGGTGTTGTGCACCCCATTCTAAGGTATCTAATAAGCTTCCTATAGTATTAGAAACTGTATCATTAAACGACAACTGGTTCCTTGCAGAAACGGTGTAGCCTAACCCTATTTTTTCATACCATTTTGGAGAACCAATTACTTCTTTCCGTTGAAATGGATAAAAAGTACTGATATTGAAGCCCGCATCAGGAAGTGTCAAATTAATTATATGACTTACACTGTTCTGATTTTCGTTGGCAGTCATGGTAAAATTCATGGGAGTAGTCCCGGTCCAGGTCTTTGAATAGTTGATAGAAGATTGCTGGACGTTGGTTACATTGCGTATAGGATTATCCGATATATACGAATTGTATTTTTGGGATCCAAAATTCACATTAGCACCGAAGTTGGTTCCTGGTTTTGCCTTACTGTCCATAGAATGGTTCCAGGAAATATTAAAGGCCTTATTCACACTAAAATCCGGATCACCTTTAAAATTCTGCTTATTACGTATCAGGCCTATATTCATAGAACCATAGTAATGATAGCGTCTTCTATAAGTAGGTGTCAGGTTGGCCATCCAGCCTCCATAGGAATAGATATTGCCCCTCAATGTTACATCTATATAGTCATTGAGCACATGGTAATAACCACCATTGATCAGCCCTATACCATATTGTTCATTTACTTCAAAAGTTGGTGCTAATATGCCAGAATGCCTTCCAGGATTTAAAGGGAATAATCCAAAAGGCAAATAAATAGGTATGGGAACCCCTTCAAACTCCGGATGAATGGGCCCTGTAATAGCTATTTTATTATTTATGAATTTTCCTTTACTGCTTACAAAGCCAAAATGAGGTTCATCATAATCGCAGGTAGTCATGATGACATGCTTTGCAAATGTGGTATTGGCATTAACTTTCTTTATAAGATTGGCTTGCACCCACATATCCTGTTGCTTGGTGTAGGTATTGAACGTTAATCCACGCTGCGTTTTGAAATTATAGGTTATGGTATCACTTTCGAAATTCTGTTCAGTACCTTGCTGGAAGCGCGCCCTTGTTGCCACATTGCCAAGGCTATCCCTGGAATTGTAAGCCGTGACAATGCCTGTTTCCTGGTTTATCAACACTTTAGGTGCAGTAAGTGTTACATCTTTATAGATAGTTTTTGTTTTTCCGTAGAGAATGAACATTTTATCCTTAACCAGTAATACTGCACTATCCTCAGCTTCATATTCAACAGGAGCATCCAATGTATCTTTTGACATTCTTATTGAGAATGTATCTATTTTAGGAGCCTGGGGAAGTGTATCAGGCCGTTGTAAGGAATCGCGTAATGTGTCAGTGATGCGGGAAATAGAATCATTCCTGGTTACACTGTCCCTAAGGTTATTTTTACGAACTGGTATTGTGTCGGATGTTAAAGTGCTGTAAATTTCAGTCGTGAATAAACCATGGGCCTGGGTTTTACACGTTATGGCAATGCTAAATGCAAGAGCTGCAAATACAAAACAGAAATATTTTGGCCTAAATTTGTGCAGTTGAGCCATAAGGATGTTAAAACAAAAGTAACCCTTTGAAACTTAAACAATTTGTGAAGATTAAACCGTCAAACAAAATCTGATATGCTTAAAAAAACTTTAGTGCTTGCTTCTTTCCTTGCAGGTTCTGCTCTTCTCTATTCATTTACTAAAGTTACTCCTCACCAACAGGTTTTAAGGACGATCATCATAGATGCCGGACATGGTATCATGTCAAACGGTGGATATAACGGAGCCCGCGGGTCTTATTCTTATGAAGATGAGATCTGCCTTTCTGTTTCCAAAAAATTAGTGGCAATGGTAGCCAAGGATCTGCCCAATATTAAGATCATTGAAACCAGGCCAACAAAATATATAACAGATCTGCATGAACGAGCAGATATAGCTAACCAGAACAGGGGAGATCTATTTGTATCTATCCACGTTAATGCAATGCCTCCTATTCAAAAAAGGGAATTTATCGGATATAAAACCCATGTATATTATACGGGCAAAGGCAAGAAGAAGAAAAAGCACTCAAGTAAGGTAGCACAGTATAGATACTATGAAGTACCCAATACATCAGCACGTGGTACTCAAACCTATATTTGGGGTGCACACAAAAGTGAAGACAAAGAAGTGGCGGTGAGAGAAAATGCCCCAATGCTTGCAGAAGACAACTATAAAGAGAAATATGGGGATATAGATCCTAACTCTCCTGAGTTTGTTGCACTTTCACTGGTAAAAACAAGGCAGTTTGCTAAACGAAGTGTAACCCTTGCTGAAATGGTTGAAGATCAGTTTTCTAAAGTTGGGCGTATAAGTGGCGGAGCCCACCAGCGCCAGGTTGGTATATGGGTATTACAAGCCACTGCTATGCCCAGTATATTAGTAGAAACTGGCTTCATAACCAATCCCCAGGAAGAAGAATACCTGAATAGTGAAACAGGACAAACAGAAATTGCTCAATGTATTACCAATGCCCTGAAGAATTACGTTGACTGGTTGGAAAAGAAACAGAACAATAATGCTGTAACCAGCTTTAGCTCTCCCAAAAAATCTATTAGTGCTGATTCTTTCCTGCAGGAAGTAGAAATGGCTGAAAGAAAACATGCTTCCAGGTAATATTATATAATAATTACCTCTATAGGAAACAGTCATGGTTTGAGATAACTCATTTGTCCTGCTGTTTTTAATACTCCATTCTATTTGAATTTTAGCCTGCAACTCCAGGCTTTTATTGCCTTACATACTTGGTATGATTTTTTAAACATCCCTGATGCAGTAAGAGGTCGTATTATAAGGTTGGGGATTTATTTCTTATTTTGGGACAGAAATCTGTAATTCAATTAGTGATCAGAAAATAGCCTGTGAGAATATTATGACAGGGATGGATAAAATAAAGATTATACATGAAATTAACCAATGAAACTAAGGTAGGCTTACTGGCTATTGTTTCTATAGTTGTCCTCGTTTTAGGTTTTAACTTTCTAAAAGGGAAAAGCTTATTTTCTAAAACCCCTGTCCTTTTTGCGGAATTCTCAAATATTGGAACCCTGGAAAAATCTAACCAGGTAAAAATAAATGGACTCCCGGTAGGAACTGTATATACTATGGTGCCGAAAGATATGGAAGTCAACAAGATCATTGTTGAAATTCATTTATCACGTGAGGTGAACATTCCAAAAAACTCTGTAGCTTTTATAGACGGTCCTTTAGTGGGTGGAGCATTTATTAATATAACCAAAGGCGATGCAAATGTATACTTAGCCTCCGGAGATACTATATCAACGAAACTAGACCAGGGACTGATCAGTGATATCAAAGCACAGATAACTCCGACCATCACACGTGTAAATGAAACCCTTGATTCACTAAAGCTAACCATTGGAGCGATGAATGATATTTTTGATCCAAATACCAAAAACAATATGCGTAGCCTGATAGCCAACCTGGCTATCTCTTCCGGCCACCTGCAACAAATGCTGAATGTACAAAGTGGTATGCTGGGAAAGTCGCTCAGTAACATGAACTCCATTACCGGTAACCTGGCTGCTAATAATGATGCCATTACAAGTTCCATAAGAAATGTTGAGGTAACAACTTCCAAATTGGCTAATTCTAATATTGATGGTACGGTAGCGGCCTTGCAGGCTACGATCAATGAATTAAAAAATACCATTTCAAGCTTTAACAGCAGTAAAGGAACATTGGGTTTATTGATGAATGACCGAGGTATCTATGACAGGCTGGACAATATGACAAACAGGTTAAACACAGTGGCTTTAAGTGCAGAAATTTTGTTTGATGACATACGTGTTCACCCCAAACGCTACGTTAATATTTCAGTTTTTGGAGGAAAGAATAAGGGTGAGCCTCTAACTTCGCCTGTAGCCAAAGATACCATTGTGGTCAAGCAATAAGATGAAACTAAAGTTAACTTCTCTCCTATTCTTTTTTTTCTTTCTTTTTTCGTTTGCGCATGCACAGGTGGCTTCCACTGATACTAATAAGGTTAATATCATCAGGGCAAAATTTCTATACCTGAAGCCTGAAGGTCAACTACAAATATTGTCCGGCAATGTGCAATTAAGCCAGAATAATACTTTATTTTATTGCGATAGCTGCGTTATAAACAGCAGTGCCAATACATTTGAAGCATTTGGTAATGTGCATATTAATGATAGTGACACCACTAATGTATATGCTAACCACCTGAATTATATTGGGAATAAAAAAATGGCCTACCTGGATGGCAATGTAAGACTCAGTGACGGCCACGCTACATTGACAACTAAACAATTAGATTATGATGTAGCATCAAAGATTGGTACGTATCATAATGGAGGTAAGGTAGTTAATAAAAAATCTGTGTTAACCAGTCGCGAGGGTGTTTATTATACTGATATACGTGACATTTATTTTAAAGACAATGTTGAGCTGAAGGATCCGGCTTATTATTTAAAAACCGACTCACTGCTGTATAATACAGAAACACAGGTTGCCAGGTTTATAGCTGAAACATTTATTAAAGACAGTGCAGGCAAAACTATAACCACAAGAGAAGGTTATTACGATGTTGCGCATAGCCGGGCGGAATTTACTTCACGCACCACTATAAAAGATAAGGCTATGACTGCCACCGGCGACAGGATAGCAAGTGATGATTCTACGGGAATTATTCAGATAGAAGGCCGTGGAGTATTGATAGATACTGCACAGGGAGTAAATATCCTTGCCAATCGCATCTTTGCCAACAAGAAGACCAGCGCCTACCTGGCCACGCAAAAACCCCTGATGATCATAAAACAGGAAAAGGATTCCCTGTATGTAACAGCAGATACGTTATTCTCCGCACGGCTTACAGACCTTTATAAAAATTCTGACAGCCTGTTAAAGGTTCTCGGTGTAAAGGAAAAAGACAGTACCAACCGATATTTTGAAGCCTTCAGGCATGTCAGGATATTTTCAGATTCTATGCAGGCTGTAAGTGACAGCATGTTTTATTCTTTTAAAGATTCTATTTTCCATTTATATCAAAACCCGGTAGTTTGGAGCAGAAAAAGCCAGATGACCGGTGATACTATTTACCTGTATACCAAAAACAAGAAAGCCGATAAGATCAGGACTTTCGAGAATAGCTTCATGGTAAATGAGGTGCAGCCAGGTGTTTATAACCAGGTGAAGTCCACCCGCCTGGATGGATATTTTAAAGAAGGTGTTATAGATTCTGTGCGTGCCCGTGGTGCTGCAGAATCCGTTTATTTTATCCAGGACAAGGATAGTGCTTTTACAAGCGTTAATAAAACCAGCAGCGATGTTCTGGATGTATTCTTTTTGAAGGGAGAAGTTTATAAAGTAATACTAAGAAGCTCAGTAAAAGGAACACTTTTCCCAATATCTAAAAAGCATCCTTCCGAAATGCACTTGCAGAATTTTCAGTGGCTGGAAGAAAAAAGGCCTAAAACAAAGTATGAATTATTCGAGTAAAGGATATTGTTGATATTTTACGAAATCAAAGTCTATATACCAAATAGTTTTGCCTGCAGTATATAAATTAATGCCCCGGAAAAGTATCCCATAAGTGCCAGCCAACTGATCTTTTTTAGATACCACATAAAATCTATTTTCTCTATACCCATAGCAGCCACCCCTGCCGCTGATCCAATAATAAGCGCACTTCCTCCCGTGCCCGTGCAATATGCCAGGAACTCCCAGAAGTAATGGTCTGTAGGATATTTTTCTAAAGAGTACATTCCCATAGATGCAGCTACCAATGGCACATTATCCACAATAGAAGAAATAAGGCCAATGGAAAGAACAATTATGTTCATATCCTTAATGTTGGCATCCAGAAATCCTGCAAGGATAGTCAGTTGCCCTGTGGATTCCAGGGACGCAATGGCCAGTAATATGCCCAGGAAGAACAGGATGCTGGGTGCATCAATTTTTCTTAGTGCATAGGTAACTGTATAAAATTTGCGGTCAGCCTCATCTTTGTCCCGATGCAATATTTCAACTATAACCCATAACAAACCAAGACCTAATAAAATACCCATGAAAGGGGGAAGATGGGTCACTGTTTTAAAAACCGGTACCAGCAAAAGAATTGCAATACCAGAAAAAAATACAATGTTCCGGTTTCTTTCCAGTGGTTCAGATTCACTTGTATCTATGTCTGCGGCTGGTCTTGTCACATTCCCTTTGAGGATAAACCTCAACGCAATCAATGGAACAAGCAGACACACCATACTAGGAATCAATAATTTGATTATTATGTTATATGCTGTTATCTGCCCTCCTATCCACAACATTGTTGTGGTGACATCACCTATAGGTGACCAGGCACCTCCGGCATTAGCTGCAATAACCACTGCACCTGTGAACATTAATCGATCATTCTTTTTGTCCATTAGTTTCTTCACCAGTGATACCATTACAATGGTTGTGGTAAGATTGTCTAATAATGCCGATAGAAAAAAAGTTAGCAGGCAAATGATCCATATAAGTTTTTTCTTATTAACTGTGGTAATACGCCTGGTAATGATCTCAAAACCATCATGTGCATCAATCAATTCAACTATAGTCATTGCCCCCAGCAGGAAAAAAAGAATTTGTGAAACCTCACCGAGGTGATGGCTAAGGTTATTCTCTACCACCTTAACATCACTGGCATACAGTATGTAAACTGTCCAGCAAAGTATACCGGTAATTAAAGCAATGGCCGCCTTATTAATTTGCACTTTGTGTTCCAGTGCAATAGCCAGGTAACCAATTAGGAAAATAGATAGTAACAGCCCTGCCATAGTCTTTTTGTTGTGATCAATAATTCAGATTAACATTTGGAACTCATGCAAATAAACGCATAATGAAATTTACAGTCGGGTTTGAGCTACAGTTTCTACATAACCATGTTGAAAAATAGATTCTTCTATAATTTTTATCCAGATAGGGCTACTTGCATATACACGCAAGTTTTGGGGTCATTTTGCGTGTTTATCCACAAATCTTAATATTTACATAAAAATCTTGCGGTTTTTTGCAGCTATTTACTTTATTTTGGTGCCAATTGTACTAACGAATGCTTAAAAGAGAAAGACAGGCCTATATTCTTCACCAGGTGAACCTGCATAATAAAGTTCTTTCTGCAGACCTCAGTCATCATATAAATGTATCAGACGATACAATTCGCAGGGATCTTCAGGAATTAGCTGAATCTGGCAAACTCATCAAAGTTCATGGCGGAGCCCTTTCTCCCTCCTTTCATCATGGAAACCAATCTTCCCGGGAGATTTATTCTTATACTCAAAAGAAAATCATCGCCCAAAAAGCAGTTTCCCTGGTACAGGATGGCATGTTCATACTTACAGGTGGTGGAACTACAATCATTGAACTAGCCAGGGTGTTACCGAGCCAATTACATGCAACGTTTATATCTGGCAGTATTCCAGCCATATATGAATATATGAACCATCCTAACATTGATGTTATCGTAATTGGTGACAAGATCTCCAAGAATTCAAAAATTACTGTTGGACTTGAGGCTATTTCAAGAATCCGTTCATTAAGAGCAGATCTCTGCATTTTAGGTATCAACGCCATTAATCTTGAGAATGGCGTATCTGATAATGATTGGGAAGTAGTTCAGATTAAAAAAGCGATGATCGAATCATCAAAAAAGCTGGTATGCCTGACCATTTCTGAAAAGATCAATTCGCAACAGCCTATACAGGTTTGTGATATCCAAAAGATTGATACCCTTATTACTGAATTACCGCCTGATGATCCTCTTTTAGAACCTTACATAAAAGCAGGGATTAAAGTTTTATAATAATAACCGAGCTATATTTTTAAAAAGGATGAGTGTTACAAGCAGACATTTTTTTATTGGACAATTAAAGTTTAAACCGCTTAACATGAGAAGACTTCTACAACTGGCATTCCTAAGTTTTGGATTGCTATTATTTGGTTTTTCCGTTCATGCACAGGACAGACCAATCTCTGGTAAGGTTACCGGGGATGATGGTACACCCTTAATAGGTGTTACTGTATTAATTAAAGGTACTGACCGTGCTACACAAACTGATGCGGAAGGACGTTTTACAATTTCCGCTCACACTGGTCAAACCCTTCATTTTTCTTCTGTAGGATATACTGCACAGGATGCAGTTATAGGTGAAGGAAATGTGGTATCCATGAAACTTACTACCTCTTCAAGTAATGCCCTTGAGGATGTTGTTGTTGTAGGGTATAGTACTCAAAAAAGAGGCAACGTTACTGGAGCTGTATCAACTATTGATGTTAAGAAAACATTAGGGGGCAGACCTATAGCTGATGTTGGAAGAGGATTACAGGGTGCAGCAACAGGACTTAGTGTAACCATTCCCAGTGGTGAAGTTGGATCTGATCCCATTATTAAAATCAGGGGACAGTTAGGATCATTACAAGGAGGTAGTTCTCCTTTGATATTATTGGATAATGTTGAAATTCCCAGTATCCAGGTGGTAAATCCTAATGACATTGCTTCCATTACTGTTTTAAAAGATGCCGCATCAGCGTCTATTTATGGTTCAAAAGCATCATTTGGTGTTATCTTGATCACTACAAAAAAAGGTTCCGGAACTGGCAAACCTCAGATAAATTATTCTAATAATTTTTCATTTCAGAATGTATGGAAAGATCTTAAAATGGCTGATGTAAATGGCCTGAGATACACTGTAGATGCAGCAGAACGTATAGGTGTCACTACTCCTACCGGTGCATTTTATTATGTAGACAGGGCTAGTTATGAAAGAGCAGTGGAATGGAAGGAAAAATATGGCAGTACTATAGGAGCAAACGACCCTACAGTTTTTGGAAGAGACTGGTATGTGCAGGGGCCGTCAAATCAAAAAATGGGT
>Ga0157371_10004076_pt1 | contig 12915 bp, 12 predicted proteins | sample C45metaG_FD_113462 | JGI IMG/M metagenome (GOLD analysis project Ga0157371, IMG submission 113462) | Corn rhizosphere microbial communities from Kellogg Biological Station, Michigan, USA - C4-5 metaG | ecosystem: Host-associated > Plants > Roots > Rhizosphere > Soil | place: USA: Michigan... | reverse complement strand
TGTTTACACTGACGCAGTAAAAGGTCGCTCGCACACGCAGGCTACCTTTTACTCTTCTTCATTTTTCTCTGGGGGTGCTATACTATTACAAATATAAACGCCCAAGAAATTCGCTCCAAGTATTTGCAATTCTTCAAAGCACGTGACCACGCTATTATTCCGCGTGCGTTGCTGGTGCCGCAAAACGACCCGACCACACTCTTTACTGGTTCCGGCATGCAGCCGCTCGTGCCGTATCTGTTGGGGGAAGAACATCCGGCGGGCACGCGCCTCGTCGACAGCCAGACCTGCATTCGCGTACAGGACATCGAAGAAGTGGGCGATAATCGTCACACAACATTCTTCGAAATGTTAGGCAACTGGAGTTTGGGCGACTACTTTAAAGAGCAGCAAATTCCATGGTTCTGGGAATTCCTGACCAGCGAGATTAAGCTCGACCCGCAACGGATCTTCGTGACCTGCTTCATCGGTGACGAAGCCTCTGGCGTCCCGCGCGACACCGAAGCTGCTGACCTCTGGACGAAGTTATTCGAAGAAGCCGGCGTCGACACTAAGCGCGTTGACCTCGATACCGAAGAGAACGGCGCCAAAGTCGGCGACCAAGGCGGTCGCATCTTTTTCTACGGCAACAAAAAGAACTGGTGGTCACGTTCTGGCACGCCTCAGGAAATGCCTGTTGGTGAACCCGGCGGTCCAACCACGGAGATGTTCTACCTCTTCCCGGAAGTTGAGCACAACACCGAATACGGCGAGAAGTGCCACGTTAACTGTGACTGCGGCCGCTACATCGAGCTAGGCAACAGTGTCTTTATGGCTTATGTGAAGACTGACGAAGGCATTAAGCCATTGCCAAAGCGTAACGTCGACTACGGTGGTGGCCTGGAACGCGTCGCTGCCGCTGCTAGGGACAGTCCTGACGTCTTCAAGATCAGCCTATTGTGGCCAATCGTCGAAAAGTTGGAAGAGCTGAGTGGCAAGAAATACGACAGCCACACCAACGCTATGCGCGTGATCAGCGACCACCTTCGCGGCGCAACTTTCCTGGCCGTCGACGGCGTCCGTCCAAGCAATAAGGAGCAAGGCTACGTCATGCGCCGTTTGCTGCGCCGTGCCATTCGCTTCGCGTTCGAGCTAGGTATCGAGCAGAACTTTCTCGAAGAGGTTGTGCCGGTTATCGCCGACCTGTATGTGAACGATTTCCCAGAGGTAGAGCAGCAGCGCCAAGAAGTTATCGACATTCTGGTGCGCGAAGAGAAGGTCTTCCGCCAAACTTTGCGTAAGGGTGTTAACGAACTCCGCAAGATGGGTGAGCAGGGTGAACTACACGGCGAGCATGTCTTTACGCTGTACGACACCTACGGTTTCCCTGTCGAATTGAGCGTCGAAGAAGCTGCTCTACAGGGCGTAAAAGTAAGCGAGACGTGGCGTGAAGAATTCGACACCAAGATGGCCGAGCAGCGCGCTCGCAGCCAAACTGCAGCCAAGGGCACCTTCAAGGGTGGTCTCGGTGGCCAAACGCTCCAACACAAGAAGTACCACACCGCTACACACTTGATGTATCAGGCCCTGCGCGAGGTTTTGGGCGACCACGTTGTCCAGCGCGGTAGCAATATTACCGAGGAGCGTCTCCGCTTCGACTTTAGCCACCCGGAGAAAGTGACGCCAGAGCAACTTCAGCGCGTCGAAGATATCGTCAACGAACAGATCCAAAAAGACCTCAAAGTCAGCTGGCACGAATATCCTACCAAGGTTGCAATCGAAGAAAAGGGTGCACTTGGGCAGTTTGGTGACCGTTATGGCGACACTGTAAAAGTCTACAAGATGATCGCCGATGGCGCCGACAAGCCATTTAGCTTCGAAATTTGCGGTGGTCCGCACGTCGATCACACATTGCAGCTGGCCGAAGACGGCAAGCGCTTCAAGATCCTCAAGGAAGAAGCCAGTTCTGCTGGCGTACGCCGTATCAAAGCTGCGTTAGTCTAAAAATAAGTTCAGGTTGTGCGGCACGGGGCCGCGTCGTCCAGGTTCGGACGACGCGGCCCTCGCGCTTACTTGCTCGCGAACGCCCGGTGGAAGAAGTGGGTGAACAGCCCCACCAGGTCGTCCCACACCTTCTGCGAGTCCTGCCCGGCGCCCTCGAATGCCGGGGGCAGCGTAGGAAGGAGGCGGAATGCCGCCCAGGTGGCGACGATGACGCCCACCAGGACGAACATGGTGTGTACCTTCTTGGAGGCAACCGCGAGCAGGGCGATGATGACGCCGATCAGCCCCGCGATGATCAGTCCCGTCTGCCCTCCGATGTTGATGACTTTGGAGGTCAGCAGGCCCGGGAATGCGACGAATAGGGCGATCGAGGTGATGATGGAGCCGATGATCGTCAGCCCCACCTTGTTCTTGGCGGCCAGCAAGATCGTCACGAGCCCCGCCACGAGGGCAACGATAATCGCTGCTGTGTTCATGTGCCACTCCCCTCAGGGGGTTCAATCCCGGCCGGGTTGCCGAGAGTACCGGATTATTGTACTACTAATAATAATTTCAGAAAAGCGAAAAGCCAGGATTCGCAGAGGGCACATCGTGCCTTGGGGCGCTTTGCGGCACCCGCTCTACTATCCTGGCTTCGCCCGTTCACGCCTTTCGGCCTCCTGTGGGTAGTCAGTTCAGTGGTCTTGCTTGGCGTCGTCAGACGCGGTAGTCCGGCATCGTCCGGCGTACCGTCTTGCCTTCCAGTGTGTCCATCTGCGCCTGGTAGTTGGCGTGGATGGTCGGGTAGCAGCAGAGGTAGATCACGTCGGTGAAGATCCAGATCGCCAAACCGATCGCGGGGGCCGGGTTGGTGCCGATCTCCTGCATCATGTCCGGGAACTGTGCGAACCCGAAGATGACGATGAGGATGTGCACCACCGCCACGACGGCCCAGACGGTCGACTGCATGCGGTTGTCGCGGGCCTCGTTGTAGGCGGCGACCGTGATGCGCTCGCGCTGCTTCTGCTGCGCAAGGCTGGTGGCCGGCCGGCCGTCGTACAGGGCGGTGGTGTCAAGCGAAGTAGCCATGATAGGTGCTCCCAACAGGGGTCGATGAGGTCAAATGGGCGTATCAAGTATAGTAACATTTTAGTGCCATAAAGTCAATATAACCATAAGCATTCGCACCTCTGTTGAAAATACGTTATATTTAGGGTTGTCCCTGTTGCCGACTTCTCTGGAGTCAAAGATGAAAGTCGTAGTCTATGGCGAGGGCGAGGCCCCGCGGGGCGTCAGGGCGGTGCAGACCGCTCAAGTCCAGACCGAGGAGGACCTCTACGACCTCGTGTATGGACTGTCTGGGGGCGAGTTCGTGATCGTCGTCCTGTCGCGTGACGCCGAACAGACGGCGCTCACGGCAGCCCAGATCGCAACTCCGCCTCCCAAGGTGGTCCTCGCCGGCCGCGGCCAGCTCATGGAGGTGGTGCGAGCAGGCGGCTATCGCCCATACGCCATGACCTGCTGACAGGTGTGCTCCGGCCCGGGTTCGCGCCTGGGCCGGAGCGCTGCGCTTCACCTGGAAACTGCGAAGAAATGTGGTGTATACTTAAGCAAGATGATTCTAAACAAACTTAAGGCAGCGCTGCCAGGTTCCGGAAATGGTGACCAACACCTTGTGGCGCTCGATATTGGTACTGAATTTGTTAAAGCACTCATCGCCACAGTAGAGGGTGATGAATTAAAGATTATTGGGGTTGGCCGCGCCCACCAGGAGTTGAGCGATATGCACTCCGGTGCGATTGCTGACATCGCTGGCGTGGTTCGTAACTGCGAGATGGCGCTCAGCGACGCCGAAGCGCAGGCTGGCATCCAGGCTAAGCGCACGGTTATCGGTATTGCCGGTGAGCTGGTGAAGGGCATCACCCAGACCATTCGTTACAAGCGACCGCAGCCAGATAAGCCGCTCGACCTGGCCGAGATGGAATTTATTATCGAGAAAGTTCAGGAGCGGGCTCAAACTCGTGCCCAGAAGGAAATTGCCTGGGAAACCGGCAATCAGGACGTCGAAATCAAGCTAGTGAACAGCGCGATCGTCAGCATCCACATCGACGGCTATAAGATTAGCAACCCGATTGGGTTCCAGGGTAAAGACGTAGCGATTCAGATCTATACCGCATTTGCGCCGATGGTGCACATCGGTGCGCTAGAGCGAACGGCAAGTGAATTGGACCTCGACCTGCTGGCTGTGGCTGCCGAGCCATTTGCCGTTAGCCGATCTGTCCTGGGCGTCGACGCCAGCAGCAACTTTACGGCCATTTTGGCCGACATTGGTGGTGGTACAACCGACATCGCTGTCGTCAACGATGGCGGCGTGGAAGGCACCAAGATGTTTGGCATCGGTGGCCGCAGCTTTACTAAGACCATCGCTGGCGAGCTGGACGTCGCCTTCGAAGACGCCGAGAAGCTGAAGCTCTCTATCGAAGAGCCAAACCTCAAAGCCGACATCAAAAAAGGCCTCAACAAAGCCGTCGATAAGACGCTGGAAGTGTGGCTTAACGGCGTTGAGCTGGCGCTGGGTGAGTTCGACGCTATCGATCATCTACCTAATCGCATTCTACTCTGTGGCGGTGGTGCTGGCCTTGCCAAGTTGGTGGAAGCGCTCGAAGAACGCGACTGGTACAAGGGCCTACCGTTTACCAAGAAGCCGACCGTGCAGCGTATTCACCCAAGCGAAGTAGCGGGCATTACCGACACAACTGGCGATGTAACCGACCATACATTCATCACCCCTATGGGGCTCCTGCGTGTCGGATATGATACGATTGTAGGGAGCTCAGGCGGTGACAGCCTAAAAGACAAATTTAATCGAATCTTGAGTCAATAAAACCTATGAAAAAAGATGTTATCTACATCGATATCGAAGATGACATTACCAGCATCATCGGCAAGGTGAAGGATGCGGGCGCTAAGATTGTAGCTTTGGTTCCGCCGAAGCGTATCGGCGTGCTACAGAGTGCTGTTAACCTGAAGTTACTGCAGAAGAGCGCAACAGGGTCGGACAAGCGCATTGTTCTGATTACGAACGACCACTCATTGACCGCCCTGGCGGCTGGTCTAAAGATTCCTGTGGCTAAGAACTTACAATCCCGACCCGAGATTCCGCAGCTTGACGCGCCCGACCACGAAGACGAGGAAATTATTAACGGCGAAGACTTGCCAGTTGGTGAGTTAGCCGCTGCTGCAGGCGTCGAGCCAGTGGCCGCCAAACTTGCCGCCACCGGGCCTGACTCTATGGCCGACGACATCGCATCGCAGGTTGATCTGCACACGCTCAACAATGCGCCAACCGGTGTGGCTGCTGCCAAAGTTGCCGATAAGGCAAAGAAGCCAGCAGGCAAGGGTGGCATGAAATCACTGGTGAAGGTACCGAACTTTGACCAATTCCGTAAGAAGATCTTCTTTATTGGCGGCGGTGCGCTGGCACTGATTCTGCTGCTGTGGTGGATGTTTGGCGTCGCACCACACGCTACAGTGACCATTAGCGCCAAAACAACCTCTGTTGCCATCGATCAGACGCTGACGCTCGATCCAAGTGCGCAGTCCAGCAGTGCTGACGATTTGAAGTTCAAAGCCAACTCACAACAGATTAAGAAGTCTGTCTCGACCGACTTTACGGCCACCGGCACCAAAGATATTGGCACCAAGGCAAGCGGTACTGTTACCATCACCAACTCATTTGATAGCGACAGCAAGACCGTCCCTGCGGGCACCGTCTTTACCGCGGCCAGCGGCCAACACTTTACCAGTACTGCTGATGTTACCGTCCCTGGCGCAACCGTTTCTGGCGGTAGCATTCATGCCGGTAGCGCGCAGGCTTCACTGACGGCCGCCGACATTGGTCCCGACTACAACGTGCCAGCACAGAGCTATTCGGTCAGCGGCTATGACTCACTAAGTGCCAGCGGTTCGGCCATGAGCGGCGGCGACAAGCAAACCGTCACGGTAGTATCCCAGGCCGACGTCGACAAAGCCAAGACGCAACTGGCGCAGCAAGACGCCAACGCCGTAAAGACGCAGCTGAAGAAGCAATTCACTGGCGACTACATCGTGATCGACGAAAGTTTCACTTCCGACCAAGGTACCCCAAGCGTCAGCCCGAACGTCAACGAGCAAGCCAAGTCTGGCAAGCTGACCGTCGAGACGACCTACACGATGGAAGGCCTGGCCAGGACAGACGTCAACCAGCTGCTCAGCTCAGCGCTGAAGTCGGCGCTCGACACCAAGCCAAACCAGAGCATCTTTAGTAACGGTAGCAACAACATTCAATTCAGCAACTTCCAGAAGTTTGATAACGGTACTTACTCAGCACGCCTGACGACGACCGGCTTTATCGGGACCAAGATTGATACCGACGCGCTGGCTAAACAAGTCGCTGGCAAGCGTTACGGCGAAATCCAGGCCATCGTTAACCAAATTCCAAACGTCGATAACGTCGACATCAAGTTCTCACCATTCTGGGTTAACAGCGCTCCGAGCAATCCAAAGAAAGTAGACATAAAGTTCAGCATCCAAAATGGCGGTAAGTAAGCAAGTTCTGCTGGGTCTGGATGTGGGCGAGCGGCGTATTGGCGTCGCGTTGGGTGACGATATTGGCCGTTTGGCCGCGCCGCTCACCACGATCACTGTCGATGGGACTGAACTGGTGCAACTGCAGCGTTTGATGCTGGAGCATGATGTGACTGGCTTTGTAGTTGGCTTGCCGCGTAATATGTCGGGCGAAGAGACTGGACAGACTGAGTTGGTAAAAGAATTTGTAACGCGCCGGTTGGATGGTTTTGAACTGCCTGTACGGTACCAGGATGAGTCTCTGACCTCTGTTGGCGCGGAGCAAGAACTGCAGCGTCGCGGTAAGCCCTACAGCAAGGGCGATATTGACGCATTGGCCGCAACGACGATCCTGCAAGATTACATGGAGACGATCTAAGATGGACATTAAACCTATGCGGCCCTTCCGTCGCAACGCAACGCCAAACCCTAAATCCCAACCCCAGGCTGCAGCACAGCCGCCAAAGAAGGTTGAGACTGACGATGCCACGCCGCTAAAAGTTCCCGAGGAGCTGCTTAAGCCCGGCAAGAAAGTCCCGCTTATTCCAGCTAACACGCCTAAGCGCTCTCGCCTGAAGTGGTGGATTATGGGCATCGTAGGCGTAGTTATCGTGCTCATTATCGCTGCCGTTATCGGTTGGTTCTGGTGGTACAACGACGCGCTTAAGGCACCTTCAGCAACTAACCAGCGCATTCGCGTGGTGATTGAGCAAGGTTCAACGCCAGGGCAGATTGCCGACACCTTGCAGGGCAAGGGTGTCATCAAGAACAGCACGGCTTTCCAGCTCCTCGTCAAACAGAGTGGGGACCGCGACAAACTACAAGCTGGAGCATATTTATTCTCGCCAACTCAGGCCGCTAAAGAGGTGTTGAATTGGCTTGTGGAGGGAAAAGTGGATACCTTTAATGTGACGATTTTGCCAGGGCAGACCTTAGCCCAGATCAAGCAAAAACTTATAAAAGACGGCTTTGCGGCAGCCGACATCGACACCGCATTTGCCAAGAAGTACGACCATCCGCTGCTGGCTAATAAGCCCGATACTGTTAACCTCGAGGGTTATATTTACCCAGAGACCTACCAGATTAGCTCCGAGACTACTGTTGAGCAGCTGTTGACTCGCACCTTCGACCAATTCTATTCGCAGATTCAATCCAAGGGTCTTCAGGCGGAACTCAGCGCGAAAGGTTTTAATTTGCATCAGGGCATAACCCTCGCCTCTGTTGTAGGCAAGGAAGCCTCTCACGTTTCCGACCGCCGCCAAGTGGCGCAGGTCTTCGAGAAACGCCTATCGCAAGGCATGGAGCTGGGAAGTGACGTGACATTTATGTATGCCGCAGGGTTAACGGGTCAGACTGCATCTCCAGACCTGGACTCGCCGTACAATACGCGTAAGTACAAGGGTTTGCCGCCTGGGGCAATCGCTAACTTTACATTTGATGCACTTCAGGCTGTAGCTGAGCCTGCTGCAGGGGATTACCTCTATTTCGTGGCTGGCGATGACGGTACAGTTTATTTTGCCAATACTGAGGCCGAGCACGAGCAGAATATCAAGCAATACTGCACAAAACTCTGCAATGAGTAGAGTGAAAAGTATACTTGAATATATATTGACACATATGTCAACCTCAGATACAATTATTGTGTACGCATAGGTGGGTAAAGCCATAAACGCTTTACGTACACTAACGTCCTTCCTAACTCGTGTCGGACGAGATGCTAGAAAATTCAACATTATAGCATTCAAGGTCGACACATCTCTGTTCCAAATAAACATGGAAGAAAGACACGAACGGAAGTTAAATCACTTGGTAACAAGTGATAATGGAGATGCATATTAGTAACAATATTGCTCTGGGCCAAGCGAAAGCTCGTGCCTCAGTAACGTCCCCTCAAGGTCAGAAGCTAACAGAACTTGCTACTAAAAATGCGGCGAAGCTTCGAGCTCGCACGAAAAAGCTGAATTTTGCCTTGGTTACGTCTCAAGTAGTGGTCGTAGCCTTTATTATTGCCATCGTGGCTATTGGTTATCGCGCGCCTGTCGAGGCAACCCAGACCGGTTCCAACCAGTCTATCCTCGAGCAAGGCCAACCAAGCGTTGACCAAGTCGCGGCCGCAGACGTGGCCGCTTCTGTTGCTCAAAGCACTAACATGCTGGTGAGCGCCAACGTGGCAAGCTTGGCTATCGACCTCAACAACAAGACTGACCTCGCGCAGACCGACAACAGCTTCATTAGTAAGCCACAGATCGTCAGCCAATCAACTGGCCGTACGGGTGTAACTACCTACACGACTAAGGATGGCGATGACGTGAAGTCTGTCGCAGCTGCTTTTGGCATTTCGGAAGATACTGTCCGTTGGGCTAACAACCTGGCGTCGGACAACCTCAAGCCAAGCACTAAGCTGACGATTCCAAGCATCACTGGTGTTGTATATACCGTGAAGTCTGGTGATGACGCAGCTAAGCTGGCTAGCAAGTACCAAGCCGACAAGGACCGCATCATTACCTATAACGACGCGGAGTTGACTGGCCTGAAGGTCGGTCAGCAGATTATCATTCCAGACGGCATTTTGCCCGAGAATGAGCGTCCTGGTTATGTTGCACCTACCACTAGCTACTCATCGTCGCGCGTTTCGGCTACGACGTCTATCAACTCGACTTTCGTGGCGGGTAACGGCTATGCCTACGGTTACTGTACCTACTACGCCTACAACCGGCGTGCTGAACTCGGTCGCCCAATTGGTGGCAACTGGGGTAACGCCGTAAGTTGGGCCGCATCGGCTCGCGCACAAGGCTTTACCGTTGACCACTCGCCTGAAGCTGGCGCCGTCATTCAAAACGGTGGTGGTTGGGGCGGCTACGGTCACGTTGGTATCGTCGAGCGCGTCAACAGCGACGGTAGCCTGACTGTTTCGGACATGAACTACGCAGGTTGGAATATCATTTCGACCCGCACCGTTCCTGCTTCGTCAGTTGGCAGCTACAACTACATTCACTAGAAGATAGCTACATACAGAAAATACGACCCGTCATCATGGCGGGTCGTATTTGTTTGGGATAAGCTCATTGTTCGGCGCAGTGCCGCCGCCCAACCAGTGGTGGGCAGCGGTACGCGCGTGTCGTCAGCGGCGGTAGACCTTGCTGCTCCAGATGTTGCCACGGCAGCCGGGCGTCACCTCGCCGGCCATGACCCGCCGGAACAGCGTGATCACGTTGGTGAAGTTCTCGCCGCCGGCGTAGAGCTGCGGCTTGCCCTCGTGAATCACGCCGTCGGGGTCGACGCAGCACAGCGCACCTGGGAGGCCGAAGTTGGCGCCCGCGTACCAGCCGATGTGGGCGGTCAGCGGGTCCGGGATTTCGGCGGTCAGAGTCACGGTGGCGACCGTCAGCTCGTCCCGGTAGACGGCGGGCAGCGGGGTGTTGAGCCCGGACAGCACCGTCTTGACGTCCTTGAGCCGGCCGCCTCGCTCCGTGTCGTAGACCGGGCGGAACTCGGTGTCTCTGTATGTGAAACGTCCCCGCCGGGCCTGAGCCTGGCGACCCAGCATGGTCTTGAAGCCGTCGCTGAGTTCGGTGTGCGACGGGTAAACCTCAATCGTCACGCCTTGCATTGTGGACCTCCGTCCAAGTTGGCGCAGTGCAATGATGATACTATACAATAAAATTATTGATGCAGCCATATCTATCTGCTCTGTTTTCGGGTATAATGGTGGCACTATGTTTGTCGACAAGGTAGAAGTATTGGTTCGTGCAGGTAACGGCGGTAATGGCGCCGTTAGTTTTCGTCATGAAAAATACATCGACCGAGGCGGCCCGGACGGTGGTGATGGCGGCCGCGGCGGCAACGTCGTATTCTGGGCTGACCCTAACCTCAATACCCTATTGAACTTCCGTTACAAGCAGGAGTTACAAGCTCAAAGCGGTCAAGCTGGTTCGAAGCGCAATCGCCGCGGTCATGGTGGCGAGGACCTGACGGTTAAAGTACCAGTCGGTACGCAGGTATACCATGAGGGTAAGCTTTTGGCTGACCTGACCGTTGCCGAGCAGCGCGCCATTGTCGCGCGCGGTGGTGACGGTGGTTTTGGTAACGCCCACTTTAAATCATCGACGCGCCAGGCACCGCAAGTTGCCGAGCTGGGTGAGCAAGGTGAAGAGCTGGAATTGACCCTGGAGCTGAAACTCTTGGCAGATGTCGGTTTGGTGGGCCTGCCGAACGCTGGTAAGTCGACCTTCCTCTCTGTTGTGACCAATGCGCGACCAGAGATTGCTGATTATCCATTCACCACGCTGACACCGAACTTGGGCGTGGCGGACGTTGACGACGACTCACTTTTGATCGCTGATATCCCTGGTCTTATCGAAGGCGCTAGCAAGGGTAAGGGTTTGGGTGACGCCTTCTTGCGCCACGTTGAGCGCACGGCAGTGCTGCTGCACCTAGTTGATATCTACGATGATGACGTCGCCGGTTCATTTACGACTATCCAGCAAGAGCTGGCCGCATACAGCCCGCAACTCGCGGAACGTCCCCTGGTTGTGGCTCTGACTAAAATCGAAGGTTTGCCTGAGGATGGCATTGACGCTAAGAAGGCCGATTTGGCTAAGGTCGTCCCCGACGGCACGCCACTCTTTGCTATCTCTTCCCAGGCGCACGCCGGCATGGCCGAGCTTCTTCGCCAACTCAGTGTAATGGTCAAGGACGCACGGGTCATCGCTCAAGAAGAGATCGAGGAGTCAACTGACGTGCCAATTATCAGCCTGAGCGGTGAGCAAAAGCGCAACGCCTGGAAGGTGGCGCATGATGGTGGGCGCTTTGTAGTGACTGGTCCAAAAATCGAGAAGTTTGCATCTCGTACCAACTTTGATGCCGAGCCTGGCCGCCGTCGCCTCTGGGACATTATGGCTAAAATGGGCATTATGCACGAGCTGGAACGTCAAGGTTTGAAGCACGGTGATACTGTTGCGATCGGCCGATCCGATTCCTTCACTATGACGTACGGCGAGTAGCTGCTCTCTTGAAAAATCTGTAATTATATGTAGAATCATATGCTGTGTGGTCGCCGTCCCAGGCGACTGCTTTGATGAGAGGGTAGGTTCATGGCCAATCAGCCGCAACAGAAGATGCACGGACGCCTCAGCAAGCTGGGTGTCGTCAGGCGGGTCCGGGACATCCTGGCCGCGCCGCACGAGGTGGCGCAGATCAGCGACCTCACCTGCTGGGTGGAGACCGAGCTGGAGGGCGACACGATCGCCGTCTTCGTGAAGGCCGCCTTCGTCCAGCACCCGCAGCCGAAGTTCCGAGGTCAGCCGGCCGGTCGCCCCTTCCGTAACGGCGCCAGCTTCCGAGTCCGGCGTGGTATGCCCTTCGGCTCCATCGCGGACCAGGTGCTGCCTGACGACCTGGTCAAGTCGATCTACGAGGTCGGAGGAGTGACACTGGAGGGCTGACCTCCGTCATCGACGTCGTGATGCGGGCGGGGTACACACCTGCCCGCATCACGTACGAAATATATTGCATTTAAAATTATTTCTGGTAGAATATGTTTTATTGTCAGCTGAGTCCACAGGGCCTCTGATGTTTTTTGACAGTTAGGTAGGAGACTTGGCGGGGTTTGCGAGTGACGCGTGCGTTATTCACAAACCCCGCCAAGCGATTGATCGGCCGCGGACGGCGCCGACAACAGGAAGTGCGGGAATCAACACCCTCGAAGGGATGATCATGCGACAAGCCTAGCCCACCAGGGCTGACGTGACAAGCGTGTTTCTGTCCCTACATTAGAAGAGAGAGGTTCGACAGCGTGATGACGAAGAGTATCGAGCCCTACGGGGCCAACAAGATGACCACCTTCGAGTTCTGACCTCGCCGGCGCGACCGGGAGGACGTTCCGTACACAATGCCATGGCCTACGACTGGCCTCGGGCGTGTACGGATGTACCCCGTGGGGAGCGCAGCATGGCGGCTGCACCCTTCGGGTAGAGCACGACCGTATCCACGGCTGGATGCGGACAACTTCAGATGCTCGACCCCGTGACCCCTGGCGGGGGCGCGGACGGCCGACATGACGTCGGCCTCCGTGCGCTCCAGGGGTCTCGCTTCCAGGAGAAGGACGGCGTCCCGCTTCGGGGGATCATCGACCGTACCGACCGGTTCAACCGGCTCCGCCTTCGCAGGCCTTCAGAAGGCAGCACGACGTGCTGCGCGCTGGGCCTGCGTGCAAGCCACACCCGAGCGACCGCGGGCGAGGAGATTCTTCCTCGCCCGCGGGCGTACAAACTACCTAGCTGCCATTCCGATTTTGTTCAGGCGCCGAAAGGCGTTTTTGTTTTGCCCAGTAACCTGCGTTACACTAGT
>Ga0157371_10004074_pt1 | contig 12917 bp, 10 predicted proteins | sample C45metaG_FD_113462 | JGI IMG/M metagenome (GOLD analysis project Ga0157371, IMG submission 113462) | Corn rhizosphere microbial communities from Kellogg Biological Station, Michigan, USA - C4-5 metaG | ecosystem: Host-associated > Plants > Roots > Rhizosphere > Soil | place: USA: Michigan... | reverse complement strand
CTACAAATTTATAAATTTATACCTACAAAAAAATTGCAACACACAAAGAACACATATAGTTATGAAACCTAACCAATTATTCACAGGAATGCTCGTCTTAGCAGCCATAGCTGTTACGTCGTGTTCTGCGCCCAGGCTTGCGCAGCAAAGTGCCAATGGTGATGATGATGTTTATAGCAGTACGGTAAAGGCAAAGGTTTATACTCCTGCCCCTAGGCAAGTGCAGCAATCTCAGTATGACGATCAGCAATACACTGACCAGCAATATGATGAAAGCGATTATTATGGAACAAGTGATCCTTATTACGATCAGGATTACTCATCACGGATAAACAGATTTTATTATTCAAGTCCTTTCAGAACATATTACGATCCGTATTATTATTCTGGCTGGTATTCGTCAGGTTACCTGGATTTTGGATATAGCCCATTCTATAACAGTTACTGGAACTCTCCTTATTCAGGTTGGGGTTACGCATATTCTCCATTTTGGGGCTACAACAACTTTGGCTGGAATAACTACTATTACGGTGGTGGTTATTATGGCGGTCTTTGGGGCGGCGGCTTATGGGGTGGTGGTTTATGGGGCGGCGGCTATTACACCGGCAGAACCACTAACGTACCCGACTATAGGGCAAGGCCAGGTATGGGCAGAGAAAACGGCGTTGGAATGAACCGCAGATATTCAAGACCTGCAACTACAAGGGTAGATGCCGATGGTAACTTCATACCTAACAGAGGCAGACCATCAAGGGTTAATCCTAACGGAAACGCATCAAGCCGACCAAGCAGAGTACCTGCTGATGGTCAGACAACAAGACCATCTCGTCCTGAAACAGTAAGGCCAACAAGAGAAAGCGCACCATCACGACCTAGCTACAGCCCTCCTGCAAGAGAAAGCAGTGGAGGTTCTGGAAGAAGCAGCAGTGGAAGTAGTGGAAGCAGCGGAAGTAGCGGCGGCGGTGGCGGCGGCAGATCTTCAAGATCAGGAAGAGGATAATTTAAAGTACCCTGTATCATGCAGGGTACACCTAAAATCTATTATTACGATACATGAAAAAACTGATACTATCTCTGGTGGCTACAGTAGCCATCTCAGGAACAACATACGCCCAGATTTACGCGCCTGATGCCTTAAAATTCTCGCAAACCAATTATGGCAGTACCTCCAGATTTAAAAGCATGGGCGGAGCACAAATTGGTGTTGGCGGAGATATGAGTTCAATTGGCGGTAACCCTGCCGGATTGGGATTATTTACCAAATCCGAATTCAGTGTAACGCCAGAATTCAACAACTTCTCAGGAAATGCAAACTTTTTAAACCAAAACACAAAATCTACAAAAGACAATGTAAACCTTAATCATATTGGAATTGTGCTTTTTAGCCCTGCCTACAGATTTAAAGGACAAGACACCCAAACCGGTGTGGTAAGCAGTGTATTTGGAATTGCATACAATAGAAACAATGATTTTAGCGCCAATTTCAATTACGGAGGAACAAATCCAAATAATTCAGTTGTAGATTTTTTTGCTGATGAAGCCAATGCAAAAGGAATACCTAATGGATCCTTACAAAAAGACGCTTATGATGGATATTTATTAGATCAGGATGTAACCAATGAATTTTTTGCAGCAACCAATGTTCCTAACTCGCAAAGAAAAAGTGAGGTTAGGTCCGGCTCAACATCTGAGCTTACAGCATCAGGTGCAATAAATATCTCTAACCAGGTATATATTGGAGCAAGCGTATCCTTAGTAAATGTTCGTTACATCAACGACAGTGAGTTTATCGAATCGGGAACAATGACCGACAATTCTAAGTATAACTTATCTTACAGACAATATCAGGAATCAAAAGGATCAGGATATAATGCCCGCTTAGGGGTAATTGTTAGACCGGTTGATAACTTCAGAATCGGCGCCACCTTACAATCACCATCATGGATGCTTATTGAGGATAACACTTCAATTGTTCTTGATTCCAGGATTGTTGGGGGAGCTAATGCCGGAAGCCTAAATGGCGTTACACAAAGTTATCCGTTCAATTACCGTGTAAGAACACCATTAAAAGGATCAGTGGGCGCTAGTTATGTAATAGGTGGTAAAGCCTTAATTTCTGCCGATGTTGACTATGTTGATTATAGCACTATTCGTTTCTCTACCGATCAGGGACTTGACCCAAAAACAATTCTAGACGAAAACAACTCTGTAAGAGATAATTACAAGCAAGCTGTTAACTACAGACTTGGCGCAGAATACAAAATTGACAATGCATTTAGCTTAAGAGGTGGTTACGGTGTTAATGGCAGCGCAATACAAGGTGATGATAAAGGACATTTTGCTACTCAGTTTTATTCTGGCGGATTAGGCTATCGCATCAACAACTACTATGTTGATGTTGCTTACCAACGTACTGAAACCAACACCGAGTTGTCTCCTTATTTACTTGGAACAAACGACAATCCTTTAGAACCAGTTGCTGACATTAAAACGTCAAGAAACAATGTATTTTTAACCTTAGGATTAAGGTTTTAAAGATTAGGACTGTCTTATCTTTCTCTTCATCTCGACGATAGGAGAGATCTCTCGAAGTAGCATAAACAAGAGATTTCTCCTATCGTCGAGATGACGATTATACTCTATAAAATAAACGACTTTCCAACGACTCTTTAACGACTTAGTAACGACTCTGAACGACTATTCTCTATAAAAATGCTGTTTTAACTCTAAACACAGCAGTTTTTTAATCATTTTCCTAATACCCTAAATCACTCCAAATAACGAGGCTCCCTGCTCCCCTAGTTTATTAACTTTTTCTTCTATTTCGGGTACTTTCAGTAATTCAGGCGCATGGTGTGGTTTTTTACGCGCATCAATTATCACGGATCCATTACAACCCCAGTGTTTATCGTCAATGAATTCCGAAATACCATGAATATCAGTTGCCGGGTTACTACGGGTAAAGGTTACCCATACCAGATTATTTATATTCTCAGCCGTAAATCCAGCATCATCACAAAGCACAATTAAAGGTACAGCATTTAAGTCTTTACCTTTTAAAGCAGCATCTAATAGTGCTACCTCAGCCTTTGCTGCTTCTGGACTGGTATAAACAGGAAGCTGCACCGCAACTACCCCCGGTATAGCAAGCTTAACAGAACCAAAATCAGACGGCAATATGAAATCTTCGGGAAGCTGTGTAGCAAGTATTCTCTTTTTTTCTCCCGCAGCAGCAAATACTACTTTAGAGCCACTGTTTAATCCTTCACCACTATAATCTAAAGTATCGATAGTGGTTTTAGTGTAGAAGTGCAAATCCCTTGTCAAATCAATACGTTCCAATACATGCTGTATAAAGCCAGAAAGGTTATGGGTATCTAGCTGCTCATTGTCTTCTCTTGCAGCAATAAACAAGTATTTAGCTAAGCTTAGCTGATTTTTACCAAGGATATGATTTGCAATAGTTAAAATTTCCTGAGGTCTCCTTTCCTTTAAATAAGGAGTATAACGCTCGCTTCCAATGGCAAACAATAAAGGATGTACCCCGGCCGCATCTACAGCATTTACTTCCTTTAATCCATGTATTTCTTTGGGTAAAGCAGATCCTGCAATTTCATGGATCAGGGCACCAAAACTGGTATCTTCCTGTGGTGGTCGGCCTACCACTGTAAATGACCATATTGCATCATTTCTATGATACACATTATGCACTTTCATTAAAGGAAATGGATGTGTAAGACTATAATAGCCCAGATGGTCTCCAAATGGCCCCTCAGGTTTATTGTCCTGCGGATAAACAGTCCCTGTAATCACAAAATCGGCATCTGCAGATATGCAGAATCCTTCTTCATCGTAAAAATACCTGAACCTTCTGTTACCCAGAGCACCTGCAAAAGTCATTTCAGAAAGCCCTTCCGGCAGTGGCATTACCGCCGCCAGCGGATGAGAAGGAGGCCCGCCTACAAAAATACTGACCTTTAAGGGCTGCCCTTTTGCATTGGCTTTTGATTGATGAACACCTATACCCCTATGTATCTGATAATGTAACCCTATTTCTTTGTTGGTCTCGTAATCATTACCTGCCAGTTGTATTCTATACATACCTAAATTGGCATTTAATACTCCCGGTTTATCAATATCCTCGGTATAAACCTGAGGCATGGTAATAAAAGGACCCCCATCCATTGGCCAGTTCACAATTTGGGGCAGTTCGCTAATGGTGGTTTTACTAAAAGTTGCCTTAAACAGGCTTTGTTTTAAGGGAAGTGCTGTTAATGCGGTAAAAGCAATACCAGGCAATTTAAAAGGATTTTTTAGTGCTTTAACCGGATCTGATCTAAGGTTTACAAGCTGTTCAACTTTAGGCAGGCTATCACGAAACATGAACTTTGAACGTTCTAGTGTTCCAAACAAATTTGATACAGCTGGGAATTTGCTTCCTTTAACTTTCTCGAAGTATAAGGCCGGTCCTTTTTGCTCATACACCCTTAAGTGTATGGCTGCCATTTCAAGGTAAGGATCAACCTCTTCTTTTATCCTTATTAAATGCCCGTGCTTTTCCAGATCGGCAACGCAGTCTGCTAAACTTTTATATCCCATTACATGCCAAATATATTAAACATAAGGTTACCTGACAAAAGAGATATGGAACTTAAAACAGGCACAAAAAAATGTAAAAAAATAAGACAAGCCGTCGGGCCTGTCTTATCAACGTATATATAAGAGCTATACTTACTTTTTGCCCGCAAACGAACGGAGCATCCAGGTATTTTTCTCTTTAAATTGCATAAATCTGTTAACCATATCGTTAGAACCGTCATCGCCAGCTTTATCGGTAGCATCAAGCAGTTCACGTTCCATTTCAATTAGCTTAGCCATATCGTCCAAAACAGCATCAACCATATCCAGATCTTTTAAACCAATTGTGTTTATTTCCTTAATTGCAGATTCTTTAATGTAATCAGCAAAACGACTGTGAGGTGCCTTGCCAAGGGTTAAAACACGCTCTGCAATTTCATCAATTGTGAGCTGCGCATTTGTATATAGTTCTTCGAACTTAATGTGTAATGTAAAAAAATTCTGCCCTTTAATATTCCAGTGGCATCCTCTTAATTTTTGATAATGAATGTGGTAGTTTGCCAAATAGTCATTAAGCATGTCTACAACGGGTTTTACTTTCTTTTCATTTAAACTGATTTCTTTTGCGTCCATAATATTTATTTTTTTTATTTTGTCGCCCTCTCGGGAATTGAAAATATAACAATATCTAACAAAAATGGTTTTGAAAAATGTTCTTAAACATACAATAGTAAGTTATAAGAAACGTTTATATTATCAATTCGGGGGTTATTTTTATTATTCGTATAATTGCGAAATTACTTTATTAGAAAATTAATGTATAAATATTATATAGTATCATTCTTTGCCATTTTTCTTAGTTTAACATCAGCCAAAGCAAACACCAGAGATTCAATAGGGGTTGAGAATTACAACGGTAAAAAATTGATCGTCCATAAAGTTGTCGCAAAAGACACTTACTACTCAATAGGTAGAAGATACAATGTTGTTCCTAAATACGTTATGACATTTAACGACAATAAGTATCTTCAAATTGGGGTTATTATTAAAGTACCAACAGATATACCTTTTTCGGCAAATCAAAGCACTACAGCAAGTACAAAAGAAACAGTAGCGCCAATTGCTACTGATATCCCTGCCGAAGGCAACCTTATAGAACATGCCGTGCAGAAAAAAGAGAACCTAAATATGCTGGCCGAAAAATATGGTACTACCGTTAATGAAATTAAAAGGGTTAATAACCTTAGATCTATAAATTTACAAATTGGGCAGTTATTAAAGATACCAGCAACTAAATCTCCTGACGGGACACCTTTGGAAACTGTTGATCCTGAAAAAATCAACACTCCGCCTGTTGACAATACGGCAAAAGATCCTGTTGCCATTGTGGTAAAAAAAGACAGCATTAAACCGGCGCAACCAATTCAAAAGTCTGCTCCTGTTAAACCAGACACTACAAAACCTGATACGGCTAAACAAGATAACGAACCACTATTGATCCATACTGTTGCATCAAACGAGACAATGTACTCTATTGCAACGCGCTACAAATTAACAATGGATCAGCTAAAAGCTAAAAATAACCTGACAGACAATTCATTATCTGTTGGTCAGAAATTATGGATCAGGGGCCAATATCCCGTTGCTCCACCACAACCAGAACACCCTGTAGATACCTTAAACTCTATCAAAGATCCATCGTTAAAATATGCCGCAAGCAGATATGGATTAAACCAGATCGACGAAAAGGGAACTGCTGTATGGATTTCTGACAATGACCTTGATCCAAGTAAAATGTTGGTTTTGCACAGAACTGCTCCAATTGGTACCGTAATGAAAATTACCAACCCAATGAGTAACAGATCAACCTTTGCAAAGGTTGTTGGTAAATTTACTGAAAATGAGTCCACAAAAGATGTTATAATTGTAATGACTAAAGCGGTTGCTGATGCACTAGGCGCTTTAGACAAAAGATTTTATTGCAATTTAACATACGGCGGACAAGAGAATGAACAATAATAAGCCCTTTATTATCGGTATTGCGGGTGGTAGCGGATCCGGCAAAACCTTTTTTCTGAACTGTTTTCTTCATCATTTTAAAAATGATGAGATTACATTGATTTCACAGGATGATTATTACATTCCGGCAGGTGAAATGACTCAGGAAGAAAACAAACTATACAACTTTGATTTACCCTCAACCATTGATGATCAACAATTTCTGTTTGATATTAAGAAGCTTTTGAAGGGAGAAGTTGTTTATAAAAAGGAATATAATTTCAATAATCCGCTGGCAGTAACTAAAATACTTGAGATCAATCCTGCCCCTATTATTATTGTAGAGGGCCTTTTTATTTTGCATTTTAAAGAAATTGCAGCGCTTCTCGATTACACAATTTTTATTGAAGCGGAAGAATCTGTAGCATTAGATCGCAGAATTAAACGCGATGGTATAGAGCGTGGCTACCCTGAGGAAGATGTACTTTATAAATGGCACAACCATGTAGTTCCGGCTTACAAAGAGTTCTTATTACCATATAAGGGCCAATGTGATCAGGTTGTTGTAAACAATAATGATATCCCGGATGACATCATCAAAATAACTGAAGAGATATCAGTGGATTTGAAGGAAAAATATTGCAAATATAAACAGGCCGAATAAGCCTGTTTATATTTATTGAATTAATATTAATCAAATATCATTTCAGCTATATTGTCATCAGCAAAAAGTTTACCTGCGGTAACCTGCTTAATGTAATCAACACTAACTCCCGGTGCTCTTTCAATTAACTTAAAGCCACCTTCGGGCAATATATCCAGTACTGCCAATTCTGTAACTACTTTTTTTATGCAATTTACTCCGGTAAGCGGCAAAGTACATTTTGGCAACAGCTTACTTTCGCCAGCTTTATTTACGTGCTGCATGGCAACTATAATGTTCTTTGCAGAAGCTACCAGATCCATAGCCCCTCCCATTCCTTTTACCATTTTACCAGGTATTTTCCAGTTGGCTATATCACCATTTTCTGATACCTCCATGGCACCTAGTATAGTCAGATCAATTTTCTGACTTCTGATCATACCAAAACTCATGGCCGAGTCGAATATAGATGATCCCGGCAAAGTAGTAATGGTTTGTTTACCAGCATTAATTAAATCGGCATCTTCTTCTCCTTCAAATGGAAAAGGCCCCATGCCCAACAAACCATTTTCTGATTGGAGCACTACATTAATTCCTTCGGGTATAAAATTAGCTACCAGCGTAGGGATACCGATTCCCAGATTTACGTAGTAACCATCCTTTATTTCTTTTGCGATACGTTTCGCAATACCATTCTTATCCAGCATATATATTGAATTAATTTCTTGGTCTGACTGTACGTTGTTCTATCCTTTTTTCATAGTTCGCACCCTGAAAAATACGGTGTACATAAACACCTGGTGTATGAATATGATCCGGATCAAGTACTCCAGGCTCCACAAGTTCTTCTACCTCGGCTATGGTAATTTTCCCGGCCATAGCCATAACAGGATTAAAATTGCGGCTTGTAGCTCTAAAGATCAAATTACCTGTAGTATCACCTTTCCAGGCCTTTACCAGGGCGAAATCAGCGTCAAAAGCATATTCCATCAGGTAATCTTTTCCATTAAAATTTCTGGTTTCTTTACCCTCTGCAACCTCAGTACCTACACCTGCCGGGGTAAAAATAGCCGGCATCCCATAACCTGCCGCCATACACCTGGTGGCTAAAGTGCCCTGAGGAATTAACTCAACCTCCAATTCACCACTTAACAGCTGACGTTCAAATTCAGCATTTTCCCCTACATAGGAGGAGATCATCTTTTTAACCTGGCGTTGCTGCAACATCAGGCCAATGCCAAAATCATCAACTCCTGCGTTGTTTGATATGCAGGTTAAATCTTTAACCCCTTTTCTTACCAGGGCGGCAATACAATTTTCAGGTATTCCACACAGGCCAAAGCCTCCAAGCATTAAAGTACTACCATTTTTTATGTCACTGATGGCTTCGTCAGCCCCAGCTACGACTTTGTTTATCATACTAAAAGTTTTGTTACTAAATTATATTATAAATTGCGTTAGAGCCAAACTATTTCACTATTTCTATAATTTTATCATCACCACCATTGCTGCTTCCAACATACACTTTCCCATCCGGGCTTACACATATTGCCCTTAATCTTCCAAAATCATTTATAAGATAATCTTTACTGGTTTCTACCCTATCGCCTGCAACATCAAGTTTTAGCTGCGTTAGTTTAGAAGCTTTTAAGCTAACCAGTAATAAAGAGTTTTTCCATTCAGAAATAAGATCAGCATTGTAGTAAGTTAGGCCACTGGTGGCTATTGTAGGAGTCCATGCCTGAATAGGCTCTACTACATTGTGGGCATTGCAAAATGCTTTTTCAGAATCTTTATTACAATACCCCTCAACCTCTGGCCAGCCATAATTTCGTCCTTTCTGAATAATGTTTACCTCATCGTCGTTATTAGGACCATGTTCAGATTCATACAATTTCCCATTGGCCAAAACCAAACCTTGCGGGTTTCTGTGCCCTAAACTCCATACCCTGCTACCGATAACAGGATTATCGGCAGGAATGGTTCCATCTAGATTTACCCTAAGTATTTTGCCCGACAAAGAATTCATGTCCTGCGCGTTATCAGCCTCACTTGCATCACCTGTGGTAATCAAAAGTTTCTTATCTGAAGTAATCAGCAGTCTTGAGCCATTATGGATAGATGCAGCCGGAATTTGATCAAGAATAACCAAAGGCGAATTTAAGGTGCCATTTGAATAAGTAAACCGAACTACCTTGCCTTTGTAATTTGAACCATAATCGTACACAACATACACCCAAGGGTTTGTGCCAAAATCTGGGTTTAAGACCATTCCCAACAAGCCGCCCTCTCCTTTTGATACTACTTCAGTAATGGTATGAAGAGCGGTAACCACACCTGTTTCAGGGTTTACTCTGCTAATTTTACCAGAACGCTCGGTAATCCACAATTGTTTATCCGGTCCATAAACAATCTCCCATACATGCGATAATCCAGTTGATAAAACTTTGGTTTTAATAGCTACATCACCAGGGTTCTGTGTGTCTCCGGATTTGTTTTTCTTACAAGAAGACACACTCATAAAGAGGGCCAGCAAAGTTACAACTAATAGCTTCATAGGATGTCCTTTTCTCATACAACATCCTAAATGTAAATAAGTTTACCTAATTGAAATAAACATAAGTGATACCATCACCACCTCTGTCGGCATGCTCATCTTCTACCCGGTTTACCTGACTATATTTCTTTAAATATTCGCGAATCAGTTTCCTTAAAATACCATCGCCCTTACCATGAATAATTTTAATAAACGGGAAGCCAAGCATAATAGATTTATCAAGATATTTCTCCAATTCGTGTAAAGCATTTTCGCCACGCATGCCACGTAGATCCAGCTCGGCTGTAAAGCTCGATATTGCTTCTGAAATACTCCCTGTAAATGAATTGTTCTGAACTGCTTTTTTAGCCTGCTTGTTGCTAATTTTCTGAACACGGTTTTTCTTGAGTACTGAACGAAGATCGCCGAGGGCAACAACCAGGTTATCACGATTTATTTCAAGAACCTGCCCCATAGTTTCACTATTGTTTAGCTGTACCCAATCGCCAACTTCGATTGGGGTATTAACAAGTGTTGGTGGCTCGGGCTTTTTCTCTTCCTTAACATGATTCTGAACCAATACTTTTTGCAGATTTTGCCTCAGTTCTTTAGTTACTACCTTATCAGCCTTACTTTCTTTAATTTCCGCTATGGTATTCTCAACCAATTTATTGGCATTTTTAATAATCGCCTGAGCTTCAAGTTTAGCTTCTTTAATAAGTACTTTTTTATTCTCATCCAAAAACAACTTAAGCTTCTCATTTTCTGCAACAAGGTTTTTAACTTTATTTTGCTGATTAGAGAGGTTTATTTTTGTATCGTAGATTTGTTTCTTTTCACGTTCCAGATCAACCAGTAAACTATCTATCCTGTTTTGGTTAGTCCCGGTTTTAGCCCTTGCAAGTTCCAGCACTTCCTTTTGCAAACCAATGTTCTGGGCAATTTCAAAAGCATAAGAACTTCCGGGTTTGCCAATTTCAAGCACATACATGGGTTTCATCTTGTCGTTATCAAACAACATAGAAGCATTTTCCAGTCCCGGGGTATTACCTGCAAAAAGTTTCAGGTTAGAGTAGTGAGTGGTAATTACTCCTCTTACTTTTTTATTATTAAGCACTTCCAATACAGCTTCGGCCATAGGCCCGCCAAATTGCGGATCGGTACCTGTTCCGAACTCATCAATTAAAACAAGCGATTTGGGAGTTGCATGTGCAACAAAGTACTTCATTTTAGTGAGGTGTGCACTGTAAGTACTTAAATCACTTTCAATAGACTGATCATCGCCGATATCGGCAAAAATGTTATCAAAAATTCCTACCTCACTTGATTCGTGTACGGGAATCAATAAGCCTGATTGTACCATTAGCTGTAACAAACCAACAGTTTTCATACAAACTGATTTACCCCCTGCATTGGGTCCCGAAACCAACACAATCCGCATGTTCTCATTCATATGAAAATTCAGCGGAACTACAGATTTCTTATCTTCTTTAAACGAAAGGTATAGTAGCGGATGGCGTGCATTAATCAATTTAGTTTTTGCTTCCTTTATTAATACCGGCATGTCGGCCTCAATATCAATAGCAAACAGCGCCTTAGCGCGCACAAAATCTAATTTGGTAAGGAAACCATGGTACGATAATAACAATGGTGTATATGGTCGCAGATCATTTGTAAGCGCAATCAAAATTTTTATAATCTCTCTGCGTTTATCAAATTCTAAATCTCTAAGCTTATTATTTAATGAAAAAACCTCTTCGGGCTCTATGTACACCGTTTGTCCGCTTGCCGACTCATCGTGTATAAAACCCTTAAGTTTTCGTTTATTTTCAGCAAGCACAGGGATACACATTCTGCCATCGCGTATAGTTAAACTACCATCAGCAACCCAATTATTGCTAATTGCCTGCTTGTAAATGGCATCCATCCTCTTTCTCACATCCTGTTCTGCCTTTGCTATTTCTCCAATTATATTTTGAAGTGCAGCAGAAGCATTCGGTTTTATTTTACCTTTTGGATCCAATACAGATTCTATGCGCTTCAGGATATTTTTCTCAACAGGAAGGTGTTCAAATAATGCTTCCAGATTGGGATAAATTTCCTTTCTTTCATCAAAAAACCTTAGTACCGAAAATACAGTTTGCAATGAGGCATACATTTGATGCAACTCATCTTCAATGAGATATGTACCTTCAACCCTGATCTTATCGGCCAAAGATTTAATGTCGAAAAATGTACTGATTTGCAGCGGTTCCTGGTTTTCAAGAATACTCTTAAACTCATTTGTTTGCCTCAAAAACTTATTGATCTGATCAAACTTGGTCATCACCTGCATTTTGCCCACCATCTGCTGCCCCATAGTGCTCAGGCAGTGTGCGTAAATAAGTTGTTTTACCTCATTAAACCCCAAACGCTCTAAACAATTCTCCGGATATAACATTCCTATTTTTATCTTATTTTTTCTTAATAGTTTTCTTTAATAACGCACTGGCTTTAATAGAGTCAGCCCGTTTTTTTCTAAGGACTTTTCTTAAAACCGCCTTAGCTTTTTTGGTCGAATCTACTTTCTTAATAGAATCGGCCTTTTTTACTGCAAGAACCTTTTTTAAAGAATCGGCCTTAAATTTAGCTCTTTGCGGTGCAGTAACCTTTTTCAAAGAGTCGGCCCGTTTCGCTGAATCAGCCTTCATCTTAGCTTTAAGAAGCTTAGCGGCCTTAGCATTTGCCAATGAATCAGCCTTTACCAAAACGCCTTTTTGCTTATTTAATCCCTTTGTTACTTTTGTATAGATCTCATCTAATATTTTAGGATGCTGACTATAATAAGCCATGCTCTTGCCATACAACGCTGAGTCTATTTCATATCTCTTATAAATACCATTGTAAAAGGCTGCAGCCGTCTTTTTTGAGGAATCAAGATAAGGTATAGTAGTTATATAGGCATCTACAATATGAATATCATTTAATACTAAAGCCATTTTATCGGGCTGAATAATATCGGAAGGAATACCTGGCTTACAGCCTGCAACAAATAAAAACAGGAAGGCTGTGTATATAAAGTTCTTCATTATGGGCTAAAACATCATTATTTCTTAGACAAAGTTCGCTAAGGTTCTTATTTTTACCAAAAATACTGATAAATGAGTATAGCAGATAACTTAT
>Ga0157371_10004072_pt1 | contig 12924 bp, 10 predicted proteins | sample C45metaG_FD_113462 | JGI IMG/M metagenome (GOLD analysis project Ga0157371, IMG submission 113462) | Corn rhizosphere microbial communities from Kellogg Biological Station, Michigan, USA - C4-5 metaG | ecosystem: Host-associated > Plants > Roots > Rhizosphere > Soil | place: USA: Michigan... | reverse complement strand
TTTGCAATGGAAAAATGAAAGGTAAACAAATCACGTATGCCTTACTTGAAGAACGTGTCAAAAAACCAAAAACGAACTTTACAAAAGAAGAAGCTTTAGCAAAATTGGCCAAGCGTTATTTTGAAAGCCACGGTCCAGCAACTTTACTCGATTTCTCGTGGTGGTCTGGTTTTGCGCCAACTATCTGTAAAAAAGCCATTAACGCAATTGAGTTGCAAATAAACTCCGTTGATATCAACAGTCAAACGTATTACTTTACGAATCAAGGATCTGACGAGAATTCTTTCCGCGAAAGCGTACACTTTCTTCCTGCTTTTGATGAAATTTTGATTTCGTATAAAACTAGAGAAGCTTCTTTTCTATCAGATCATCAAACTAAGGTTTTTACCAATAACGGCATCTTTAAACCAATAATTCTGGAAAATGGAAAAGTTATTGGAATATGGAAACGAACCATAAAAAAAGAACACGCCAAAATTGAAACGGAGTTTTTTAATGAAACTGAAAGTTCAAAAAAAGAAATTTTATTTGGAGGGATTAAGTCTTTTGAGAAATATTTGGAAACTAAAGTTATTATTGAATAATCTACTATTCTAAAAAACTGAATCATTATGTTTCACTTCGGTGGGGCGACATATTTAAACATTATACATGCCCTTAATTATCGAATTCCCGTCTCAATAAATAAAATCTTTGTGCATATTCTGGCTAAATAATTACATTTACAAAAAAATAGAATTATGGTATTAAGCAGATTTTGGTTAGTTATTTTTATTTCTTCGATTGTTTTTATTGTTGTGAGCTTATTTACGGCCAACACTTATACTATTGATTCTGTTTTAAATGGAAAGAAAGACGATCCAATTCTGGTATCTGAAAAATACATTGAACAGCTTCCTGTTTTTATTAAAGACAGTATAAAAAAAGCTCCGGATCAAACCATGATTATTAATCGTGACACGCTTAATGCCGACACGACTTATGTTTATAAAAACAAAACTGTAAAAATTTACAGCGGACTTCAGAAATCTGATGGTTTACTGCCGACTTGTAAAAGCACTTTGGTTGATTTAATTTTGCCCTTGATTGCTTACTTGGCTTTTTTCTGCGGCTTAATGGAACTTTTAATTGTTTCAGGTGCATCTGGAAATCTGGCTAAAGTATTGAGTCCGGTGTTTGTAAAGGTTTTTCCAAGTATCCCAAAAAATCACCCGTCAATCTCATACATGACTTTAAACTTTGCTGCTAATTTCTTGGGATTGGATTCGGCTGCAACACCATTTGGACTTAAAGCCATGGAGAGTTTACAGGAAATAAACCCCGATAAAGACAAAGCCAGCGATGCCCAGATTATGTTTATGTGTCTGCACGCATCGGGTTTAACCTTAATTGCTACTTCAATTATTGGATATCGTGCTGCTGCAAACGCAAGTAATCCTGCAGATGTTATGCTGCCTTGTATTATTACTTCTTTCATAGGAACAATTGCTGCCTTTTTAATTGTGGGTATCAAACAAAAGATAAATTTTAAAAGTGCTTCGCTTCTTATTGGTCTAATGGGATTAATCGCTGCCATTATTGGCTTATTGATGTATGTTAATCATTTAGACTTAATTGGAAAAAACTACTTCACTTCTAACCTTTCTGGATTAATCTTAATTGCCATTATTGCTTTTACTTTGATTTTCTCTTTCAAAAATGAAAAGAAATTCAGCGAAGCCAACACAACTGTTTTTGACACTTTTGTTGTTGGCGCTAATAATGGTGTTAAAACCGGAGTTACTATTTTTCCTTATGTTTTAGGAATGCTGGTTGCTATCTCTTTATTCAGAAACAGCGGTTTGTTCGAAATTATCAGTGATGGAATTGCGTTTGTATTTTCTAACATGGGTGTAAGCAAAGAAATCACAAATGCTTTACCGGTTGCAATGCTTCGTCCGTTTAGTTCTGCAGGATCACGCGGTTTCCTTATCGACTCTATGAATACTTTTGGAGCCGATTCTTTAACAGCAAGATTAAGCAGTATTTTCCAATGCAGCGCCGAAAGTACGTTTTATGTAATTGCGGTTTATTTTGGATCGGTTAATATCAAAAATACCCGTTATGCTTTAGGAACGATGCTTTTGGTTGATCTTATTTGTGTTATTACGGCTATTTTTGTGGCGACTTGGTTTTTTTAAAAAGCACGAAATTCCGAAGGAATGATAAATGTTGCCACAACGGATTTTAATCCGTTGATTATAATACCGTCCCAGTTGAAAGTTCCGTAAGAACGGCATATTTAAACCAACAAAAAGAAAGTTAAATATTACAAAAAACATTGATTCAACCATAAGATTTATTTCATTTGCGAAAAAATTCAAAATGGCAAACACTTATCATCAGGTTTATATTCAGGTTGTTTTTGCAGTAAAATATAGAAATGCAGTAATCGAAGAAAAATGAAAATCAAATTTATGTGGCGTCATTGGAAACCTAATCAATAAAACAGGATGTAAAACAATGATTATTAATGGAGTTGAAGATCATGTTCATTGTCTTTTAGCACTTAAACCAACAATAACAATTTCAGAATTAATGAAAACTGTAAAGGCTAAATCTTCCAAATACATCAATGGACAATCAATTAACAAAATCAAAATTTTCATGGCAGGAAGGTTATGGAGTATTTTCATATAGCCAGTCTCAAATTGATTCCGTTTATAAATACATCCAAAATCAAAAAGAGCATCACAAAAAACAAAATTTCAACGAAGAATATCTAAATTTTCTGAACAAATTCAATGTACAATACGAAGAAAGATATATTTTTGAGGATCTAATGTAATATCATGAAAATACAATATATCTTAATTGCAATTCTTTTTGCTGCCTGCCAAAAAGAACAGAAAAAAACGGAGACAGCAGATTTTAATTCTATTGAAATTCCAGAAGTTGCCGAAACGAATGCAAAAGAAACCGAAAAACTTCCGCTGCATATTGACACTATTATTCTTTCTGAGGAGAAAAATGCAAATGTCAGCCGTATTCTGGCAAACTTAATGGAGAAAGAAGTAGATAAAGACAGTATTGTAACTTCTAAATTCAGACTTGATTTTTATCAGAATAAAACCAAAGTTGCTTCTTCAAATGTAGAAATCAAACAATATGAAAAAGGCGCTGAATGGTACGGATCATTTGGTTTAAAAGATTCATCAGATAAAAATTCTTCTTTTATAAAAATTACTTCGGGATATCCGGCTTGCGGTTATACTCATGACAACTATCTGTATTACTTAAAAAATAATGATCTGCAACTTGTTCACCAATGGTATTCAATGTCTGACAGCGGCTGGGGAAGCTGGACTGAATTTGCAAGCGATGAGACTGGAAAAGACCCTAAAAACTTTTATTGCAAAACTGTTGCATTTGAACCTTCAGACGATGATTCTGAGGACTCTGGTATTGTAACTTACTCTGATTCCATTTCATTTTCACTAAAAGGAGACAAATGGAAAAAGAAACTGCTTTCGGCAAAAGAGAAACCTTATTTCGAAAAGAAAATGACTTTTAACGAGTTTCACAACCAGCAATAAAACTGTTTTAAGAGACCTTATTCAAATTCTTTCTTAGGTAAATAATTTCTAACTTTGTAAAAAAACAAAGAAATGATTGATTTTATATACCAAGATCCTTATCCAATTTTAAAGGATGATACGCAGTACCGCAAAATCACCTCTGATTTTGTAAAAGTTGAAAAATTTGGAGAACGTGAAGTTTTAACCGTTGACCCAAAAGGTTTAGAATTATTAGCTGAAGAAGCTTTAACCGATGTTTCGTTCATGCTTAGAACGTCGCATTTACAAAAACTAAGAAACATTCTTGACGATCCTGAAGCTACAGATAACGATCGTTTTGTTGCCTACAATTTACTTCAAAATGCTTCAGTTGCTGCCGAAGGTCAATTACCAAGCTGTCAGGATACCGGAACAGCAATTGTAATGGCTAAAAAAGGCGAAAGCATCTTTACAGGTGTTGATGATGCTGAATGGTTAAGCAAAGGAATTTTCAATACATACCAAAAACGTAATTTGCGTTATTCGCAGATTGTTCCGATTTCGATGTTTGAAGAGAAAAACTCAGGATCGAATCTTCCGGCACAAATTGATATTTATGCTAAAAAAGGAACTTCTTACGAATTCCTTTTTATGGCAAAAGGAGGCGGATCTGCAAATAAAACATACTTATACCAACAGACAAAATCGTTATTGAACGATAAATCTATGGATGCATTTATCCGCGCCAAAATCAAAGACTTAGGAACTTCGGCTTGTCCGCCTTATCATTTGGCTTTGGTAATTGGAGGAACTTCTGCGGAAGCGAACCTAAGTGCTGTTAAAAAAGCTTCTGCCGGATATTATGACAATCTGCCAACTTCAGGAAACATGGCTGGTCAGGCTTTTCGTGATTTAGAATGGGAAGAACGCGTTCAGAAAATCTGTCAGGAAAGTGAAATTGGAGCTCAGTTTGGAGGAAAATATTTCACACATGACGTTCGTGTAATTCGTTTACCTCGCCACGCTGCTTCTTGTCCGGTTGGATTAGGGGTTTCTTGCTCTGCAGATAGAAATATTAAAGGAAAAATTACAAAAGACGGAATCTTCGTTGAGCAGTTAGAAGTAAATCCAAAACAGTTTTTACCAGAAACGGCGCCGCATTTAGAAGCTCCGGTTGAAGTTGACTTAGATCAGCCAATGGCGGATATTTTGGCTAAACTATCTCAATATCCTATCAAAACCCGTTTAAAACTAAACGGAACTGTTATTGTAGCTAGAGATATTGCTCACGCAAAAATTAAAGAATTATTAGACGCCGGAAAACCAATGCCGGAATATTTTAAAAACCATCCGGTATATTATGCTGGTCCAGCAAAAACTCCGGAAGGAATGGCTTCAGGAAGTTTCGGCCCTACAACAGCCGGGCGTATGGACGTTTATGTAGATGAATTCCAAAAAAATGGCGGCAGCATGGTTATGCTTGCTAAAGGAAATCGTACTAAACAAGTTACTGATGCCTGCAACAAATACGGCGGATTCTATCTAGGTTCTATTGGAGGTCCTGCTGCTATTTTGGCACAAGATAATATCTTAAAGGTTGAAGTGGTTGATTTTGAAGAATTAGGAATGGAAGCTGTTCGTAAAATCACTGTTAAAGATTTCCCTGCCTTCATTATCACGGATGATAAAGGAAATGATTTCTTTGAAAATTTATAATTTTTTTTAGTGGCTAAGGTACTGAGGTTCTAAGGTTCTAAGCTGCTAAGTTTTAAATACAAAACCGCCTGTTTGGGCGGTTTTTTTTTATTCTTAATAGATCATTTTTCTTTGTGGCTTCGGATTAAAAAGCTGCGTACTTTGCGAAAAACCCTGCGCTCTTTGCGGTTAAACCTCTAAGTGGTTTTATCTTCTTTTTCAAATGCTATGAAATGGGAAATTTTGCCTTTTAAATTATAAATCGGCGCTGCATCGACACTGCATTTATAAGTCCTTCCGTCTTTTTTATAGTTTTCTATTGTTTTTTTAAACGGAACTTCTAGTCGGATGGCTTCTTTAATTTCTTTTAAAACAGATTTAGAAGTTGCAGGCCCCTGAAACATTTTAGGTGTTTTTCCTAAAACTTCTTCTTCCTGATACCCTGTCATTCTTTTAATTCGGTTTGAGGCAAAAACAATTTTCAAATCTAAATCAGTAATAAGCACTACTTCTTCTTTGATTCTTTCTTCTATTTTGAGATCTTTTTCGTTCCAGGTAAATTGAGAAGCGATTTTATTTACCTTTTTCAAATCGGCAAAAACAGCTTTTAATTCATTTAAATACTCATAATGAAGATCTAAGGCCAAGATTGGCACCAAAGTGCGGTTTGTTATATCTTCAGAGCTATTCTTTTTCATTTTAAATGAATTTTCGAAATACTTTTCCCTCAAAGATAGCACTAAAATTGCAAATTAGATTACGTTAAACCTTATTTATACGAATTAAAAAGCAAATTTCAATTGTACTACAACCGCCTTTTTTTCTTCGGTATTTAAATTACTGAGTGAAATTCCGAGTAACCGAACCGAATCTTTCATTTTTTCCTGATAAAGTAATTCTTCTACAATCTCCATAATCAAACTTTTATCTGAAATAAAATAAGGCAGTGTTTTACTTCTTGTCTGCTGGGTAAAATCGCTGTACTTTATTTTTAGAGTCACTGTTTTTCCTGAAACATTATGCTTCTTTAATCGTTTTTCAAGCGAAACAGCTATTCTCTCTAATTGTTCGAGCATGAAAATTTCTGAAGAAAGATTTACATCAAAAGTATGTTCTGCGGCAACAGATTTAGTTATTCGGTGCGGTTTAACTTCGCTGTTATGAATACCGCGAACCACGCTGTAATAAAAAGTACCAGACTTACCAAAGTGTTTTTCAAGAAATTCCAACGATTTGCTTTTAAGATCTAAGCCCGTAAAAATTCCGAGCTGGTACATTTTTTCAGTCGTAACTTTTCCAACACCGTAAAACTTTCTAATAGGCAGTTCTTCCAAAAAAGGGATAATTTCTTCTGGATTAACCGTTTTTTGTCCGTTTGGTTTATTGATATCACTGGCAATTTTAGCTACAAATTTATTGACCGATATTCCTGCTGAAGCGGTTAATCCAACTTCATTAAAAATTCGGTTTCTGATTTCTTGTGCCAATAAACTGGCGCTTGGATTTCCTTTTTTATTTTGGGTTACATCGAGATAAGCTTCATCCAGCGAAAGGGGTTCTACCAGATCGGTATATTCGTGAAAGATTTTATGAATTTTGGATGAAATTTCTTTGTATCGGTCAAATCTTGGGCGGACAAAAATAATTTCGGGACAATATTTTTTGGCCAAAACACCGCTTATAGCACTGCGAACACCAAACTTTCTGGCTTCGTAACTTGCCGCTGCAACTACTCCTCTATTTTCTGAACCGCCTACTGCCAAAGGTTTTCCGCGCAAAGCAGGATTATCCATCTGCTCTACCGAAGCATAAAAAGCATCCATATCAATATGGATAATTTTTCGATATGTTGGCACATCTGACATTATGCAAATTTAAAAAGGAAAAGCAATAAAAAAACGTTGTCAATAGTTATAAATAGTATCAATTTTTAAAGATTATCAACTAAATGAATCCAAACAAATCATTTTACTTATTTTTGTAGTTACATCCGAAATATTTAAAAATGCGAACATTTGTTATAGGCGACATACACGGAGGATTACTCGCACTTGAACAAGTATTGAAGAAAGCCGAAGTTACTACAAAAGATACTCTTATATTTTTAGGCGATTATGTTGACGGCTGGAGCCAGTCGGCAGAAGTTATTGACTTTTTAATCGACCTTAAAACCAAACAAAACTGCATTTGCATTAGAGGAAATCATGATCAGCTGGCATTAGACTGGCTGGAAAACAGACATGAAGATTTTGATGAAGAAATGTGGTACAAACATGGCGGAAAGGCTACTGTTGAAGGATATTCTAAAATATCTCCTGAAAGAAAAAAAGAACACATTGCTTTTTTTGAATCATTGAAAGATTATTATCTTGATGATGAAAACCGACTTTTTGTTCACGCCGGATTTACCAATTTAAATGGTGTAGTCTGGGAATATTTTCCAAAATTATTTTATTGGGACAGAACACTTTGGGAATCAGCTTTGGCATTAGACCCAAATTTAAAACCTGATGATTTATATTATCCTAAGCGTTTTACCGTTTATAAAGAAATCTACATTGGTCATACTCCTGTTACAAGAATTGGGCAGACTGTTCCTGTAAACAAAGCCTGCGTTTGGAATGTTGATACGGGTGCGGCTTTCAAAGGTCCGTTGACAATTATGGACGTGAATACCAAAGAGTTCTGGCAGAGCGATCCGTTAAATGAATTGTATTCTAACGAAAAAGGTAGGAATTAATCTGTAAAAAACTAAATTTGCACCAGCAAAATAATTAATATTTAAGTTTATGAAAAAAGTTATCACATTATTGTTTTTAGTATCATTTGGATTTATTCAGGCACAAGAGGCTTTTACAGGTAAAGGCGACATTAGAGTAAACGTGGGTGCTAATCTTCAAGATGGCGGTTCAGGAATTCAAGGTTCTGTTGATTTTGGTTTAGGAGAAAATTTCTCGTTTGGATTTGTTGCCAATTACTTACTTGGAGTAGATAATTTTAATGGTTTTTACCACAACGACCCAACTCCATACAACGATTACAAACCAGAATTTAAAGATCGTTTTGATGCAAAGGCTAGAATTAATGCTAACTTAAGCAGTGTTATTGGAGTAAAACAATTAGATGTGTATCCTGGTTTAAGTTTAGGGTTACGTAACTTTGGCGGACATGTTGGAGGACGTTACTTTTTTACTGATGGATTTGGTGTTTTCACAGAGCTTGGTTTTCCAATTGCAAAATACAGCACGGAGAAAGATGTATTCGATCATTTAAACAATCAAGTTACTTTCAGCTTAGGAGCTTCTTTTAAACTGAACTAAGTTTATATTATAATCATAGTCGAGGTTTTGTTTGTGATTTAATCACTTAAAAACGTTTCGCAAAGTTTTATAAATTAAAAACCGCTCAATTTAGAGCGGTTTTTCTTTTTTGGGTAATCTGTAAAAAACCTTTTAAGGTTTTCTATTTATTAATCTCTGTTTTTATTTTTTAGCAAATTTCTTAACTATTTTTTCTTTGCCATTATTAAATTCGATAAGATAAATCCCTGTGCTTAATCTGCTTACATCAATTGCGCCTGAAACTTGTCCAGAACCAAGCTGCTGCCCAAGAGCATTAATAATTTTATACGAATATGCATTTTCTTCTGAAACAGTAACATTTAGCTCACTTTCAACAGGGTTTGGATACAATGCAAATCCTTTTGTTTCAGTTTCAACAATTCCCGCAGCAATTGGTTCTGCTTCGATCGTTCCAGAAGCTGTTATGTTTATGGTATAATCTTCAACTTGTCCATAAGAGAATCCTTCGCATGATGTTGGAACAGCATTATATTTCATAGAAACTCTCATTCTTGTTGCGCCTAAAACTGCAGTTGCCGGAATTGTAATCGTTCCTGTTACCGGAGTAGTTTTTGATGCTGCTTTTGTCCAAACTGTTTCTCCAGAATCTGCAAAATCTCCATCTTGGTTATAATCGATAAATACCGCATAACCTTCATTGTAAGTTGTTGATGTCCAAACCGGAGTTATAGTAATTGTGTAAGCACTTCCTCTTGCTGCATTTGTAGAAATAGCAGTATAGTTTTCATAACCCGCTGTTCCGGTTGACGTATTATTGATTGTTCCAAAAACAACTTTACTTATTCTTTCATCAGCAGTGCTGTTTCCCTGAGAAGCACAATACGATACTGTTGCTGCTGTTGTGGTAACGCTAACCGCATTACTTGCTGCAGAAACATTTCCGGCAGCGTCTTTAGCTTTTACAGTAAAGCTGTAAGTTGTTAGTGCTGTTAATCCCGTAACATTGTATGAAGTTGTAGTTGATGAACCTTTTAAAGTTGTTCCCTGATAAATATCGTATCCTGTAACGGCAACATTATCTGTTGAAGCTGTCCATGTCAAATTTGTTGTTGTTCCGGTTGTTCCAGAAGCTGCCAAACCTGTTGGCGCAGATGGAGCTACTGTATCTGTAGTTCCAGAATAGGCTGCACCTACTCCTATCGCATAAAATGCATTTGTAGTTGCAATAACTTCTGCAGAACCTGCTCCATACAAATCAATGGCAGATTGAATTCCTGATGTTCTTGCATTTGCAAAAGTTGAGTTTGAAGTTAAATAAACATCTTCTAAACGAAATGCAATTTTAGCTGCTTTATCAATTCCAATACCTGTTACGTTGTATGAACTTCCAATATCATTAGTTCCTGTTTTTCCAACAGATAAAATATAAAACCAGTGATTAAAAACTCCAGAGTTGGTATGCACACCGCAATAATCATTACTGCTTGTTGGCGTACAGCTTACACTAATCCAATTTGTTCCTCCATAAGTGTCCGGCTGACCTTCTGATTTTGGGTTGCTCATTGAACGAAGAGCTACATGCCCGCTTCTTCTTTCAATATCTTCACCTACTAACCAAGTTGATTTTGTCGGCGCGGCGCGATATTCAATACAAGCTGCCCATATATCAGAGAAAGCTTCGTTCATTGCTCCAGATTCTTTTTGATATGCCAAGTTTGCTGTATACGTACAAACTGCGTGGCCAATTTCATGTCCGGCAACATCTAATGAAGTCAAGATATCAAATCCGCCTGTACCGCTTCCGTCGCCGTATGTCATAACACTTCCGTTCCAGAAGGCATTGTTGTTACTTGAATATCCTGCGGCAATTAAATTATAATGCACATAACTTTTAATTTTTGCCCCGGCATCGTCATAACTATTTCTGCCGTGTACTGCAGACCAATAATCATAGGTCATTTCTGCACCCCAATGTGCATCGAGTGCTCCATTGTCTTTATTGGTATTATTATATTCTGCTGCTGTCCAGTTATTATCAGCATCGGTAAAGTTTGTTGTTGGATAAGTTGCAGTTCTTGCAGAATTATAAGTTTGAATTCCGCTGCCACGCGTTCCGTCTAATAAAATATAAGATGAACCGCTCAAAGTAGTTTCTATTGTTTGTGTTCCACTGTAACGAGTGGCCGCATTTGCTGCTACAATTGCTTTTTTTGCAGAAGCTGTTTCTTTACTTACATTTTTTGAAGAAGAAACTTTTCTTGCATGAACATTATCGTTTAAGTGCTTAATTGCAGCATTATAAAACAATGCTTTTCCTGTTTGAGCATCTATATACAAATCGCCTCTGCTTAAAGGTTTTGTTGCATATATGTCAAATTTGTAAGCTAGACGAACATTGTCTGTCGTTCTTTTTTCTCCCTGTTGTTCCATATCTGGCAGAAGAACCAGCTCGCCAACAGGTTTTTCATATCCAATTTCTTTCGCATCTTGTGGTTTATCCCAAAGATATTCCGAGGCGTGTGTATGACTAACTGCTCTGTTAAAAGCTTCCTGAGGAGAAAGAGCCGGAGTAAGTTTTACATTTTCGATGTTGTAGTATTCACCATTCATCGAAACTAATCTTCCGTTTTCAGAATGTAAAGTATAATTGGCAAATTCTACTTTAATTCCCTGTTCATACAACTGAAATTTTTCATGCGTGTAACCTTGTTTATCAGTTTCTGTTTTTACTTTTCTAAAAGTCTGATTGTCTTTTAGTCCAAGCTGTTCTTTAAAAACTTTCTGAGAATCTGTTCCTTTATACGTTGATACATTGCTAAAGGTAATTAAACTAGGCTGTCCGTTTTCGGATACATTTTTTTGGCTTATCCTTCTGTCAGTAACCTGCGCAGCTGCAGAAAGTGATAAAATAAGTAAAGCTGCCGTAATAATTCTTGGTAATTTTTTTTCCATAATAATTGGGGGTTTTTAAGTTTGGTTAAATAATTACAAACAAATCAATTAAAGTAAGTAAATACTTAAATTTGAAATAAAAGTATTTTAATTTTGTTAGATAATCGATGAAATTTGCCGTTAATCGATAAAATGCAACAATTTTTACTTTAAATTCACTTTTATTTAACAAACCGTAAGAAATTCTCAAATAAAAGTGCGAAATTTTGTATAGTTTAAATATTTAAACAACTGAAAAACAGCACAAAAATCAAAAATAAGTCAGTTTTATGGACAGAATTCTAATTTATTCTTACAAAAAAAGCCGGCTTAATGCCGGCTTTTCAATTTTTCGTAAAATTCTTATTTATTTAGATATCCATTTCCGGAATTTCCCCTTCAATTATCAAATCTGCTTCAGTTGAAGCAATAATATGCTCAACAGACACACCTGGCGCTCGTTCTAAGAGCTTAAAACCCTTTTCAGTGACTTCGAGAACTGCGAGCTCAGTTACAACCTTTTTTACGCATCCTACACCAGTTAACGGCAAAGTGCATTTTTTTAGGATTTTAGATACTCCTGCTTTATTAACGTGCATCATAGCCACAATGATATTTTCGGCAGAAGCCACCAAATCCATTGCGCCTCCCATTCCTTTTACCATTTTTCCGGGAATCTTCCAATTGGCAATGTCTCCGTTTTCAGAAACTTCCATTGCACCCAAAATAGTTAGATCTACTTTTTGGCTGCGGATCATTCCAAAACTAAAAGCCGAATCGAAGAAACTTGCTCCAGGCAATGTTGTTATGGTTTGTTTACCAGCGTTAATAATATCAGCATCTTCTTCTCCTTCAAAAGGAAAAGGCCCCATTCCTAAAACGCCGTTTTCACTTTGAAATTCGACCGCAATATCTTCTCTTACATAATTTGCAACCAGAGTAGGAATTCCAATACCCAGATTCACAAAGTATCTGTCTTTAACTTCTTTTGCAATTCGTTTTGCTATATCTTCTTTATTAAGTGCCATATTTATAATGTGTCAATTAGAGAATTTGATAATCAGATAATTCAAACAATTATCCAATTGTCTCATTATCTCAATTATCTAATTTCTAGTTCTTACGGTTCTCTGTTCAATTCTTTTTTCAAATTTTTCTCCCTGAAAAATACGCTGTACCATAATTCCGGGAATGTGAATTTGATTTGGATCCAGAGTTCCAACAGGAACCAGTTCTTCAACTTCGGCAATCGTGATTTTTCCAGCTCCCGCCATGCAGGCATTAAAGTTTCTTGCAGTTCCTTTAAAGATAAGATTTCCTGCTTCGTCGCCTTTCCATGCTTTTACAATCGCAAAGTCTGCTTTAAAGGCTTCTTCCATAATATGCATTTTGCCGTTAAATTCACGTACTTCTTTGCCTTCGGCAACTTCGGTTCCGTAACCAGCAGGGGTAAAAAAAGC
>Ga0157371_10004071_pt1 | contig 12925 bp, 9 predicted proteins | sample C45metaG_FD_113462 | JGI IMG/M metagenome (GOLD analysis project Ga0157371, IMG submission 113462) | Corn rhizosphere microbial communities from Kellogg Biological Station, Michigan, USA - C4-5 metaG | ecosystem: Host-associated > Plants > Roots > Rhizosphere > Soil | place: USA: Michigan... | reverse complement strand
TGCCTTTTGATAAGGAGCTGAAGGGTAACGCTGAAATTGTAACACAAGATTTAAGATTAATTGAAAGGTTTTTTTATCAGATCAGAAAACTTCTGGGTTATCAGACCGAATAGGTTTAAATGATAGGTAATTTTGAAATGAAAGGGTGCTAAATAGTTTTTCCATTATGGGTTAACTATTCGGAAATATGATGAAATAAAAATAAATCTTAATTAATGTTTGTTTCATAAAAAATGATTAAATTAATAGTAGCAAATAGCAAGGGAGTGATAAGGCTATTTGAACCATCACACTATTAGGAGTCATAAAATGAAAAAGATCATTTTTATTGGCATTTTATTAGGTGCAGCTGTCTTCGGTTGCCAGTTAAATGCCCAGGAAAAAAAGCAAGTTGTAAGGCCTAAAACGGCAGCTGCAAAATCCAAATCACCAATTATTGTAACTAAGGAGCCTGTTTTACGCAAGATTGATTTCTTTAGTTTGTCTCCGGATGATGCAGTACAAGCCCTAAATGACGAGCTTAAGAAGCTCAAGATAACGCTTAATGATATTAATGAGGAATCTTCTTATTATTATGACATTTCGGGAAAAAGAGGCGATTTACTTTCTACTTCAAGAACGCTGGTTTTCGATAATAAGTTTCGGGCAATTATAACTTCGGATGAAGACGACCTCATTCAGGAGATTTCATTTTCAATGTATTCTGGAAATACAAAACATGTAAAAGCTGTAAGAAATATGATGGCTTATGGTGGCTGGCCTCAAATAGCGTTGGCTGATAATGACACAACCTATAAGAATGGCGATATAATTGCAAATTCTTCGAGTTACATCAACAAAAATGATAAAGGAGAGGTGCTTAATGAAAGCTATACTGTACTAATTAAGCGAATAATACCTTATACTTATGTGCCAAAAAACTTTAAACCGTTTGATCCTACAAGCCTTAATGTGTACAATAATGCTGAGGATATCGGTTATGCAATTGTAGAGCTAATGAAAAAAATAGGTATAAACCTGCTTTACAAAAGTGAAAATCGGCCAATCACTTTAGATGAAGTCCTTTCGAATTATTCCTGCGATTATAAATTTAGTAATGGTGTTTCGCTTACCATTAATACCTCAATAGCCAGAAAATTAAAATTTATATTCATAGACTCCAGTGACCCTATTACATTTTCAAAATTAAAAAAGACATTGGGAGTTTTGCAGTGGCAAAAAACTGAATCGGACGAAAATGACGATGATTACTACAATCATGATAACGTAATTGCAATTGTTTCTTCATATGGGAAAGATATAGTCTTTAGAATAAATCCTTTACCAGGGGATACTAAAACAAGATTGGAAAATACATCTGCACCAACCTTTAATGAGCTGGTAGAGTTATATCAGGGTGGAACTTCAGATGAAGTAGCAGAATCTATAACGAGTTCTTACATGAACCAGATAAAAGTGGATACCGTAAAAAACATATTGATACCTGATCCGGTTGGGGACAAATTTGACTTTTACTACTCAACATCCAGTAATGCTTATGCGAGATGTTATTTTAACTATAATAACCCAATTTTTAATAAAAGTACAAGGATTTATATAGGCTCATCCGATCTGGTTTATATGAAAAATATGATGGCACAATACCTGAGCAGCGAATTCAGATCAAAGTATATTTATGAAATGAAAATGGATGGGAAACCTGTAAGCTATCCCGGTAACTTTGATCAGATTTGGTTTAGAGATAAAGTAGCTAGTGAGCAGCAAACGGCACAGGCCCTTGCCGAAAAGCAACGCCAGGATGAAGAAGTAGCCAGACAAAAAGAGCAGGATCGTCTTGATGCAATAGAAAAGCAAAGGCAACGGGATGCCAAATCTGCCGAAACACTAAAACTAATGGAGTCGATTTTAAAAGGTAGCTTTGGGAAGAAACAATAAATTACATGGGCTGAAAGGCCTTCCCGTCTATCTGATTGTTGCTAATATCTGTACCAGTTACGCGTTCAAGAAGAATCCGTTTAGTGTTGTTGTGGAATGCCGGATATTCTTTGTTTGTTTTAATCTGATTGCCTTTAAATATTAACCCGTCTACAGACTTTGCATATAGAATGGGTTTATCGAAGGTCTCAAATTGGTTATCCAGTATCCTGATCCCTGAATGGAAATAATTTTTTTGACCTGCAAGATCTGGGATTTCCGGATATATAGAAATCACGGCACTGGTAAATTGGTACATACTTGTCAGGGCATTTATAAACTTGTTGTTGCGGATGGTAATGTCTCGGCACGATCCGGTTTCATACCAGCCATTGCTATCACCACATAGCAATATTGCACAACCAGAGGTATGGTCAAATAGATTATTGGCTACTAATGTTGGTTTTGGTGTACTGAACAATGCACCCCGAGCCCTGTTGTTGCGGATGGTGTTGCCCGTAAAAACCACGGATGGTGTCCATGATAGGTTTTCGATTCCAATATCTGTTTTTGAAGGATCAACCTCAGGATCCAGTGCTTTTGCAAATTCAATCCTGAATTCCTTAATTGGATCGTTGCTATTAGATTTTATAGGCGTAATGGACACAATGGTATTCTTTGTATCCCATAGGTCCATTGTTTTCGATTTTATAAATTGCACAGTGTCCTGAATATTTCCCCAATCGAAACCATAAGATTGCTCGTGCATATATTTTCCGATCACGGTACGATCATCTACTTTTTTTATCATTTTAAGATAAGTTCCATGAATATTGATTGCATCATCCATCATTCCCTCATACAAGCCATTTTTCGACACAATTTCTCCTTTACAGCCCGAGAAATGTGTCGCATCTGCCTGGGTAGTAAAATATCGCTGATCGTTTTTCCCTCGCAAACAAACACCAAAGCCATCCATGTAAATGTTTTCTGTTAGCTGCGCCAGAAGTCCCATTCCTTCTGCGTAATGTACCTTTACATTTTCAAAGCGGATGTTCTTGCCCTTGTGCACAAAAATACCGGGAGCAGGCCTATGCCAACTTCTCATAGCAATCACAGTTCCGGGAATCAGCTTTTTGTTTTTCCAATGATGTGCTATGATTTTTCCAGATGAAAGTTCGCTAACACCTTTTGTTCCAACCCTGATATCTCCACTGTTAAATATGATGTGTTTGGTAGCATTTTCAAACGCAATACCAGAGGTTGGTTGCATTTCCCAGCCTTCTCCGGTGTTGTAAAAGGTACTGTCTTTTATCTTATATTTTACCCATGGTGCAGTTTCAAAAACAATGCTTCCGGAAATTGTGTCATTTGAGATTATCTTTACCTGGGCAATTTGAGGCTTTTCAAAGTCAATATTCAAGTCCTGTATTTTCACATTGCTGCTTTCAATTAAAGCCAATGGAAGCATACGCCCATGAAACATCAAATCAGTACCTTTACCTTTTAGGGTAACGTTGTTAAAATGCTCTATTTCTATACCCACAGTTTTTGGGTTGTCCTGATCGTGATTGGAGATGTAATATGTTCGCTTTAGGGCACCTTCGGGATAAAAATCATATCTTCCTTTTTCGAATTGAATAACAACCCCCTCCATAGCAGAAGTTTTACTCTTTATCTTTTCGATTATTGAAGTAAGTAGTGGAGTAATATTTTGTCCCGTGTTAGGTTTTATACCGTACTCTGTTAACTTGTATGTTTTGGTGCTGTTTTGTGCAGTTAATGAGAAATTTACAGTAATGGTTAGTAAAACGAATAAAATGATATTTTTCAATGTGCTTTGGTTAATATGTGTTTACAAAGGCTAAAGTACATTTTCTAAATTGTATTCCCTTCTTCAATCAGCATGTATATTCAATTGACTCTATTACCTCCACTTTATAATCTTTTAAGGTCTTTGGTGATGTATTCAACCCATTGGTTCCCTTGCATATTGAGTTTAACATCAGGAGTGAAGCCGTTTTCATCAATTGGATCTTTATCAGTCCAACTTGATTTTGAAACAGGCATCATCAGAATAAGGCTCTTGCATGGGAGTGGTGTTGTTGAGGATGGACCTTCATAATCCATCATTCCTACACTATTTGTGCCATAGCGTGTCGTTTTTTTGCTTTGTTTCATTAACTGAAAAAAGTATTCTGTGGAGCTTCCACAAAGATCATCGGTAATTAAGGCTACCTTGGCAGGGCTACTTAAAACGGAGTCAACAGGGATGGTTAAACCCGGAATCTCATAGAAGGTATCTTTAGTCGTTGGTAGCTCGTCGTAAATTTTTTTAAGCCGCGCTACGTATTCATCAGGAAAGTATTTTTTTGCCTCCTCGGGCATGGGGTTTTTGACAAAGGATTCGAGCTCTGACCTTTTGAGCTGAACATTATCTTTTGAAATACGTAGTAATGGATTGTCTTGTTTAATTGGGTTGGTTATTACATAGGGTAAAAGAAAACTCCAGCCAGAATTGCCTCCTCCATTTCCCCGAAGATCTATAATGAGGTATTTACTATTTCTAATAGCCTTGTCGTTTGTTGCAACTAGTTTTTCAATCTTGTTATCGTTGTTAAAAAACGTTGGGATTTTGATGTAGCTGGTTTCTTTATCCAGCTGCTTAAAGTCCAGTCCGTTGTTATTATTTTTCCAGGTATTTAGCTCCTTTTTTTCGTCTGCAGTCATTTCTCCTGGAAAAGTCCTTCCAAAAAGTGCAAAATTCCATAATTGCAGAAGGCCTCCTCTTTGTTTGGCATAAAAATCTATACTATTAAAAACATTGTATTGTTTAAGTAGATAGCCTTTTTTGTGAGGTTTTAAACTAAAATAAACCAATCCTTTTTGTAGCTTTTCGTCTTTGGCTTTAAGAATAATAGCTTTGTATTCATTTCCTGGGATTTTTTTAATTCCCAGGGTAATTGAGCTGTCCGGATTTGTCCATATGCCTTCAACATCTTTAGAAGATCTATGGGTCTTAAAATAAGATTCATCCAGGTTTACGATCTCGTTATCGCTGTCATCTTTATTCAGATAGGTTAATGAAAAATGTTTGTCCTTAAAAAATCTTATATAGTCCTTTACGATGTTGAAGCAGTTTTTCTGATTGTTTTCTTTGTCTGCCTTTGTACGAAGATTGTTTATCAAAGCTTCGTAAGCCGCTTTGGTTGCAGTTGTTACCTTAGTTGGAAACCCGGCATAATTGGCTTCTGTTTTAGTAATTGCTTCATTTAAGTTTTCCAGGCAGTTGCAAGAAGGTTGTTGTGCTAATAGTAAATACGGAAAGGCAAGAGGAATAAGGAGAGCAAATAGTTTTTTCATTTTAGTTGATCAAGCTTTAGGCTTTTAAGGAATGTTTCTAATTCTTGCAGGGTATATTGAGTGCCATCAAGATTTACCGAATATCTGTCTTTGTATAGGAACTTTATAGATGAGCTAACTGAGTTTTCGGATTTCGTTTCTTCTGTTATGGAGCGAATGCCATTAACATCTACGGTTTTAGAGATAGTTCCGTTAGATTCTGATTCTCTATCCATGCTTAATGTCATGGCCATTAAAGAAATAATAGCACTTCCAGCCTCTCCTGCACCATCAATGATACCAACTTTTACATATTTTGCATCATCACCATATTCGGCTTCAATAGTACTCATGCCTGCTACACCATAGCCTCCGGCACTAAAACTTTTTCTTTTCAATCCGTCCAGTGTTTCTGGAACAGCAGCTTTTAATTCATCATTGGTTAATGGAGCAAGCTTTTTTAGCCTGGCAGACAATTCTTCCATTTTATCGGCGGAATTGGCCATTTTATTCAGGTTACTAACCTTGTCTATAACACTGCCAGAACCTGAATCACCTTCTTCTTTTTTTTGATTACCACAAGAGAGCATTAAAAATGCCATGCCTGCTACAAGAGTTTTTTTCAGCATAGGATTATATTTAAATGTTTCCTAATGTAATGAATATATCAGAATTAGTATGTTAAATTTTCATGTAATTATTTATCTGTCAGTATATTTAATGTGTATATTTCTTCTTTTCATAATAATTGCTAAGTTTACTTTACAAATATTTTTATGCCTAAAACTAAATACTTTAAAACCTGCCTTGCTGTGTTTTCAACAGTTTGTTTGTCTGTTATATTTTACGCCTGTAAAACTGTAGGGTCTAAAACCACTGCTACTGCAGTTTCTACTGTTGCTATACCTGCAAAACCTGCCCGCATTCTGGTGTTTTCTAAAACCAAGGGCTTTTATCATACCTCTATACCTGCAGGTATTGCTGCAATACAAAAGCTAGGAAAAGAGAATAACTTTATTGTAGACACCACAAAGAACTCAGCATATTTTGTTCAGGATAGTTTAAAAAATTATAGTGCTGTGATCTTTTTAAGCACTACAATGAATGTTTTAAATGCAGATGAACAGGTAGCTTTTGAGCGATATATTCAATCTGGCGGTGGTTATGCCGGTGTTCACGCTGCGGCTGATACCGAGTACGATTGGCCATGGTATAATAAACTTGTTGGAGCATATTTTAAAAGCCATCCGGGTAATCCTAATGTACGTAAGGCAACTATTGATGTTATTGATACAACTCATATATCTACCAAAGGCCTTCCTAAAAGATGGGAGCGTACGGATGAGTGGTATAATTACAAGAGCATACAAGGTGATATAAAAGTTGTAGCCAAACTGGATGAGGATACTTATGAAGGTGGTGAAAACGGTGAACATCACCCCATTGCCTGGTATCATGATTATGATGGTGGCAGAGCTTTTTATACTGGTGGTGGGCATACCGATGAAAGTTTTAGTGAGCCTCTATTTTTAATGCACCTGCTTGGTGGTATTAAGTATGCAATTGGTAATAATGTAACTCTGGATTATTCAAAAGCTTACGCTGTTAAAAAACCAGAGGATAACCGGTTTACTAAAACAGTTTTATCTAATGATTTAAATGAGCCTATGGAATTATCTGTAGCTCCTGATGGCAGGGTGTTTTTTATTGAGCGTGCCGGTAATTTTTATGTTTACAATCCTTCAGATGGTAAAACATCATTGGTTTACAAATTTCCTGTGAAGGCTGTAGATAAATACCTTAATGGTTTGTTGGGGATGACTATCGATCCTGATTTTGCAACAAATAATTATTTGTATTTCTTTTACACTGCTTCTACAGGGGATAAATACAAACAACATATCTCACGCTTTAAAATTAGCCAGGAAAACGAGCTTGATCTTAAATCTGAACAGGTTTTGATTGAGGTTCCAATTGATCTTGAAGTAAGTGCGCATACAGGTGGTTCTTTAGCCTGGGATAAATACAAGAATCTATACATATCAACTGGAGATAATACTGTTCCTTTCGAATCAGATGGTTTTGCTCCAATAGATAAAAGAGATAACCGTTTAACTTTTGATGCAGAAAGATCGGCAGGTAATACAAATGATCTTCGCGGTAAAATTTTACGTATCCATCCTGAAGCCGATGGAAGCTATACTATTCCTGAGGGAAATTTGTTTGCTAAAGGGACTCCAAAAACACGTCCTGAAATTTATATAATGGGCTGTCGTAACCCATATAGAATGTCGGTAGATCCGGAAACCTCTATCGTATACTGGGGAGAGGTTGGACCGGATTCTGGTTCAGATGGTTTACAAGGGCCACGTGGGTACGATGAATTTAATCAGGCAAAAAAAGCCGGTAATTTTGGCTGGCCATATTTTGTTGGAGATAATAAAGCTTATAAAGAGTATGATTTTGCAACCAAAAAGATTGGAGATTTCTTTGATGTAAACGGGCCTGCAAATAAGTCTCCGAACAACACGGGGGCTGAAATATTGCCTCCTGCGCAGAAAGCTATGGTTTGGTATCCTTATAACATGTCAAAAGAATTTCCTGCTTTGGGTCAGGGAGGAAGATGTGCTATGGGAGGGCCTGTATATCATTATAATGCTGCGCTTAAATCAGACACTAAATTTCCGGCCTATTATGATAAAGCACTTTTTATGTATGATTGGATGAGGAATTGGGTGTTTGCTGTTCGACTTGATGAGAATCAAAATTATGTACGCATGGAGCCTTTTATGGAAACTAATGGTGATTTTAGGCGCCCTATTGACATAGAGGTTGGGCCAGAAGGTTCATTTTATATGTTAGAGTATGGATCGGTATATGGTATAGATAATGTTGATGCCCGCTTGGTTCGTATCGATTATAATGGTGGAAATCGTGCTCCTGTCGCTAAAATTGAAACAAAAGATACAATAGGAATTGCGCCATATAAAGTTGCTTTTACTTCAAAAAGCTATGACAATGACGATGATGATAAGTTATCGTACGAATGGAGCTTTGAAGGAAATAAGGTGGCCTCAACTGATCAAAATGTTAATTATACTTTTCAAAAGAATGGGATATACAATGCCATTTTAAAAGTAACTGATGCTGCCGGGAAAAGTAGCCTGGATACAGTTGTGATTAAGGTGGGTAATACCATGCCTCAGGTAGCAATAAATACAACAAGTAATACTTCTTTCTTCTTTCCTAAAGCAAGTACTTTTAATTATAAGGTTGATGTGAAAGATAATGAGGATAAAGTTATAGATGCAAAAAAAGTAAAGGTAAACCTTGATTTTATTGCCAAGGTTGAGAGTACTCAGGCTTTGGTTGGCCATCAGGAGATTTCACCAACCTATAATTTTGGTAAATCATTAGTTGCTAAAAGTGATTGTAAAGCTTGCCATCAGATAAATGGTAAATCAGTAGGGCCTTCATTTATGCAGGTTGCGAAGCGATATTCTGGTAACAAGGATGCAGTAGGGCGTTTAGCTAAGAAGATTATTATAGGTGGCGGAGGTGTTTGGGGAGAGCATGCCATGAGTGCGCACCCACAGATTTCTAATGATGACGCAACTGAGATTGTTAAATATATTTTAAGTTTAAATGCCAAAAAAGAAAGTGCAGCATTGCCACAGCAAGGGACTGTAGCACTAAAACAGCATTTAGGTAATAAGGATCAGGGCAGGTATATTTTCTCTGCTTCATATACAGATAAAGGCGGGGCGATAACTCCATTAACAAAAAAGGAAACGATTGTATTGCGCCCGGCTAAAGTACAGGCAGAGGATGCTGATGTTTTTAATAACGTAGATAAAGGCGACAGCTATGTGGGCAGTATTCACAATAAATCGTACATTGTATTTAAAAATATTGATCTTAAGAATATTAATAAACTCACTTATTATTATGCTTCTGCCAATCACAACGGAACAATAGAGGTGCATATTGATTCGCCAAAAGGTGAGGTAATTAGTACAGTTAATTTTAGTTCGACTAGTAACTGGGAGAAGTATACTGAGTTAAGCGCTTCTATAAAAAATCCTGGAGGTAAGCATGATCTGTATTTTGTATTCCTTAAGAGTACTCCTCCAAATCGGGATTTGATAAGTGTAGACTGGATCAATTTTGAATAGCTGATCTTATGGTAAAGTATGTTGTGTTTTTATCACTGTTATTTTTGGTCCCACACTGTAAGGCACAGCAGGTGATATCATTATATCCGGATAAAGTACCCAACTCAAGACCTGTCACGAATAAAGAAGAACGTGTAGCTAACCCAGATGTAGATAGTCTTACCTCTAACGTGTCTGTGCCCACCATTTCTGTTTATTTGCCACCGAAGAGTTTAGCAAATGGAACAGCCGTTATCATTTGTCCGGGTGGTGGTTACCATGTGCTGCTTACAAAAAGAGAGGGCAATGATGCCGCCAAAGCGTTTGCTAAAATGGGGGTGACTGCATTTGTATTAAAGTACAGGCTGCCTAGCGACCAAACAATGATTGATAAGTCGATTGGCCCCTTGCAAGATGCACAACAGGCTATTAAGATAGTTAGGCAACGGGCTAAAGAATGGGGTGTTGATCCGAAAAAAATAGGTATTCTGGGTTTTTCGGCAGGGGGGCATCTTGCTGCAACAGCGGGAACACATTTTAATAGACCTGTTATAGAAAATTTACAGGAGGTTAGTGTTAGGCCAGATTTTATGCTTCTTATAAACCCGGTAATATCTTTTACCAACGAGATTGGTCATATTGGTTCGAGAAATAATCTTCTGGGATCTGCTCCAACACAAGAAAAGATAAAACTTTTTTCTAACGAGTTACAGGTAACTCCCCAAACTCCTCCAACTATTTTAATTCATTCAGATGCTGATCAGGTTGTGCCAGTGTCTAATAGTGTGGAGTTTTATAAGGCTCTTAAACAAAATAAGGTATCTGGAGAATTGCATATTTATGCCAAAGGGGAACATGGGTTTTTAACTGCTCCTTCTTTTGATGAATGGTTTGGGCGATGCATTTTCTGGATGAAAAGCATGTCTTTGATCTGAAACTAAAATAACAAAAAATATTAGGATATATTTGCTGTATGTCGTCACACCATATCATTAGGGAGAAACAAGAGCCTGCACTTTATATTCATCATTTAGGGGCTTTTAATGAAGAATATTTAGGTCAGCTGCTTGAATGGAGCCCAACTTTAATAGTTAGCGCTGCGGTTTACGAAAAGGCTATCAGCCTTGGCTTAAAGGTGGATGTTGTAGTCAGTTCAAATGATCAGGATTTTCAGGAAAATACCAAAGTAATCTATGCTAAATCAGAGGAGCTGGATGCTGTTCTGGACTACTTAATTTCGGAAAACTATTCGGCAGTAAATGTTATCGATTCAAAAAGTGAATTAAGAGAGTTAGGGAGCTATATTGAAGAGATAAATATTGTTGTATTTACGGAAACTGAAAAATCCTATGCCATTAAATCGGGCTTTAAAGTGTGGAAACCCAAAGGCACTATTTTTAATATTGAGGTGATCTCTTATTTTGAAACGAGCAATTTAAAGCAAACGGAAAATAATACTTTTGAGGTAATAAATGATGGGTTTGTTGAGTTCATATTCAATGTACCATACCTGTTTATTGGTGAGGTACTGTAATTAATACGCTTGCATATGATAATCTTAAGAAAAGCAAAGGTAGAGGATATTGCTACCATTCAGGATCTTGCTGATAGAACATGGCGAATTACTTATGCTGAATACCTATCAGCTGAGCAGATTGATTATATGTTAGAGAAAATGTATAACCGGGGAGAGTTGCTTTCGCAATTGGAAAAGGGACATACTTTTTTGATTGCTGAAGAAGATAATGAAGATCTTGGTTTTGCAGGTTTTTCAGTTATACAGCCCGAAACTTATGCCTATAAATTACATAAACTGTATGTTTTACCGCAAACACATGGAAAGGGCGTAGGCAAGCTGTTAATAAATGAAGTTTTTAACCTGGTTAAAAGGGCAGGCGCTAAATCTCTTCAGTTAAATGTTAACAAGAATAATAAGGCAAAGGATTTTTATGAAAAGGCAGGGTTTATAATAAAAGAAACCGTTGTCCTTGATATTGGCAACGGTTTCGTTATGGATGACTTTGTGATGGAGAAAACCATCTAATTATTTTCCAGTTTAGGAATTCTTGTCGGTGTATCAATACCTTTTATAATACTTATTGCACTCTTGGCAATACCTTTAATAGTAGACAATATATTGTCTGAATCAAGAGTGCTGTATTCATCTTTTACAGTATGGTAAAACTTATCAGTATCTATTTGATCTGTACTTATAGTGTGTGCAGGTACGCCCAGGGCGGCTAATGTTGCATTGTCACTTCTGTAGAAAAGGTTTTGCTGTGGATAAGGATCAGGATGGAAAGTAAACTCTGTTCCTTTTAAGTTTTTCTGTAAGATCTGACCAAAATCTGATTTATCAAAGCCTGTTATAAAGGCTGTGTTTTTACCAAACTTACTGTCCTTGCCAATCATCTCTATATTAAACATGGCTACAACATCATCCGGATTTAGTTTTTCCGAGAAATGCCTGGCCCCGAAACCCCCAATTTCTTCTGCGGTAAAAGCAACAAAAATTAAGGTACGCTCATTATTGTTCAATTTCTTATAGTATTTGGCTAAAGCTATCATTGCTGTTGTGCCCGAAGCATCATCGTCTGCACCGTTTGCAATGCTGTCTTGTCCATCAGCTTTAATGATACCAAGATGATCATAATGGCCAGAAAAGATTACCAACTCCTTAGCTTTTGATTTTCCGGGGATCATTCCTGCCACATTGAATAAAGGCATTTTTGCGAAAGAGTTTTTCAAGATAACCTTAAAGTTGCTGGTAACAGTGTCTTTATCCAGTACAAAAACAAGCGCAGCTGACTTGGTATTTAAATCTTTTTCGTCCATTATACTACCTTTGTCAAGGTATCCTTTTATTCTGTTAAAGGCATCTGCAAATTTTACATCAACTAATATCAATTGTTTCTTTCCGCTTCTGCTAATTTGTCTGAACTGATCTATAAAGGCTTTTGATGGGTCAAGTTTTATCCACCCATCACTATTTGTATTGTCAAAAGTTAGGTTTTCAGAAGTGTTGCCATACACAAGAACATTTGCCGGCTCAATGGCAGACCCATCAATTGTAACTGAAGGAGTTTCAGGCTTCAATTGATATTTAAAAAATGACTGGCGGTATCCGGCCTCTCCAGTAAGAGGCTTTAGCCCAATACTTTTAAACTCAGATTCTATAAAGGTTGCAGCCTTGTCTATGCCAGGAGTAAATGTTCCTCTGCCCTGCATATCGTCACTGCTCAGGGTTTTAATTAGCCGATCGACATAATCTTTTGTGATTATTTTGTTAATGTCTTGCGCATTTGCCTGTTGTGCAACAAAAAGCGCAAAAAAGAAGTAAAGAACTTTTCTCATATATGTTAGTTAGAATTCAATGCATTTTTTCTTCTGTTTATCTCTGTTGAAACACGCGTGTCGTGAACACCATCAATAACAGTTATCTCATAGTCTTTGTCTTTATCAGATTCATACATCTGCGCCGTTTCTATATTTTCTACAGATCTGTCGTATGGCCC
>Ga0157371_10004070_pt1 | contig 12925 bp, 10 predicted proteins | sample C45metaG_FD_113462 | JGI IMG/M metagenome (GOLD analysis project Ga0157371, IMG submission 113462) | Corn rhizosphere microbial communities from Kellogg Biological Station, Michigan, USA - C4-5 metaG | ecosystem: Host-associated > Plants > Roots > Rhizosphere > Soil | place: USA: Michigan... | reverse complement strand
TTTTTAGACTTTGGCGTCGGGACGCATCATGACGGACTGGCTCCAGAAAGAAATCGGGAGCACAGCATCGGACATCAGGTTTCGGCTTGGAATGCGGGCTTCATGGAGCGCTTACAAAAGGACGGGATCGAACACAGCCACTTTTATGTCCAGCTCGACCAATGCAGAAAGGCCGTCGATGGATTTTCGAAAGTCCACAGACTTGGGGTAGAGATAGACTTTTTCGACTTTGGCGTCGGGTCGCCTCATGAGGTGCTGGCTCCGGAAAAGAATCGGGAGCACAGCATCGGTGATCAGATGAAAGCTTTGAATGTGGGGGTCATGGAGCGGTTACAGCTATACGAGTATACGAGCACACCAGCGTGGTCATCACCACCAACCTCAGCTTCTCGGAATGGTCAAGTGTGTTTGGCGACGCCAAGATGACCACAGTGTTACGAAATCGGCTGACACACCACTGCCACATCGTCGAAACGGGCAACGAGTCCTCCGCCGGCAACACAGCACCTTGGCCGCCCAGACAAAGATGAAATCGCGTAAAAGCGCAAGTACGAGGATGGTATCGAGGACGATGAATCGTTTTGATCTGCACCATAAACTCTCCACCGCATGCCTGCATGCGGTGGAGCCAGATTCGCCTTCAACCAGGACACTACTGCTAAGCTTATCCACAAATGCTGTGACAAAAATCAGCAATCCTCCCTGGATCAATTTTCAATCGGCAGGGTGTGTCAGTTTTCAATCAGCGCGAACACTCTACTTATTGAGCAGTCTCACAATTTTACGATCTCTTCAATTTGCGTGAGATGTGTATAATTGGCTCTTGAAAAACCTACTTTGCCAGTTTTATTGATCCGACTTAATGAAAATTTTCTACTGAAGTGTATATATTTCAAGGCCGGTATCTGCATCAAAAACTGAAGTCACGAACTAAAAATATTTAAAAAAGCTCACTTGAAAACGCCCCCACACCCCCACCTATTCCTGTTTAGAACCAGTAATAGGCTCTTCCGAGTTATCGCCCCTGACAGCGCGATCAATCGCAATAAAACGCGAAAGACTTGTTATATTCTCATTTAGAGATTTAATTTGAACAGTAAGAAAAAAAATAAATAACGAGCCTATAGCAAACCATAAGTACAGAAGTAAGTCAGCCCCACGACCAACCCCAAAAAATTCAGCTACCACTGTTGAATGCGCTGGAAGCAATACAAAATATATTGAGCAGCAAGAAAAGAACACTACTACCCACGGCATAAAACGTACACGCTGCCGCTGAATAATTGCACATACTATTAAAAAAACAAAAAACAAAACAAGTATAATTTTCACAACAATCACCGTATAAATTTTGAGGATAACTGCTCAAGTAAAATCGAGAATGAATTTGATAACTTCTGTCCCTTGGCGATTGAGTACTCCGTATATGTAATTGTCACCGGATACTCTTTAACAACCAAGCGACACGACCCAATAATGTCAATTATTTCAGATGCATGCGACATTCTGTTCTGTCTAATTTTAATTTGCCTAGCTGCATTTACCGTAAAGACTCTTAACCCATTGTGGGCATCGGTTAACCAGACGCCACTAACAATACCGGTAAAAAAAGCAGCACACTTCAGAAAAAAACGCCGGAATTTGGTTATCCCTACTGCGCAACCAAGAAAGCGCGAACCCAGTACGACATCAATATCGCCAGTTCTAATTAAATTGAGCATGCCGACAACATCTTCAATGGAGTGCTGCCCATCGGCATCAAATGTAACAATATATTGGGCATTATTTTTAATAGCAAACTCTATCCCTGTTTGCAAAGCGGCCCCCTGCCCAAGATTAATCGGGTGAGCAATGCACCAAGCACATGTTTTCTTGAGTTCAGTAAATGTTTCATCTGATGAGCCATCATCAACGACAACAACATTTTCAAAAACCAAACGAACATCTTCGACGACACGCGCAATAACGCTTGCCTCATTATAGGCTGCGATTACAATCCAAACTTCATTCATAAATCAATCACCCGAAACGCCAACAAGAACAACGCCGACCAAAATAAAAAAAACACCGGAAACATGAAACCAGTTAATTTTTTCACCCCAAAGCCACCACCCCAAAAAAACCATTATAGCAATAGAAAGAGAAACAAATGGGTAAGCATAGGATATAGATATGGAACGTAAAAGCCAAATCCAGTAGATCGTCAGAAGGCCATAAACACCTATAGCCAAGAAAAACTCAAAACTCGTCAATAGTGCGCCGCCAATAGCGTAAATACTACCATAAGTGGAAATGGAAACTGCAACTCTTTTAAACAAGACTTGACCAAGCACCATTCCAAAAACATAAACCAAAAGAAAAATTATGTCCTTCATAACAAAAAAACCTCACATTGAAACTAATTTGGCACTACAGGTTTTAACGCCGCTAGGGACAACCTCATATAACGTACCATTCGCAACATCAAAAAACCTAGAAAATTGATTCCAAAAAAGGGGCGACATATTATCAATGTAAATATATTTCACGCTGCATAACTTCCGCCCAAAAAGACGCTGCCTGTAGTCCAAATTAATTCCACGCGCAAGGTTATTATTATGATATATATCATAACCTGCAGAATAAGCAACAAGCTTTAACGGTATAGCCTTCATTCTGAATATAAAATAGCCAAGAGTTATCTCTTGATCATTAACATACCAAACAACATCTGTTTCATTGGCGTATTTTTTAAGTATTTCAGCCTTTAAGCGATATTCTTCATTTACCATGACAGGTGGTCTTTTAGAAAGCACAAAAACCGAAGACAAGGATGGACTCACAACCGCACTAAGAGAAAACATTAAAGCCACAAAAAAAGTAAATACCAAAGTGGAAATGTGGTTCCGCACAACCAAAAACTGCATCAAAAATGTCGCAAATAATACCACCATTAAATATCTTGAAAATGAATAAGGGTCTTGCCCCCAAGGTGTCACCGCAGCAATATAAGCCAAAAACACCGTGTAACTTACGTTGGTAGTAATTAGAAGGGCCACAGCTAACAGTTTATTTCGCAAAGAACTAGAACTACAAAAAACCAGGGATATGCTTAAAGCAAAAATAGCCGCAATAAAAAACCACACCGGAGCAGATTTAAAATTAACGTCTGCCACGTAAAGCGGCTCGATAAATCCTGCATGTACAAACTTATTGTTCAAGACGGTCAATAAGCCATTCCATATATTTGCAAAAACTCCAGCACCCTCGGTTAATTTAGAAACATCAACAACGTCGAGTGACAAATTATAAAATCTAACATAAATAGCCCAGCTAAAATATCCGACACATATCAAACTAAGCAAGCACAAGGCGCGCGGAAAAACAGCGATAGGTTTTTCCTTGTATAGAAAAACCCTTACAGCAATAAAGTATACCAAAACAAAAAACGAAAATATTAAACCAACATGCTTCATTAAAACTAATGAGACAGACAAAACAGCAACAACCTTAAAAGCCTCGAAACCTTTCTCATGCGCAAATTTCAAAGCGCATAGAAAAATAATCGCCTGCAACGGATCAACATATAATGTCGAAACAAGTGATTGAAAAAAAATCAAATATGCAAAAACAACAACAAGAGCGGTTCCTGCGAACTTATATTTAGACTCCGAATATGAAATTGCATATAACCCAGACAACGCCATAACCCAAGTCAAGAAATACGACGCGCTAACTCCAGCACCTTGAAGTAACACCTCGCCAAAGTACCGAAATAGTGATATTCCTGGAATGTAATTCGGAAAAAGAAGTACGCCAGGTGCAACTGGAAGGTTTTTCTGAACAATTAAGAATTCAATCTGAGCGCCCCAGTGCGAAAACTCGTCCCAAGTCCAATAGTTGGCGCCCCAAGATGCGAAAAATGAGATCGAGAAAATTAATAATAACTCTATACCGAAACGAATAATAATCCACTTCTGATTTTGTTTGTATAGAAAGCTCCATAACGCAAGCCCAAATCCAACAACACCCAAGATACTTACAAAAACAATACCCAGCCAAAGAAGTTGCAGACAGGCAAACAAATAAAGCGATATCATAATTCCCGAGCAGGCACAAATATACTCTGCGCGAGAAACACTAATGAATGCGGAAGAAAACAAAACCACCCAACCAAAAAAAACCATCCACATCAACAATAAATCGATCACTTCAATACCCACTGAATTCATAGAATAAGTGAAACGCTAGGCAGATAGTCAGCCACCGGTAGAGTCCGGGACCTCACACCAAAGAACTAAAGTACAGATGACTACGCCTTATGTGCTGGTAGACGGCCTCGTGCCGACGTTGAGCGCGCAGTAGTGTACAACCCTGCACTGCGTCAATCTAGCCTCTAGGGTCAGGATAGTTGTCGCCTCTGCATTTCATGATTAGGGAAACCCTGAAAAAGACTTCAAGATTTTGTGAAATACCCGCCTCACACTAACCGAACGGTTGGGCCCCGATGAGCTGTTTCGCAGCCTCGGCAGCCGTAGACCTTGCGGATATGTTTGATCACCCGGATCTGCATCGGCACGATCTCCAGCTGTTCACTGGTTTCTTCACCGATGGCGTGTTTGCGGCAACCGCAAGCGCAGGTCAGTTCGTGCTCGGAGAGTTCGTGGATGACCTCGATGCGTGGCAAGTCAGCCGACAGTGGCTTGCGTTTGCCACGGCGCTTGGTCGGGGCGACAACTTCTCCGTCAGCTTCAACGGGCGCTGGCGTGTCGATACTTTCGGCTTCATTAAACAGCAGCATTTGTGGCGTCGCCGGATCAGCGGTTTGCTCTGACTTGCGCCCGAACAGGCGCTGACGAAGTAGCGCATTCTCTTCTTCAAGAAGAACGACTTTCGACTGCATCTGAGCAAGTAATTGCTTGAGCGCAGCCAGGTCATCGGGAAGGTTGTCGGGCATGGAAATCATGGCCCGGATTATACCCAATCAAGCAACGAATCGCGGCGTCAAAACCTGATGCGGACGGTTGCGCCAGAGATCAAAACCGTCGAGCAGCCAGTTCAGTTCCTGAACCGTCAGCACGATGGCTTCGTCGGTGGCATCGGGCGAGGTTTTGAAACGCTCGGACTCCAGGCGCTTGAGCCAAAGGCAGAAGCCGTTGCGCTCCCAATAGAGGATTTTCACCCGATTACGGGGGGCGATTCAGAAAGACGAAAAGCACGGGGTCGAATACCGCTACCTTGATATCTAGCTCGACCAGGGCCGCGAGGCCGTCGATGGATTTTCGGAAGTCCACGGGCTTGGGGTATAGGTACACTTTTTAGACTTTGGCGTCGGGACGCATCATGACGGACTGGCTCCAGAAAGAAATCGGGAGCACAGCATCGGACATCAGGTTTCGGCTTGGAATGCGGGCTTCATGGAGCAGTTACTCTTTATCATGGAACTAGCCCTAGAGGCTGGAGCATGTGCGTACCCTATAAACGCCCCCAAACTTAAGCAACTTAAGCTTGCTAGCGCATCTAACGATTAGTTAAATGCGCTATTGATGGTGAGTTACTGGTCTCTAACTGGGATTGCCAACCACTTTACCAATACGCTCGTTCGCGCTTTTAACAGCGATGATGTAGGCTTCGTGCAATAGCGCATGACGTTCAGCACGCACGCTAGAACCAGCGGGAGTACGAAACAATGAGGTTGTTTTTTCGACATAACGAAAGTTCCCATTATATCCATAGCGCAACCACAAGTTCCAGTCTTCAAGCTGATCCAGTTCAAGGTCAAAGCCACCCCAGCGCAAGTACAGCTCTTTCTTAAAAACTATAGACTGGATTGGAATAAAGTTATGGTGCTGCATCACTCCATAATCCCACACCTGACGAAAAATGGGAGGCGTGTAGAAAAGCTCTTCAACGTAAGACGTTTTGTTTTCATTAACGTGCGTAGCCACCTCAAATGCCAGGCTATAAGCTGCATCTACGGAAAGATCACCATTCAAGCACTGCATCAGCGTCTCGACATGGTCAGAAAACAATAAGTCATCGTCATCTAAAAACATATAGTAATCGCCGCCGGCAATAGCCATTGCCGCGTTCCCGATCCCTGAACGGCCGATTTTTTCATTTTCCAGGAATCGGACCCGAACATTAGGCGGAGCAGTCTTGGCCATCGATTCAACCAATGCAAGTTGAGCGTTGCCGCCGTCCTCAGCAACTAGGAGTTCTATATTGGGGTAAGTTTGATTGAAAACGCTTTGCATCGCTTGTTTCAGGAACATCCCGCGACCTCTATAGGTACGCGTAATCACCGTCACCAGCGGTAACGGACTCGAAACTGTAATAGGCTCTGCTTGAAAGAATGCGCCATCCCTTATGAGTTCATAGTCGTAACCGCGAAATGGAAATTTGGCAGGAGCAGATCCTTTTCCTTTCAAAAAGTGCGGTACATTTTTCAGAAGCTTCGGAACATTGCGAAGCAGCATTTTTTTCGAACCCGGAAACTGGGACGGGTACACAAAAAGAGCCGCGTACAGCACAAACGCCATAAAACGATCGCCAAACGAACCATATCGCAGACGAATATAGGTGTTACCAAGAACACTACCGGCAAACTGAAGAGGCTTAATTTCTCCAGCCTCTTCATACGTATGATGAATTACAGGGGCATCGGGCAGGTATTTTAGTGAGTAGCCGAACGAACGCAGTCTATAAGAGAGCTCGACATCTTCTCCGTACATGAATATAGCATGGTCGTAGCCTCCACATCGTTTGTAGGCTTCGCGTTTAAGCAACACACAAGCATGAGACGACCAGTTCGTTTCTAACGTAACGGGGTCATAATACTTGGGGTGCTCATACGGTATCTGACGAAACTCCCAGCTTGCCGCAGAAGTGTCTTTATCGCCAACAGCAGTACACACGGCTTTAACGATTGAATCTGGTAGGAATTCAAGATCGAGGTTCACAATCAAACAGAAGTCCGAATGTCCGGCCGTTATGGCGCGGTCGTGACCTGCGCCAAATCCCAAATTCTTTTGCTGAATGACTTTCGCACTGGCGAACTCATTTCCCCGCGAGCTCAGATATTCTTCGAACAAGGAAACGCTGTTGTCGGTAGAACCATTATCAACCACTTTAAAATGAATTTTCGATAGCGGATAATTTTGCGCGGCCAATGACGCCAAAAACTTACTCACCCAACGAGAGCTATTGTAAGAAACTACGGATATATCAATCTCCGGAAAATCATTCAACAACTCATTAAAAATAACGGAGGAGTTTTCAGTAAAACGCTTATCGGACAACGCATTCAACGCATGGATATTGTCACGCGAGAACGATTTATCCTGAATACCTCGCATCAAGCTCATCTTTTTATAAAGATAAAAAGACCAAACATACTTTAGAACTGGAACCCTGAGATACACCGCACGTGCGTATCCTGTCAGCTTCATCTTGTCCCAACGCAATAACGCACGAGTGGCATTAACAATTGTTGACACAACACGTCGAAAGCCACGAAGAGGTCGGGTTAACCTCCATGACTTACTATTTAATACATCATCCAGCTGTGTCTGCAGCTTACTCACCTCGCCTTCGAGACGTGACAGACTCTGGACTTTGTCGAAAATGACACCTTCGAGACCTGACAGACTCTGAAGTTTTTCGAAAATGACACCCGCCCAAACGCCTGAACGAATAACATATGACTGCAATACCGGATCGGTAAAAATAACTGACAAAGCCGCGAGCGAATCCAGTGGCGAGAAAGTAGCGGACTGTTGCACGCTAAATTCAACATGAACGCGACTCATGCCACACGCTAGCGCAGCACGTCTAACAAAACCACACCACTCTTCAGTACCGCCTGCAAACTGGTGATCATCAAATTCGCGTGCATAACCCGCAGGAATCATGATGCGCCATGAAGTATTTGTAGCGATCGAAGAAAACAATTCGAACTGGTTCGGCACACTGGCAGAGCATTCATCTGGTGTCAGTTCGACAAGTAGATATCCTCGCGCACAATCCAACTGGTCAATAAGAGCATCCAACGCGGAAACACACACTTCCTCCGGCGCAGTTACAAACGACCAATGACTGGTGCGCAATGATGTTTTCACGAAGGTCTCAAGCATTGCCTCCCTGTAATGGGTAACAATGCATGAACCTTCAACTATACCCTCGAGATTTTCAGGAAGCACCAGTTCAATTTGACTATGATGTTTGACTGTCGAAAGCCTTAATAGCAGGTCCGAGATTTCAGTAACATTGATCGTTTCGGGAAACACCAGAGAGACAGAGGCACCGACAGCCCCATCGCGCCCGGACAGTTGTTTATCGCGGGTATTGTCGGGCACGTAAGCGCGAACAAACTGGTAGACATCACCGTTCGGGTCCAGAGCGCCCTTTAATGTCCTGAAGTCATGACCAATTCCGGCATCCCGGTTCAATATTAATGAAGGACGCTCTATAAACTGCTCACTGAACTCAAGATGATAGTCATTGGCAGCTACCTGCCTCCAACCGTTTCTTCTAGTAACTTCAAGCAGATTCTTTTCAGTGTAAACCACGGTATGTGTTTTATCTAAAATCCCCGTATCCAAATAATCATACATACCGGTAAAAAGCTTGAGTGCAACATCGGTGTGCGACGAGTTCGGGACCGACAGAATAAGAGCGAGCTGCTGTTCGCTGGAAAAAGACTCTTTGATTTGACGCAACAAACGGCCGTCGTAGTCAAGATGTTCAATGACATCTATCATCGATACTGTGATAACTGCATACCCCTCACACATTGACTTCAATTGTGAGATTACTGCTGCTTCTTGGGTCAGGTCAAGTTCATAGGCTTCGATGCCGTTAGCCGTCAACGCTTCAACACTTTCACGATTGGCGTCAAAACCGACATATCTGGCACCGCCATTTTCGATCTGTCGAGCAATTGCTGCATACCCGCACCCCAGATCTATGTGTATGGCACCGGCACCGGAATATTTCCGTACAAGATCAACGGCACAGGCATACACACTCACCGGCTCATAAGAAAAGTTGTACTTTTTATCCATTAGTCTGCAACTCGATATCAATCATAGGAATCCCGAGCAAGCCTGTAGATACACTGCTGCTGTGGGACTTGAAAGCTATTGCGTCGTGCACCCAGCTATGAATGACATGATTTTCCTGAGTGCCATTGGCAACCGCGACTCCGATGGTGTAGTCGCCAGCGGGCATCATGGGCATTCTGAACTTGAAATTCGCTGTAAAATCCGCCCCGCCATCGACCACTACCGTATCGTCGACATAGGTAAGGTAGGTGTTGTCGCCAAACAAGTGCTGGCCGTTCTTGTCTTTAACCAAGAACCCGATGATGGGTTGATCCAATACAACCTCTGCATGCACTCTCACAACAAGCACGACCAACTCACCGCCGACAAACCAGGAGACTGGAGCGCCGGACTCGCTACCTAGAAACACGTCCAGTATCCGTGCCTTACTGAGTCCGAATTTTTCACCTGTATCGGAGAATCTGAAGACCTCTAAATCGTTTCTTATCGTGGATGCGTTTATAAAATCTTGCCGGACATCTCGGTAGTCTTCGTCCATTCGAACGGCCTGTTCTTTCGGCGCCGAAGCTGTTTGGGATGACGTTGAGGACGCGTAGTACTCTGCCAAATAGGATTGGCAGATCGACTTGGAGTCGCTATATGCTTTTCGGTCTCCAGCCTGCAGCCACACGGCGCGCTCACAAAGGCTCATAACGCTGTTGGTATCATGAGTTACAAAAAGAATGGTTCCACGCTTCTTGAACTCTGCCAGGAAACGCATGCACTTTTGGGTGAAAAATATATCACCTACAGCAAGCGCCTCATCGATAACCAAAATATCCGCGTCGACGTTAGCGATCACAGCAAAAGCCAAACGGACATACATACCGCTGGAGTAGGTCTTGACTGGCTGCTCAATAAACTCCCCGATCTCGGCGAATTCCAGAATGGCATCGTATCGAGCGTCGATCTCGCTTTTACTCAGCCCGAGAATTCCGGCGTTCATGTAGACGTTTTCGCGCCCGCTGAACTCTGGATTGAAACCTGAACCCAGTTCCAAAAGCGCAGCAATACGTCCGACCGTTGTAACACTTCCGTTCGTGGGTTGAAGTGTGCCGCAGATCATTTGCAGCAGCGTTGACTTCCCACTGCCGTTACGGCCAATGATGCCGACGGTTTCGCCTTTTTTGACCTCGAACGATACGTTTCTTAGCGCCCAAAACTCTCGAAAATACTGCTTTGCAACTCGGCCTGTGGCACGCTGCAACGGAGGCATAACGAATTGCTTGAGACGATCACGAGGTTGTTCATAAATTTGATAGCACTTACTCAAATTCTCGACTTTTATAGATATTTCAGAGGACATCAGCAAACCCCTTACGCGTCTTCTGGAACCAGGCAAAGCCCAACCATGCAACGAATGCAGTAATGACTAAATATATCCCGAGCACTGCAAAGTCAGGAGCCTTCCCCCAATAGAGGGCGTCCCGGACCTGTTCGATTGCAGGAGTTAACGGGTTTAAATACAGTAAACCTCGATAACGTTCAGGGATCGCTGTCACCGGATAAAAAATAGGCGAAAGAAACATTAGCGTGCTGGTAATGATCCCGACGAACTGAGCAGCGTCCCGCAGGTATACGCCCAGTGAGGCCAATGCCCAACTCAATCCCATAATGAAAAAAATCAACGGCAGCAATATGAACGGCAAATAAAGCGCGGTGAGATGAGGCACACCGAAGAAAACAATATAGGCGATCATCCAGACACTAAGACTGATAGCCCCGTGAAAAAGCGCTGAACCAAGATTCACCCAAGGCAGAACCTCTAAAGGAAATACGACCTTTTTCACATAGTTGGGATTGCTAAGAATCAATCCTGGAGCCCTGTTGACACACTCAGCAAAAAGGCTAAACACCATAAGCCCGGCAAAGAGAATAAGGGCAAACTCAGTTTTAGAGTCACTCCCCGTCCCCCAGCGAGCCTTGAAGATCACGCTGAATACGAAGGTATAAACAACAAGCATGAACAAAGGATTCAAGAATGACCAAAGAATCCCCATAAATGATCCACGGTATCGACCGAGCACGTCTCGCTGGATAAACGACTTTATTAAATCCCGATGCCGCCAAAGACTCGCGATCAACGCTCTCGGGGTCGCTGAAAAATTCTGCATTAAGCAAATACCTCTGAGCCAATTTGCCCTATAGCAATACTCGACAATGTCGAAACAGCTGCAATGCCACACACAAACACATTGTTCATTTTCAGTCCAAATCCAAACACTTGCGAATCAGCCTGTCCAAGGAGAGGGGCAATCTGTTGTACTCTTCGTCCCCCCTGGCCTGAAGAAAAATACATTTTTGAACGACTCATAAAACCTCTCTTTGCACCACGAGCTTCCCGCCATCGACCTTAATCCGCACAAAATGCCGTAGCGCACTTCAACTCTTTGAGCCCATTGATTTTAAATTGTCGGCACCTGCTGGCACGGTGGCTTCTTTCACATCAGCCGCGTTAGCGGTCAAGCGACCTTGATCTTTTGGTTTGTATTTCAATATTCTTTTTTCAATCAAATGCCAGGAACAGTAGCCCAGCACCATCGTGATCAGAACCGTTACAAAAAGATACGTACCGTAAGCAATGTCCGGATACTGCAAAAGAACGAACTGCTGAACGGGGAAGGCATAAATGTAAACACCATAAGAGCAGTCTCCTACCTTATTGACAAAACTACCCAGCCGACTTCTTGATAAGCCATACCCTAGAACGATGTAAGGCAAGGTAACCCACATCAGAAACTTCGAGACGCTGGCGTAAGGTGCCAGCAGGATGGTCACTATAAAAAGCACACAGATACCAGAAAGACTGACAAGCCGTTCGAGGCCAAATTTTGCATAGCAGGCACCAATCATGAAATAGATACCGGTCAGGAAGACGTTCCGGACATCGGTACCGTGAATAACAATTAACGGCGCATCTCTCCAGCACCAGAACACTACAGCCGCGACGAAGCCCGCCGTGGCAACTGCGTAGATCATCCGCCCACCCTTGAGCATCCCCAAGGCCATCACCACCAAATACATGAAGAATTCGACTGGCAGACTCCACAACGATCCATTGACCGCATTCGGAACCCTTGCTTGTTCCAGTACGCCTGGCAAATAGAACACAGGGCTCAGAATAATATTCTTAAAGTAAGAAGAGAATTGCGGATGGGAAAAGTAGTCTTTTACTGTCAGCGTTGAAAAAATCGGGCCGAGTAAAAACATACTAATCAGCACAACAACTATTAATGCTGGAAATATTCTCAACGAACGCTTCAGCAAAAAACTAACAGGGGATGGATTAAAATCCCAACTCTTTACTATCAGGTAGCCACTGATAACAAAAAAAATGTCGATACCCAGGCCACCGTAGGAGGTGAGCCCTAGAAAACTGGTTGGAACGTTGCCGTAAAAAGCAAAGGAGTGCGCATAAAGAACCATTAGCGCGGCTACGAGCCGTAACAAATTTAAATTATTGTCTTTATGCTGCATATGTTCCTGCTCCGGCGACAATTAACTTGGCATGCTTTTAAGTGCATGCGCATTCACAATAAAACTTCCGAATATCAGCTTTCACTGCCGACATCACAGGGGCGAGTCTGCACCTTCCCCTCCTTTGACGGTCGCGAATCATAACATCATCTGCACCCCATGGCCGAACCGGCCCCGATTACGAAACCGGTCGCGAATGCCCGGCCGCAACCCTCCCTGGTCAATGGCCTGCTCAAGCAATTGCCGCCAATGACTCCTTTCCAATAGTCATCAATGCCTGATTTTTTTGATGAGACAGACGTGGGCGATCATGTTAAGGCGAGGTTTGCTCACGAGCGCCCGCGCGAAACACGTATGCAATCAAG
>Ga0157371_10004066_pt1 | contig 12930 bp, 6 predicted proteins | sample C45metaG_FD_113462 | JGI IMG/M metagenome (GOLD analysis project Ga0157371, IMG submission 113462) | Corn rhizosphere microbial communities from Kellogg Biological Station, Michigan, USA - C4-5 metaG | ecosystem: Host-associated > Plants > Roots > Rhizosphere > Soil | place: USA: Michigan... | reverse complement strand
GGAAAGGCCTGATGGCAAACTATGGGTTGGAACGCAAAGCGGCATCGTATTCAAACTTACCCCGTCGTTTGATCAAAATGGAAACCTTTCCATGGACGCCATCGATATAAAAGAGTTTGGACCCGCCGAAGGGATCAAGAACCTGTCAGGGATCTTGCCAACCATTGCCGGTACTACTTATTTCTCTACCGACTCTACTTTACTGACGTTCGACGAAAGAAATCAAAGGTTTGTTCAGGATACCACCTTCTTTAAAAAAGCGTCCGGAATGGTGAACGAAGCGGCTATGTTGGAGGAAAAGAACGGCCGCGTGTGGTTCAGACTCGGTAAAGAAGTCGTGTTAGCCGAAAAAAAACCAGGCGGTGGTTATAGTGTTCAAAGGAACCTTATGAACAATCTCGCGGACTTCTCCTTTTCGAGCTTCTACTCTGATGACGATGGCACGCTTTGGATTGCTACTACAGACGGGCTGATACGATATGACGAATCAGTGAAAACAAATTCGAATATTGCTTTCAAAACGGTTATAAGAAGTGTTAGTTCAGAAGGCACCTCGTTAAGCAGTATCAACAATGACGACCACCATGTTGCTCTTTCCAACAAGAGCAATACTATCCGGTTTGATTATGCTGCACCTTTTTATGAAAGGGAAGATAAAACCGAATACCAAACCTGGTTAGAAGGTTTTGACCCGGGCTGGTCTGCATTCGATAACAACTACTATAAGGAATACACTAACCTGCCGGACGGTAAATATAAATTTCACGTTCGTGCGATGAATATCTATAATAGGCAAAGCCAGGAGGCAGTTTATGAGTTTTCGGTGCTGCCACCCTGGTACAGAACCTGGTGGGCTTACTTGTTATACGTGATAGTGGCGGCAATTTGCATTTATTCTCTTATCAGGTGGCGTACACGTCAACTGCAAGAGAAACATAGGGAACTCGAAAAGGTAGTTGCTGAGCGTACCGTTCAACTTAGTAACCGTATTGAGGAACTCGCCGTGATTAACGCCGTGCAACAGGCCCTGGTGAGTGAAATGAACATCCAGGGAATATATGAACTCGTTGGAGAGAAAGTGAGGGAAATCTTCAATGCGCATGTAGTTGATATTGTAAGCTACGACAGCAAAACGAACCTGATGCAAGATCGTTATGCATATGAAAAAGGGGATAGAACCTTGATTGGTAGCTGGGAACCGTATGGATTCAGGAAGCAGGTTATCGAAACAAAAAAGGTATTATTGATCAACAAAGACCTGGCAAGAAGAAGTGAGGAATGTAATAGTAAAGTCCTCCATGGTGAACAGCCAAAATCTGCAGTGTGGGTGCCCTTGATATCGGGTGAGGATGTTAAGGGGATGATCAGTTTACAGGACCTGGACAAAGAAGACGCTTTTAATCAGTCGGACATAAACGTTCTTACCACGCTGGCGAATAGTATGACCATAGCGCTTGAAAGTGCAAAACGGTTTGAAGAAACGAAGCGCCTTTTGAAGGAAACAGAACAAAGGACAGCGGAACTAGGCGTCATAAATAGCGTGCAGGAAGGACTGGTACGCGAAATGAACATGCAGGCCATTTATGACCTTGTAGGTAACCGGATCTGTGAACTATTCGATACCCAGACCGTGTTGATCAGAACTTTTGACCTAAGGACGGAATCGGAGCACTGGCAATATGCAATTGAGAGAGGCCAGAGAATGTATAGTAATCCACGACCGATCATGTGGGCCAACAAAAGGCTTATTGAAACGAAGCAATCGCTGCTGATTAACGACGAGTATGTGGAAACGGCGCGCAAATACGGAGGCACCGGTGTGAGTAAGGGTTTGCCTCCCAAGTCTGCCATTTTTGTCCCGATGGTCGTGGGTGATGTCGTACGAGGGTCAATCAGTCTGCAAAACGTAGAGAAGGAGAATGCGTTTACAGAGGCTGATGTGCGGCTGCTTACGACGCTCACCAACAGCATGAGCGTTGCACTTGAAAACGCAAGGCTATTTGACGAAACGAACCGACTGCTGGCCGAAGCCAAACAAAGAGCTAATGAATTGAGTACAGTCAATAGCATTAGCCAGGCCCTGGCTTCGCATTTGAACCTCGACCAGCTCATAAGTTTGGTTGGTGAGCAACTGAAACAACTGTTTAAAGCCAACATTGTTTACCTCGCCATACTCGATCCCAGGACAAAAGTTATTGACTTCCCTTACCAGTTCGGCGACAATATGCTACCAATAAAATTGGGCGAGGGGTTGACATCAAAGATCATTTTATCAGGGCAGCCATTGCTCATAAACAAAGATGTGCAGGAATTGAGGGCACAATTGGGTGTGCAAAGAATTGGAATTCCCGCCGCTTCTTACCTGGGTGTTCCTATTCCCGTCGGTGATGAGATCATTGGCGTGTTGAGCGTTCAGAGTACAGAGCACGAGAACAGGTTCAATCATGATGATATGCGTCTTCTTACAACCATCGCAGCAGCGGTGGGCCTTGCCATACGTAAAGCAAGATTGTTTGAAGAATTGCAGGCCGCCAAGATGGACGCGGAAGCGGCTCGCAGGACTGCAGAAAAGGCAAACGAGGCTAAGAGTGCTTTCCTTTCTACAGTGAGCCATGAGTTAAGAACACCACTCACCTCGGTGCTGGGCTTTGCTAAGATCATCAAAAAGCGGCTAGAGGAAAAAATATTCCCTCTTACAAACACATCGGATGTAAAGACAGCAAAGACTATTCAACAGATCAATGAGAATCTTGGTGTAGTCGTCTCCGAGGGTGAACGTCTAACGCATCTTATAAACGATGTACTTGACCTGGCGAAAATTGAGGCGGGTAAGATGGAGTGGAATATGGAAACGGTGTCACTAGCGGAGGTTACTGAAAGAGCGATCGCTGCGACTACTGCGCTCTTTGAGAACAAAAACCTGGTTCTTGAAAAAATGATCCAGGATGGCATGCCTAATATTACAGGTGACCGGGATAAACTGATACAGGTAATGGTGAACCTGATTTCCAATGCCGTCAAATTCACTCCGCAGGGAAAGGTGACCTGCAAACTGGTTCGAAAGAATGATGAGATCATTGTAAGCATTACCGACACAGGAATCGGCATAGCTCCAGAAGACCATGCCGCCGTGTTCGAACAGTTTAAACAAGTTGGTGATACTCTCACCGACAAACCCAAAGGCACTGGACTGGGACTACCAATTTGCAAAGAAATCATTGAACATCACGGTGGCCGCATATGGGTAGAAAGTGAACTAGGTAAAGGAAGTACTTTCTTGTTTGCCTTGCCGGCAATCAAAACCAGTTCACCAAAACCGATGCATATCGATGACCTGCTTAAAAAGCTGAAGGAGCAGGTGAATCAATCACAGCTAAGCAAGAAGGGAAACGCTTCCCGCTTGTTGATAGTGGATGATGATGATTCCATTCGTTCCTTGCTCGAACAGGAACTCGGTGATGCCGGCTATTTAATTGAGCAGGCATCAAACGGCAAAGAAGCGTTAGCCAAAGTGCGGGCTAATAAGCCCGATCTCATCATACTCGACATCATGATGCCCGAGATGAACGGCTTTGATGTTGCCGCTGTTTTGAAGAATGACCCTCAAACAATGGACATTCCTATTATCGTACTTTCCATTGTCCAGGACAAAACAAGGGGATTCAGGATTGGCGTTGATCGTTACCTGACAAAACCCATTGACACGAATCTTTTGTTTAATGAGATCGGCGCCCTGCTGGAACAAGGAAAATCAAAAAAGAAAGTCATTGTAGTTGATGAAGATTCGGGCACGGTGAACACGCTTACCGAAGTACTGAAAACTAAAGGATATGCCGTGACTGAATCAAATGGCATGGAATTGTTTGAAAAGGCCGTTGCCACTCAACCCGACATAATTATCATGAATTCTGTTGTTTCAGATAAACATGATGTAGTACAGGCGCTCCGGTTTGAGAAAGGACTGGAAAACGTTTTATTTCTGCTCTATCAATAACATTTTTTAACCCGCATAATGAGAAAACATGGATAAAAAGATCTTGATCGTTGACGACGAAGCACACATACGCATGCTAATCGGACAAACTCTTGAAGAACTGGAAGATGAGGGTGTAGAGTTCTTAACCGCCGACAACGGCGCTTCTGCACTTGAACTGATCCAAACGGAAAAGCCTCACCTGGTATTTTTAGATGTAATGATGCCGAGAATGAACGGAATGGACGTGTGCCAGAAGGTGAAAAAAGAACTGGCCATAGAAGATGTTTACATTATCCTGCTTACAGCAAAGGGCCAGGAATTAGACCGGCAACGCGGCCAGGAAGTGGGCGCGGATGTATATATGACTAAGCCTTTCGATCCCGAGGTGCTTCTTTCAAAAGCGAAGCAAGTACTTCAACTAGATTAGAATTTTTGAATCAATTGATGGTCAATGTCGAAGATCAGCTTAAGACAACTGCTTGGAAAAAACAAGGAGCTTAATTCCTTTTTACTCCAACTGGCAAAAGAACTTGGAATTGAGGTTTGGATTGAGGATATGGGAGAAAATGTCGTGATGGGAACACCAACCGGATCAAGTCTTTTTTCCTATCCGATTACTTCTAACGAAGAAAATGTTGGATGGGTAAAGGGAGACAAAAAGGGAGAACTCATCGCCGGCCTACTGTCCCAACTAGTAAGAAAAGAAGCCGAAAAGAAAAGTCTTGGATCTGAAGTTTTGAATCTCTACCAGGAAATCAATGTCATTTTCAATTTCTCAGAAAAGCTCAGTCAAACCATAGAGGCAGATGGAATTGCGCAGATCACGTTAGACCAGGCCATGCATTCGATACCTTCTGACAGTGGAATTATGGTTTTGTGGGATAATGAGAAGGGACAGTTGCAAGTGCCTGCGACATCTGGTAAAGTTCTTTTCGACCCGGAAAGGATTCGGGATAATTCGTCTCTCCTGCTGAGAATTGGTCTCAGCGGGCAATCCGAAATAATCAATGATATCTCTATCCTGAAGGAAAAAGGAATCGTGAGGGAGAATGTCGAATCGTTGATGTATGCCGCTATGAAGGTTAAGCACCGGATTATGGGTGCTATCATATTGGCAGCTACAAATACCGAGCAATTCGCCGCTGCGCATCTAAAACTATTGGTCACCCTGGCTTTGCAGTCTTCGGGCGCTATAGAAAGTGCCAGGCTGTTCGAGAGTAACATTCGCGAGGTAAAAGAAAGAGAGGAGGCCATTCTGAAGATACATGAAGCCACTAAGAAGTTCGTACCTAATGAGTTCATCCGCTCGTTGGGAAAAGAAGCAATTACAGATGTTCGCCTTGGTGACCAGGTAGAAAAGGTAGTCACTGTTTTGTTTACGGACATACGTGACTTTACATCTATTTCTGAGCGCATGACCCCTGAAGAGAACTTCCATTTTGTATCCTCATTCAATGCAAGGCTTGGCCCGATTATCCGGTCACACAACGGTTTCATCAATCAATATCTTGGTGACTCCATCATGGCTATCTTCCCTAATTCTGCTGACGATGCTTTGAGTGCAGCAGTGAGAATGCAGAAGGAAGTGCATGAGTTTAACAGGGAAAGAACGGCGGCCGGATTGGAGCCGATCAAGGCAGGAATCGGCATGCATACCGGTTCTCTCATCATGGGAATCACGGGGGATAATTTCCGTATGGATGCGGCGACCATTTCCGATACAGTCAACACAGCCTCAAGATTGGAAAGTCTGACGAAACATTATATTGCTGACATTCTGCTCAGCGATGCCTCCTTATTGCAAATAGACAAATCGAGAGTTCATCTTCGCTACCTTGGGCTTGTACAACTTAAGGGCAAGCAAGAGCCTATACACGTGTATGAATGTTTTAGCGGAAACCATTCAAGCGATATTGCCGGAAAAGAAAAAACTCTTTCGTTATTTAATGAAGCAATAGGACACTATCTGACCAGTGATTTCGAGAATTCTGTGAGAGCTTTTGAACTGGTGACAGAACTTAATCCCGGGGACCACACGGCCAAATTCTTTTTATCCAGTGCGACGAAATATTTATCGAAAGGTGTACCTGAAAATTGGAATGGGGCCATTGAAATGCTAATAAAATAACCCTTCTTTCCGTTCGTGAATATTCCACACAGAGTACTAAAGAACGTCATCGTACTTCCAGTAAAGAATCGGGTCACATTGCAGTACCAAACCTAATTAGTGGAGTTTTTGTTTAAAAAGGTTTCGTTGGATCCTGTCGAAATTAATTGGCGAAGTGCCTGCAAATTAAATTAGTATACAACAGAGTTAAGTCCGGATCTGGCCGTAATATCACCCGGTTGTGACCCGGTTTAACACGTAGCAGCTATTGCGTATCCATTGACCTTGCCAATAGCTAATATTCACATTGCTAATATTGGAAATAGATCTCAGTGGCTCCGTATCCAAACGAGGGATGAAATTGGTTGACGAATGACTTTACTTCTCTTTTGAGCCTGAGGCTATCGTGTATTTCATCTCTAAGCCTTCCGCTGCCAACACCATGAATTACTATTAGCTGGGATTGATGATGGGCTACTGCGAGCTCATACCACTTCTCGAATTCTCTTAATTGGATATCCAGGATTTCAGCATTGCTAAGATGCTGCCAGTCGTTATGCAATTTGTCGATATGAAGATCGATTACTGTCCGGGCTGGAGGTAAATGCTTTCGAGCGTCTTTGGCATTGTAGATTTTGATGCCTTTTGAAACAAGTGAATCCAATTCGAGTTTATCGTCGTGGGGCTTATCCGGGTATTCTTCGAAGAGACGGTAGGTGAAAGTGGCTTCGCCTTTTTTCAGTATTTCCTCGATCCTTGTAAACAGTTGTTTAGGTTTGAGCTTGATACTCGCTTCGAAGAAATCAGCTTTTGATTTATCGGGGTTGAGCAGGTTGAATTCGAAGGTAAAGGCAGGGCTATCACTCATGTCTTCGAAAGCCACATCGTGCAGGTAGAAATCACCAAAAGGATGGACTTCGTTCTTTAACTCAAATTCCGATTTGCCAAAGAACTGTAGCCGGTAAAAGAACTTGTACGACTTGTAAGTATGATTAACGAGGTGAACTTTCAATTCAGTCACTACATCGTCGCCAAATTCGTCAGTGTCCATGACAGGCAAAAACGACAACCAGACCCCGTCGACCGTTTTGTGTTTTGGAGATTCTTTCTCTTTTTTTAGATCTTCAATGTATTTCTTGCCCTTCTTCTCAGGAAATAATTTCTTCTCGGTAAAACGTTTGAAATAAGGAAAATCCAATTGATCGGTATATGCGGGAAACTTTACACCACGTACGTCGACCATTACCATTTTATCATTAATGATATCAATCACCTCGCCTTCCTCATTGGAATGTAGCACCAATACCTTATCACCTACCTGGAACTTCATCCGGCAAAATTAGCTGCAATCAGTGAGACGAATGAGCTGAACGTGGTAGAGATAGTTTGCTTTTCCGGTATCCGTACATGAAGTAGACAACCAGGCCAATTGCAAACCAGATGAAGAACCATTTCCAGTTAGTCCCTGACATTCCCGTCAGCAGGTAAAGACAGAACGTCAAGCCCAGCAGTGGGATGAGCGACACGTTTTTAACAAAAGAAATGACCGACAAGACTATCGCTAAAAGCCAAAAAATGATGGTAGCGATCTTCACCGCATCGGTTTGAAACAAATAATCGCTGGCATTAGTTGCGTCACTGTAATCCGTGAAATCACCGTTAAACAGTTCAGTGAAATAATGGGGCACTTTAATGAAAATGAAAGCTATCGTGAGCAAGACGGCAATTGGATAGACCAATTTGGCATTGATGTAGGGCAAGTGAAACTTGCCAGGAGTCTTCGCTCGGCGAGGAATCAACAAGACGCCGCCACAGACAAGCACAAATGCAAACAAGGTTCCAATGGACGTAAAATCAAGCACAAAGGTTTTGTCAGTAAAAATGATAGGCACGCCTACGAGGAAGCCAGTCAATATGGTTGCAAACGAAGGCGTTTGAAACCTGGGGTGAATCTGTTGAAACTTGTCGGGTAGCAGCCCGTCGCGGCTCATGGTCATCCATATCCTTGGTTGCCCCATTTGAAAGACGAGTAGCACACTCGTCATAGCAATGACGGCACAAATGGCCACGATCAATTGCATCCAGGGAATATTAAGGTTTTGCTTCTCAAATATGAAGGCCAGTGGATCACCTACGTTTGCAAACTTCGAGTAAGCCACGGCTCCGGTTAATACCAAAGCCAGTAGGATGTAGACGACGGTGCAAATGATAAGGGACCATATCATTCCGCGTGGCAGATCTTTTTGTGGATTCTTGCTCTCTTCTGCCAAAACGCTTACCGCATCGAAGCCAATGTAAGCGAAGAACACACCACTTACTGCGGCCATGACGCCTCCGAACCCTTCGGGCATAAAAGACCTTACCCCTTCCCCATTCACCGGCATCCAGTTGCCCGTAAGATGGTTGGAAAACACGAGTGCTCCGCCAACAAGGATGACAAGTACTACAACGGCTAGCTTAAGCATCACCATTACATTGCTGAAATTGCGGCTTTCCTTGACGCCTCTATAAACAAGCGAAGTAATAAGAACGTTGATCAGTATCGCGGGCAGGTCGACAATGATCCTGAGGCTGCCAACCAAGGGCGCTGTATTCCATGCATTTGCGAGTTCTGCACTTGGATGACCGCTTTCTACAGCGATCCTTGCCTCGTGATAACTGGTGGTAAAGTAATCGGGTATGTGAACGTTTAGCTTTTGGAGCAAGGAGGTGAAGTAATCGCTCCAGGAGAAAGCAACATAAATATTGCCGATAGAATACTCCATTAAAAGGGCCCACCCAATTATCCATGCCAGCAATTCGCCAAAAGAAGCATAAGCGTACGTATAAGCACTGCCGGCCACGGGGATACGGCTTGCGAATTCGGCATAACAAAAGGCGGTAAAGGCACAGGCGATACCACAAATGATAAAGAGGACAATAACGCCGGGACCTCCGGAATAAACAGCGCCTCCGAGACTACTGAAGCTTCCTGCGCCGATGATGGCAGCGATACCAAAAAAGGTTAGATCTCTGACGGTGAGCACGCGACGCAACCCATGATGGTGCATTTCCGCGTCGTGCTCGTCTTCCAAAATATCATGAATCGGCTTTCGCCTGAAAAGAGGGTGTGGCATTCAGTCGGTTTAAGCTTGAAAAATAGTAAAATTCATTTTGTGGCAGGTGCTTGAAAAGTTCGTCAAACATTAAGCTGACCAAAATCAGCCTAATCTTATATATTAATCATTCAAACGTGTTGTGAAGAGAGTCAATTTTGTCCCGATAAACGCACCGTTTACTGAACCCGTTTTTAAGATTAAGTACCTTATCGATAGCCGCCTCAAAAATCTTTTTTTCATGTGTGTGTTTACAAGGGGTTAGAAATGCCAAAACTTAATTCTAACCCTTTTTCTTTTAATTCTGACGTTGTGTTAATAAATGAGCCAGCTCTTTCAGCGGCTCTTTTCTTTTAGAAAGAACGGCTACGTCTTCAAGATGTTCTAAGGCTTCGGCAATGAACCGATCCTTTAATTCATTTGCCCACCGGTCTACTTCAAACTGTTTAAACAAGGACACTACCTCTTCCACTTTCTTTTCCTCATTGCCTTCCATTAAATCCAAAAGGCGCTTTTTCTCTTTTGCTGACGCCGTTTCGAGGGCATGAATCAGCAAAAATGTCTTTTTGTTCGACTTGATATCCCCACCCACCTGTTTTCCGAACTTCTCTGGATCGCCAAATGCATCGAGATAGTCGTCCTGCACCTGGAATGCTAAACCCAACTTTCTGCCAAATTCATACAGCAGATGCTGGTTTCTTTCGCCGGCACCGCCGAGAATGGCACCCATCTTCAGGCTGGCCGCCAGCAGCACAGAGGTCTTTAAGCTGATCATGTGGAGATAGTCTTCCATCCGCACTTCACTTGTATTTTCAAAATCCATATCGAGCTGCTGCCCTTCACAAACCTGGGCGGCAGTCTTATTGAAGACATCGAAAATTGCAAACGAGTATTTACCTGAAATCTTATTGAGATAATCATATGCTGCCACGAGCATCACGTCACCCGCAAGCAATGCCGTGCTTTCTCCAAACTTTGTATGTACTGTCTCCATACCGCGCCTCAGTGGAGCTTTATCCATAATATCGTCGTGGATGAGCGTAAAGTTGTGAAAAAGCTCAATAGCAGTGGCCACGTTCCAGGCGTCCCTATTAATATCGTCGAATAACTCATTACCCATCACGCACATCACCGGGCGAACGCGTTTACCTCCCAAACGTAGAAAATACCTGTTAGGCTCATAAAGCGAGGAAGGTTCTTTCGGAAAGTGGTCGATTGAAAATCGTTCGATGAATTGTTTTGAAAGTTGTTCGAATGAATACATTTATTCCGGTTTCCTTTTCTTTTTATGTTTTGGTTTATTTTCATGACGAGTCTTTGTTAGAGGTATTTCTTCTATACCGGGAGTCAATACCCACTCGTAATCCAACTGGCGCTTTTCGAGGTTTGCCGCGATTACTTTTATGGTAACCTTATCGCCCATACGGAACTTTCTGCCACTTCGCGAACCCACAAGGCTGTAGTCCGACTCAAGGTGGCGGAACTCATCATATTCCGCCAGGCTGGTAATACTTACCATGCCTTCGCACTTATGCTCGATTGTTTCCACCCAGAACCCAAAAGAAGCCACGCCGCTGATGACACCTTCAAATTCATCACCGATAAAATCCCTCATGTATTCCACCTGCTTGTACTTGTTGGCCGCTCTTTCCGCATCCATCGCTGCGCGTTCACGTTCGCTGCAATGTTTACATTTCTGATCCATCCTTTTATCAGGATTGAAGTCTTTATTCAAAACCTGTTCCAGTACTCTATGTACCAAAACGTCGGGGTAGCGGCGGATAGGGGAAGTGAAGTGACAATAATGCTCAAATCCCAAACCATAGTGACCAATATTTTCGGTTGTATAGACGGCTTTCGCCATCGTTCGGATACCCAATTGCTCCAATACATGTTGCTCCGGTTTGCCTTCCACATCTTTCAACATCGTGTTGAAGGATTCGGCTATCTTATCCGGTGAAGATGTGTCGAACGTGTGTCCAAACTTCCTGGCAAAGGCCATAAAGGGTAATAACTTCTCCTCTGAGGGAAGATCGTGGACGCGGTAAGGAAAAGGAATGGGCTTCTTATTTACCTCTATTTTGGAGACATTTTCTGCTACGTATTTGTTGGCAAGAAGCATAAATTCCTCAATCAATTGATGCGCTTCTTTGCTCTCTTTAACAACGATGCCAATTGGCTTTCCTTTCTCGTCCAGTTTGAAACGGACTTCGGTACTTGAAAAATTGATGGCACCAGCATCAAAACGCTTTTTACGAAGACGCTGTGCAATACTATTGAGTAGGAGGACTTCGTCCACGTACAAACCATCCTCTTTCTCTATAATCTCCTGTACTTCCTCATAGGTGAATCGATGATTGGAATGGATTACCGTTTTACCCAACCAATACTGCTTTACTTGTCCTTTTGGTGTCATTTGGAAAACAGCGGAAAAGGTAAGCTTGTCCTCGTGCGGACGGAGAGAGCATAGAAAGTTTGAAATATGCTCAGGTAACATCGGGTTGACCCTGTCAGGAAGGTAGACGGATGTTGCCTTTCCATAGGCATCGTTGTCTAATTCAGTTGCAGGTTGTACATAATGACTGACATCCGCTATGTGCACTCCGATTTCGTAGTTACCATTCTTTAAAACGCGAATCGATAGAGCATCATCAAAATCTTTTGCATCGAGTGGGTCGATGGTGAAGGTGAGTATCTCCCTGAAGTCCCGACGTTTATTAATTTCCTCTTGTGAAATGACATCCGGTATCCGTTGGGCCTCCTCCATTACTGCGTCGGGGAAACCAATCGGAAAGCCATTTTCCAAAAGAATCTCCTTCATAGCAATATCATTGGCATCTTCTGCATTGAGCACGGTCACCACTTCGCCAACTGGCCGCTTGTCAGTATCTTTTTCCCACTCTTTAATACGAACCACAATCCGGTCATTATCCTTGGCTTCATTGAAACCAGAGGCAGGAATAAATATGTCAGGAATCTTCCGCTCTCCTTCTATTATGGCAAAGGCAAAACCTTTATTCATCTGCAACCGCCCGACAAACTCTAGTTGCTTCCGCTCCAGGACATCAATTACAACTCCCTGCAACCGCCTGCCCGTCTTTTCAGGGTTCACTTCTACACGCACTGTGTCACCATGTAGTGCTGTATTAAAATCATTCGGGCGTACGAGAATATCGGTCTCCAGGCCCGGTACAACGACAAATCCCATCCCCGAACGGGTAATCTCCAATACCCCTTTATACTCGTCAAAATCTCTTTGTCTCTTCTTTCCTGGTTTCTTTGAATTTTTACGTCCCATCAATCCGGGTATTTAAAGTTTTGAATGAATTGAATCACAACTTCGTTGAATTCATTTTCCTGGTTAAACAAGAACTTATGCTCAATCGGTAGCACATAAAATGGCATGCCATTCATCTCCTGGCTAAACTTCAGGAGGCGCATGGCATCTTTCTCAGTTGTAAGGATAATCTTTTTTTCTGCAGTCATCGCTTCAAATCTTTTCTGGATATCCTTCCAGTCGACCATGGAAAAAATATGGTGGTCACTGTACGAGGCGAGGTAATAGGTTTCGACTCTCTGTTCTAAAAAAAGCTTCAATGGTCGTGGGTTAGCGATGCCTGTTACGAGGAGAACCTCCGTCTTCTCATCGAAAAACCGGAACTCCCTGCGAGTGATATGGTATGGCGTACCGTAGGAAATACAGGTGAAAAACACCTTTTGATTAGCAAGCGGCTTTATCTCCTTTATGATCT
>Ga0157371_10004059_pt1 | contig 12945 bp, 9 predicted proteins | sample C45metaG_FD_113462 | JGI IMG/M metagenome (GOLD analysis project Ga0157371, IMG submission 113462) | Corn rhizosphere microbial communities from Kellogg Biological Station, Michigan, USA - C4-5 metaG | ecosystem: Host-associated > Plants > Roots > Rhizosphere > Soil | place: USA: Michigan... | reverse complement strand
TAGGGAGTTTTTAAAAGCAATTTTGGTATTTATCAATCGCATCAAATCAATTGTTAAACAAATCTAAAAATTCTTTCGACATTTCCAAATGTTTTTTGAAAATATTTTTTTATTGGTGTATACCTATACTTACTCTATTCTAATTCCTCTAAACAGTGTCAAAACTCCTCTTGTTGACCGCTTTCAATTTTTTCAATGGCGGGATTTGCCCGTTATTGTCATGTTCATAAAAAAATATTCACATTTCTGTAACTAAATCCAATCTTACTGACTCTGTTCTTATTTACCCGGGTCAAATTGAGCATCGGGAAAGATGAATATTAATTCACAAAAAATAAAACAAAGATTATGAAAAAAAGATTTATGGTCGCTCCGCTGCTACTCATGGCTGCGTTTAGTCTTTTCAGTTGTAATAAAATGAATTCAGGTAACAATCCGGTTAATCGAAATAATCTAAGTCAGCTTCCTCCGGGTGGTGGCCATTTAAATTTGCCTGCATTGGATCCGGCATTAGTTCAGCAGGGGCAACAAATATTTCGATATGAGACTTTTGGTGATGAAACATTTTGGACAGATCAGCTCCATATGAACCAGGTAATAGAAACCGCTGTAAGCCCAAACACGGCTTTGAGTGTAGGCTTAAAGGTAGATGCATCTGCTTTACCGCCGGGAATCGTGGAGGCTATTCAAAAAGCACAGGTTAATTTAGATGACCCTCAAACCACGCTCGCACTTTTAAAACTCAATGCAGTAGTTGGGGTAAAAGGGCAGGTAAGTCAAAACACTGACGGCACTTTAAAGCTGGATAGAATAGGCATCACATGTGCCCTGTGCCACTCAACCGTTGATAACTCTTTTGCACCAGGTATTGGGAAGCGTTTGGACGGCTGGCCCAACAGAGATCTAAACCCGGGATTAATTATCTCACTGTCTCCTGCCTTAGATCAGACGACTAAAAATACTTACGCTTCCTGGGGAGCAGGCAAGTACGACGCAAGATTCAACCATGATGGCTTGAGTAACCCTACTGTCATTCCTCCGGCATACGGCTTATATGGCCTTCCCAAAGCTATTTTTACTGGTGATGGTGATGTAGAACATGAACCTGTAGGACCTGTGGCTTATTGGAACAGATATGTAGCTGTTACGCAAATGCACGGCCATGGTTATTTTGCTGACCCGCGGATCAACTGGGCAGTAGATTACAGGCAAGGTGATGATTTGGTAACTGATAAACTGCCGGCTTTACAGGCTTATGAATATTCTTTATCAGCGCCAACCCCACCGGCTAATTCGTATGATATTGCTGCGGCGGCAAGAGGAAGAGTGATTTTTTCTGTGAAAGGCCAGTGTGCAAGCTGTCATTCCGGACCTTCATTTACTGATGTTATTGACGGGGGAAAATTACATCCTCAAAGCGCTTCTGTGGCAGTGGACAAAGATTATGTGAACCGGTCAGCCACAAAACTATGGAGAGTCACACCATTGAAAGGTATTTGGCAACACCCACCCTATTTTCACGACGGTTCTGCAAAGACCCTGACTGATGTAGTAGACAGATACAACGAGGTGAACCACCTTCAATTAACTCCATCTGAAAGGTCTGATCTTACTGAATATTTGAAATCCTTGTAAGTAATAGTAGAAGATAACTTATCCTATTCATTATATTTTTTTATGATCATCTCTTTAGGGAACCGGTCCCTAAAGAGATGCTTTTTTTTAAGAAGATGAGAAAACCCAATAAAAGGTGTCTTAATTTCAAAGGTAAATTAGCCGCATGTACTTAAATTCCGATACTGAAACAGGCTAATAAATGACCCGTTTAAAAAAAACTATTTTCCACCCCTACCATGACTTCTCTTTTGCTTTTATTGGTATTTCAATAGCTGGGGCAACTTTTGCGGAAAATGACTATGATGTATCATGTAGTGCCGGAAAAACTTTCTTCAATGGACTTAATAAAAATGGAAATACCAAAACGGGAAAGCTACTTTAAAAACTGTAGATGGTGAAAATTTATACATTAAGATGAAAGGGAGAAATTGATGCGATGAAAATGCAAATTCTGCCGGAGTTACAATTGCGGATGTGAATCAAAGCAATGGTGTAATAAACAAAGTTTTATTGCCAAAATAAAAAACAAGATTATTTGCATACTTTTTCTTAAATAACAGGACAAAAAATCTCTAAAAAGCGTAGGATTTTCTTTTACCGGGAATATGTGTGCAACAAAATTTTTCTCCTATCAATCTGCTCTTTTTAATTTTATCAAACTGGCATGGCCCGTGCAAGCCGAAATTAACTTTCACCATTAAAGTCCGCTTCGCAAATACTCTTTCAGAATATCTGATTGTGGATTATTAAAGATTTCATCTGGACTACCCTGCTCTACCACTTCCCCAAAATACATAAACACAATATGATCAGCCAGCCGGCGTGCCTGTCTTAAAATATGGGTTACAACGATCAATGTATAATCATTTCTCAAATCCAAAAACTTTTCCTCAATCTTCCTGCTGGAGATAGGATCAAGTGCTGAAGTAGGCTCATCGGCAAGAATAATTTCGGGGCCAACAGCCAGCCCGCGGGCAAGGCATAGGCGCTGCTGCTGCCCGATCGACAATTTTGTTGCCGGCGTGTGTAACCGGTCTTTCACCTCGTCCCATAGGCCCGCATCCCGAAGGTTTTGCTCTACACTTGCCTGAAGTTGCTTTTTATCCTTGACGCCTTTTATCTTCAGCCCGTAAGTAATATTTTTGTAAATAGACATTGGCAACGGAAACGGCTTCTGCGAAAGCAGGCCCATCTTCTGCCTCACTAGTGTGATATCCTGCTTAGGATGAAAAATATCTTCGGCGTCTATCAGCACTTCACCACTTACCTGCAATTGCGGATGCAGATCTGTTAACCTGTTCAGACACTTGAGCAGCGTGGTTTTTCCACAGCCTGAGGGGCCAAGCAATACGGTAATTTTTTTGCGTGGTATTTCTAAATTTATATTTTTCAGGATAAGAGAATTGCCTGCGTTTACATTCAATCCTTTTATATTTACAATAGTATCTGACATTCTTTAATAATCGGGTTATAAAATATTTTTTTTAAACTTTCGTGTGGCCAGCCGTGACAGAATGCTGATGGTTAAAATAATTCCTGTCAATATCAGCGCCGCGGCATAAGCCCTTTCTTTCACTTCCGGAATAGAGGAACTTAACTGAAAAAATATCGCCAGGGGCAGCGTGGCGGTTGGATCTTGTAATGCATGGGGTATGTGATCGGTATAGCCTGCGGTAAATAAAACCGAAGCCGCATCGCCAATGCCGCGACCAAATGCCAATAATAAGGCTGTAATAAAACCCGGTAATGCCTGGCGGAAAAACACGCCGAAGGCGGTACGGGTGCGTGTAGCACCCAATGAATACGAGGCTTCCATCAAACCATTGGGGATGGCACGTACCACTTCATCCAAGGCCCGAATGAATATGGGCACAATGAATAAGGTAACCGTGATGATGCCTGCGAGCAATGATGCACGCAAATGAAAATAAGTCATCAATGCAAAACCAAAAGCGCCGAATACGATGGAAGGTACGCCCCACAAGCTATCCAGCAGAAAGCGAAGTATATTTACCCAACGCTTGTTGCGCGCCCAATGCACATTCATGCCCAGCGCTACCGGCAAACCAATAAGCACTGCGAGAAAAGTAGAACCCAAGGCGAGGTAAAGCGAACCTATAATGGCATTCAATATGCCGCCGCCTTTGCCAAAATAAAATCCGCCTTCTGGCTCCTGAGAGATCATATCCCACGAAAGTGCACGCCAGCCTTTTTGTACAATGAGAAGCAATATCAAAAAGAATACAAGGATAATGCCTGCCGTTACCAACCGCATTATCCAGAGAAAAATTTGTTCTTCTAATTTCTTTTTATTTTTCATCATAAAATAATATTATCAGTTTACTGTTTCCGTTTTGTACACCAGCAAATTCGTCAGGACATTAAATAGAATAATGATCACAAACAGCAGCAATGCTGAAAACATCAGCGCTGCATCGTATAAAGGCACGGACATCATATCGCCATAATTGTTGGCGATCAGCGCAGGCAATGGGTAGGCGGGCTGAAAGATATTTTGAGGCACCCTCGCCACATTGCCGACCACCATCAGCACAGCAATAGTTTCTCCTAATGCCTTCGATATGCCCAGGCTCAATGCCGCGATAATTCCTGTTTTTCCTTGTCTTAATACAATCCATTTAATCGTTTCCCAGTAAGTGGCTCCTAGAGAAAGCGATGCTTCTTTCAGTTCTACCGGAATGCTTCGCAATACCTCCATTAGCATATTGAGCATATAAGGCACAGCCATGATAGCCAGCACCACTCCCCCGGACAATACACAATAGCCCGTCGTAGTAAACCCGAATGCAGGGGCAACATGTTCGCTTATCAATGGCACTACCACGAGTACGCCCCAAACGCCATAGACCACAGATGGTATGCCGGCCAGTACATCTATTACAAAATACATTGCCTGTGTAAGCCACCTGGGCGCATATTGCGTCAGGTAAATGGCCGCCAGCAAACACACCGGCGCCGACAAAACAAAAGACAACAATGTTACCCACAGCGACCCGATAATGAATGCGTAAAATCCAAACTTACCCTCCATCGGCGACCATTCAGAAGAGCTGATAAGACTGCCAAATGAATATTGGCGGAACAATGGCAGCGACTTCAAAACAAGCCCTAAACCAATTGCCAAAGGCAACAACAACAGAAAGACTGTGGCCACATTCAGCCAGGTATTGGAAATACGGTCTACCCGTTTGCGTGAAAGGAGGAACGTTGTCATCTTATTTTGTCTTGTTTCTGAGGTGAGTATTATTTCAGTTTATCCAATTGTGCCTGTATCTTTTCCGCCGGCAGAGGTACATAGCCGGCGGCTTTTACATACTGCTGTCCATCCGTAAACACCCATTTCAGGAAATTTATTACGGTCGAATCGGTTGGCTTTCCTTTCGTAAGAAAATACAGATCACGCGCAGGCGGTGAAGGATAACGCCCGTCTGCAATGGCTTTCAACAAACTTTCAGCATTGTCGTAAAAATTTTCCTGTGGATCAATCTGGCGGTTATTATTTACATCTATCGGTATCACATCCATCCCCGGCCGTTTCTTGCCGGTGGTAATGTCATACGCATAAGCTACATTGTTGAACCCCACGCTATATACATCTTTGGCCACAGCATCAGCCAACCCCGGGTCGCCATAGATGCCCGTGCCTTTGATATTATCCTGCTTGCCTTCAAAGTAGGCAGCCCAGGTATCGGCCGCACCAGCCGCATCGGAACGTGTATAAACTACAATATTGTTATTTACTGATGTATCGAGCACACTGCCCCAGCTAATACTTTTTCCGGAGAAATAAATATCTTTTAACTGATCGTGTGTAAGACCTTTACGGTGAATCATATCCGCCAGCGGATTTTTGGCGCTAAAGGTGGGCAGCACCGCATCTTTGGAAACAGCAAAAACTACAACGCCTTTTTGTTCCTCCACAGGAGTTAGTATACGGGAAAACATAGCGACATCAGCCGCACCCGCAACCACATCGGTAAGACCTTTGCCTGCACCGCCTGCCGACACATCAAAGCGCGCTTCAGGATGAATTTTTTTATATTCCTCAGTCCATTTCACACCCAAAGGGTATAAGGCAAATGCGCCGCTGATGGTAATGCTTTTGGATTTACTGCTTTTGCACGCTACAAGATAAAAGGCAAGAGAAAAAAGCAAAAGGCCGGTAAGGATCTTTTTTATTTTCATAATAATAAATTGAGAAAATGAATTAATGTTTTTTGTAAAAGTTAATGGTGTGATAAATGGTTAGCCGGGCAATGTCGCGGTTGTAATATTGTGTGCCCGAGCTTCGCTGCTGGAAATAACTCATATAGCCCAGTTCCGCCTGGAAACTCTTGGAGATGCCATAGTTCAAAGCTATATAAGCGCGGTTCTGATCAAAGGTGTTTTGCACGACGGAATGTCCGAGATTCAGCATGATTTCATCCGATGCTTTAGCGGTTAGCGTGCGGGCAGCGCTTTTTTTCTTTACCAGCGGATATTGCAATTGCAGTTGATAACGGAAGCGCGCTTTGAAGGAATATCCGTCCGTCAGTCTGCTGCTGCTGCTGTTACGGGTCCAGCGTTCTTCTAATTTGAAACGGTGGCCAATGGTCAGATTTTTGACTTTTTGTTGATAAGACAATTCCTGATGCGGCCTTAACTCGGGCACCGTCACGACTGTGGGTTTTGAAGGGTCTGACGGGTTGGTTGAAGTGTAATAAGTAAATCCTATACCAGCACTCCATCCTGCTCCCAGCTTTCGCTCCACGACAACGCGTGGCAATACCCAGTTGGCCTGCCGGTTGTCTTTAAAAAATCGCCTGTCGTCTATTTCAAGTGTGATATCCCAATCGGGTGACAGATTGTATTTACCATAATAGCGGAGCCAGTATTGGCTTTGGTGTGTTACTTGTTTTTGAGCCTGTAAAGGCGTTAAAAAGCCTGTTGTGGCTAATACTGCCAGACTTATATTCCTATAAGTTTTGTACATTTGTAAGAGTTTAATGTGAAGAATATTTTTATTCTGAGCAAAGGGAAATAGTTGCTGCTATTTCCCTTATTTTTTATAAACCAGGAATCAACAATGCGGTAACCCTCCGGCAGATGCATGTAAAAATAAATAGTGCATTAAAGTATTTTTTGACTTAACCTGGCAATTGCAAGCGTAATAAGTGCAAAAGAGATAGTATGTTTTATAAAAAGTTTATCCGGCTTATTGCCGGTAATGAATTACCAATTAAACAGCAATGTGTATTCGCATTCGTAGCCGTTTGCTACATGTCGCAAATAAGCTTTTACAGTAACTACAACATTCCTTTCCTGGCCGGCTAATTAATTGATGAGGCATAAAGTATTTTCAATTTATAAAAATGAATAGTTAAATTGCTATTTCGCAGCAAATATAATCATTTCTATTATCCTACCAAATTAGTAGGATATTTATTTTTCACTATGTATCTGCAGGTCTCAAAGAAAATAATAATGAACATAACTGAATTCCCATAAAGGCCTTTAAAGTATTAGCTTCTGCCAACTGACTGATACTCCCGGTTAGTCATCTCCCATTATTCAAATTTTAATTTTACATTTAAATCAGAAAAGTGACAACCTCTAAAATTTAAATATAAGTCTGCAACTCCTGTCTGGACATTGATAACTGCACCCTAATCCTAAAGGGAATAATCTACCGAAAATATTTCGAAAATATAGGCCTATATTAAGAACAGACCTTTTCCTGAATCTTTTCTGTAAATTCATTGAGCATCTGCTTTATGCTTACCAAATGATTCCTTCAAATAAATTTGGCATGATTCAGTTTTACCGGACTGAAAAAGATATGCGTATTATTTCATTTTCATTATCTTTTAGTTTTTCCAGAGTTCGTTTCCGGTTTAATAACCTACGTTCATCATTCTCTTCCCCAGGATACATTTAAGGACGCTCTTTCTTTTTTAACCCGCTTATTATAAGGTTTATATAAGTATAGCTGACTATTTTTCAGGGCTAAAAAAATCGCTTATTCTGATAATTCCACTGCTTAGGGAATATGATAAAAAGAACAAGAATTATTTACCTTTACGTTTATTTCCTTTTACTATGGAAAAAAAAACTACTACTGAACTTTCCCCCAATTTATTCCCTGTGGTAGGAGTAGGCGCCTCTGCAGGCGGCTTACAGGCTTTTATAAAATTTATCAGCGGCATTCCGCAAGACTCAGGAATGGCCTTTGTTTTAGTGCAACATTTAGACCCCAGCCACAAAAGTTCCCTGCCTGAACTGTTACAAAAAACAACCAACCTTCCGGTGCTCCCCGTTACAGATGATATAAGAATAGAGCCGGATCATATTTATATCATTCCCAGTGGCAAGATAATGAAGGCCTCGGACGGCGTTTTACGCCTGTCGCCCCGGCCTCCAAAAAAGAAAGAAGAACGGAATCTGCCAATAGATTTGTTTTTTACTTCACTTGCTGATGTGCATCAGGATCATACAATTGGTGTAGTATTATCCGGGACCTCTACCGACGGCACGGAGGGATTAAGAGTTATTAAAGAACATGGTGGTCTTACGTTTGCCCAGGATGATGAGTCTGCCCAATATGATGGAATGCCCAACAGCGCAGTGCAGGAAGGCGTAGTTGATTTTGTTCTTCCCCCAGAAGAGATTACTGGAAAAATTATGAAGGTTTTCAAACAAACCGGCAAGAGTGGTGGTCCAAAAAAAGATCGTATTCCGAAAGATGTAGATGTGATTTACCAGATACTGTCGTTGATCCGCGTTCGCAGGGGAACCGATTTTAGTTATTATAAAAAACCCACTATCCACAGAAGAATTCTGCGCCGTATGGCCATCAATAAAATTGAAAAGCCATCGGAGTATCTTAAATTACTAAGAGAAGATAACCGCGAACAGGATCTGTTATACCAGGATCTGTTAATTCCCGTTACCAGTTTTTTTAGAGATACCCGAATCTTCGAAGATCTATGCTCAAAAATTTTCCCCCAAATTGTAAAAAATAAAAAACCATTAGAGCCTATCCGTATCTGGATCGCGGGCTGCAGCACCGGGCAGGAAGCTTATTCCATTGCTATTTGTTTTAAAGAATTTTTAGACGCTAACTCATCACTTGCTTCAAAAGATAAAGTGCAGATTTTCGCTACTGATGTCAGCCAGCTTGCTATTAACGAGGCGCGTAAAGGCATTTACGATAAAAATGAACTGGAAAATATTTCTGACGAACGCCTTCAGAAGTTTTTTACCAAAACCAACGGCGGATACCAGATAAATAAAAACCTCCGGAATTTGTGCGTCTTTGCAGCACATAATTTTTTAAAAGACCCGCCATTCAGCAAAATAGATTTTATAAGTTGTCGCAATGCACTTATTTATATGGAGCCTTATTTGCAAAAAAAAGCGCTCACTACTTTTCATTACGCCTTAAATCCTAAACAATTTTTGTTACTTGGAAAATCAGAAACGGCCAGTAGTGTGCCCGATTTATTTGAGCCCGTTAATAAACACGAAAAGTTATTTGTCCGTAAAGACAAACCTGGTGCAATGTATCTTGAAAGACAAATTCCTGTATTTGAAGCAAATTCCTTTTCTTCTATAATACAAAGCAGGAATGAACCCGCCAAAACCGACTTTCAGAAAACAGCAGACGAAGTTTTACTGAAAAAATATACTCCGCCGGGAGTGGTGATAAATGAGGCGATGGACATCGTCCAATTTCGCGGCAGCACCGGCGCTTACCTGGAACCGTCATCTGGTAAGCCTGATTTTAATTTATTAATGATGGCAAAACCCGGTTTGTCATTTGAATTGCGAAATATATTACACAAAGCAAAAACAACCAATAAACCCGTTGTAAAAGAAAAAATACCCTTTGAAATAAATGGGATGCCGGTAACGATAAAGCTTGAGGCCATACCGCTTCCTAATATGGCAGACCAGCATTATTTAGTCCTTTTCGAATCATCCGGAGTTCCTTCGTTAACCGATTCCAAGGCAAAAAGCAAAACGCAGAAAGGAAAAGGAGGAAAGCAGGAAGAGCCTGATCAAAATGTGTTACGCACTCAACAACTGGAACAGGAACTGGCCCAAACGAAGGAAGATATGGCCACCTTTATGGAAGAACAGGAAGCAGTTAATGAAGAATTGCAAAGTGCAAATGAAGAATTATTATCCAGCAGCGAAGAATTGCAAAGTGTGAATGAAGAATTAGAAACCAGCTCCGAGGAACTGCAAAGCACCAATGAAGAACTGACCATCGTAAACCAGGAACTGGCAGCAGTAAACGAACACATAAGGGATGAAAAAAATAATATAGAATCTGTTCTGGCCTCCATTCCGGTATCTTTATTGGTATTAGATAAAACCTTACGGGTAAAAATAGCTAATGAGGAGTTTTACAGAACTTTTAAAGTAAATGAACGGGAAACAGAAAATAAACTCGTATATACTCTTGGCAACGGTCAATGGAATATTCCTCAATTGAAAACTTTACTGGAAAGTATTCTACCCCAAAAAACAACATTCAGGGATTTTGAAGTAACCCGTGATTTTAAAAATATAGGTAAACGACACATGTTGCTAAATGCCCGGGAAATCAATAATTATTTAAATGAAAAACTGATCCTGCTTGTAATAGAAGATATTACAGAGAAAAAGCTGGCGGAAGAAAGTAGACGCGAAAGTGAAAGCAGGTATGCTGATCTTTTAAAAAACTTACCTATTGCCACTTACTCCTGTGATGCCCAGGGATACCTTACTTACTACAACAAAGCGGCAGTTAACTTATGGGGCAGGGAGCCGATTATTGGAAAAGAAAAGTGGAGCGGTTCGGAAAAGATCTTTAGAATGGACGGAACTCAGGTTCCGCTGGAGGAAAGCCCCGTGGCCATCGCGCTAAAAGAAGGCAAATACGAACGAGGTGAAGAATTTATAATAGAAAGCGCCAGTGGAAAGAAATTCTTTGTCGTTTCTTTTCCCCAGGTGAATAAAGATTCATCAGGAAAAATTACCGGCGCCATAGATACCTTAATCGATATAAGCAGCCAGAAAAAAGCCCAGCAGGATAGCGAACAGATTCAGCAGCAAAAGGACGACTTTATTGGCATCGCCAGCCACGAATTAAAAACACCGATCACGGTGATCAAATCTTATTCACAGATTTTGGAAACTTTGCTAAAAGAAAAAGGTAATCTAAAGGAAGCTGCCATGACCGCAAAGATGGTAGCGCAGGTAGACAAAATAAACAACCTCATTATTGATCTGCTCGATACGACCAAAATCAATCGCGGTAAGCTGGTCTTTAATGATACTGACTTTGATTTCAATGAAATGGTAAAGGAGGTTTTAGAAGACATGAAATCAACCATCAGAACTCATGAAATCATTTTTGAATCCGGCCATTCCTGTAACGTGCATGCTGACAGGGAACGTATCGCCCAGGTGCTTGAAAATTTTATTACCAACGCTGTAAAATATTCGCCGAAAGCAGATAAAATTATTGTTCAAACCGAATTAAAGGAAAATGAAATCGTATTGAGCGTGGTGGATTTTGGAATCGGCATTGATGCAGATAAAAAGGACAGGATCTTTGAACAATTTTACAGGGTAATAGGTAAAGGTGTACCAAATACTTATCCTGGAATAGGGCTTGGATTATTTATTTCCTCTGAAATTGTAAAACGCGAGAATGGGAAAATCTGGGTCGAAAGCGAGAAAGACAAAGGGTCAGTATTTTATTTTTCGTTGCCATGTGCAGGCTGATCATGGGTGCTGCAATCCTGTATGCATTCTAAGCTGAAAAGTCTTAAAATTTTTGAGTTTCATCAATAACTCCTACCCTGTTGACCGCAGCTTTCAACCCATTCGGCTTATTAACTGCAAAATACTAAAGACTAAAATTCCGGGCGATTAAAACACATTTCCCAGTGCGACGACATGCCGAACAGTTTAATGAAGCTTTGAGAATGAAAAAAAATAATTTCCAGTCTGATTATTGGTTTATTTATTTCTTACTTTGTGAGATAACTGACTGCTTAAATGTCTTGTGGTTGGAATGAAAGAAAAAAGCGCCTTAGCCTTTTTAAACAAATCTAAAGAGGCCAAATAAGAGGAAGATAAAAACAAAAAGAAAGGTAATTACTAATTAAAGCGCTTTTGCCAGAGCAAAAGATTCCGTTGATACATTCGATAAAGTGCTATTTAAGAGTGAGTAATATTACTTTTTATCTCTTTAATAAAAAAAAGACCGGTATTCAGGCAAACAGGAATTGAGCGGTTTATTTTATTTATATAACCATAAAGAAAGCAAATTGAAAAAGCACGTCCTCCTTTTGCTTGTATTTTTTTCGCTGGCTGTTGGTAATGCATTTAGCCAAACAGTTTATATTACCAAAACCGGCAAAAAATATCATGTACGAACCTGCGGTTATCTAAGCAGGAGTTCTATTGCTATAAGCCTTTCTGATGCGATTGGGTCAGGCTATACCCCATGCAGCGTTTGCGATCCTCCGGTAAAAGTAACCGGGCATAACTCTCAAAAACAATCGCCAATTAAGACTGAAAGCCGAAAGCTGGCAATAGCTGTTCAATGTTCAGGCAAAACGCAATCCGGTGCACGTTGTAAAAGAATGACGAAAAGCCCCAATGGCTTTTGCTGGCAACATGGTGGCGATTAAATTTAACAGCGGTTTTCCGCCTGTTTGCCACCTCCAACTACTTGCTGGATTGCTGCAGCGATGTTGCGGGCCATAGCTATATGGCAGCCAGGATTCAGCAACAGGCCAGCAAGACAGTGGTGGTTTTTAATCTCTTTTTTTGGTGTTTCATTCATTTATGATTCAGTGAAGCCCAAGCCTTAACTTTTTATTCCGGTAAACTATTGAATACACATATTTTCAAGGTTTTACATCCAAAAGTTTTTATTGTAAAAGAGATAACCAATGGCACATTCAAACGTTACTGCTTTTCCAAATCAAATTTAAACCGGCCCTGAAATTCACCTTTTAAAATCTTAAAATTAATCACCAAAAGCCGGCGCCGGTCTTTATTTGCTGTTCCTTGGCGCAATGTTATCAATGAATACATTTGCTCAAACAAAAATGGTTGATGGAGCAGCTATCTCTCCAACAAAAAATAATGTAAAAAATGCTGTCAATGAAAGGGTAAAAACTAAAAAAACATTAGCGCCCGTACCTATCTGGCTAGCCGGTTGCATCACGGGCAGGAAGCATGTTCCTGTTGATACAATTAAACTAATTTTGACTGTTCAAATCTCAGTCTTAAAGCCTAAAAAATAAACATATGGAATCATTA
>Ga0157371_10004058_pt1 | contig 12953 bp, 3 predicted proteins | sample C45metaG_FD_113462 | JGI IMG/M metagenome (GOLD analysis project Ga0157371, IMG submission 113462) | Corn rhizosphere microbial communities from Kellogg Biological Station, Michigan, USA - C4-5 metaG | ecosystem: Host-associated > Plants > Roots > Rhizosphere > Soil | place: USA: Michigan... | reverse complement strand
GTCGTCAGAAACAGGCAGTGGTCTACGCAGGCGCTGGAGTCCTGGGGGCCGACGAACAAACGGAAAATATCGATCCGACAGGAGCTGGACGGTTCTGAAGGCTGGATGGAGTATGAAATCAGCATCCTGCCTCGCGAACCCGGTATCGATGTCCCTCCCGAGGACGGGCTCAATCCGGTTTTCAGCGGCACTTGCTGGCCCGGCGCGGTGGTGAACATCAGCTTCAGCGACAGCAACCACTCATTTACAGCGACGGTCGTCGGGGAAACCTGGACCTTTTGCCGCCCGACTCCGTTCACGGATGGGCTGCCCTGCACCATCGAAGCGACGCAGACAGTCGTCGGACTCACATCGGAGCCTGGCTCACTGACGTTCAAGGTCTACAGGGAGCGGCTCAAGCCTGCGATCAGAACGCCGCTGCCCGAACAGGAAACGGACAGTGATCTGACGGTGACCGGTGACTTCGGCATGGCAGGCGCTTCGATGCGGCTGTGGGATTTACAGGACGGAAAGCCCTTGGGCGATCCCGTGGTTCTCGGGCAGGACGGTCCCTGGTCGGTGCACCTCACCGGACTTGCCATCAAGACATGGTTCATCACCGCGCAGCAAACCCTCAACGACCGGGCCTCACCCGACAGTGAGGTGCGCCAATTCGACGTCGTGGTCATGCCGCCCGAGTTCGTGCGACCGCTTCCTGGAGGCGATCTGACGCGCACGGCAGTTCTTTCGGGTACAGGTCGGCGAGACGGGTTGGTTACCGTCTGGCGCCGCGGGCTCGATGAGCCGTTGTTGCGCGATGTCCAGATCGGTGTGGACGGTACGTGGGAAGCCAGCGTTGTGCTGGAGGTCGGAGACGAAATCCTTTGGGCAACTCAGACGTTCGAGGGTAGAACGTCAAAACCCAGCCTTGACGTGCCGTGTCGGGTCGTACCCGTCGCGGTGACGCCCGAATCGCCCACTCCCGATGAATTCCTCGGCGCTACAGTGACGGTGTCCGGATTTGGCGTTCCTGGAGACCTGATCACGCTCAAGCGCGGGGAATGCGTATTGGGCACGGCCCCGGTGCTTGACGACGCAAGCTGGTCAATCCCCGCAACGCTGGAGCTACCCGATGGGGCTGTCACATTGAGCGTTATGGCCTCCAAGGGTGAATATCATTCGATCCCCAGCGAATGGGAGTGTCAGGCAAGGCTCTTTCTCCCTCAATTCATCTACCCAGGGCCAGGCTTCTGGGTTTCTCCCCTGGTGGCCGTCACTGGCTTGGGCAAACCGGGCATCGGGACTCTCTTGAGCTGGTACAGCGCGGATGTCGTGCTTGCCGGCCCCATTACCGTCACTGACGCTGGCTGGACGGCCTCGCCGACGGAGCCGCTCCACAGCGGCGCCCAGTGGTGCCGTTTCCGGCAAATCTCCGACACAGGGGCGCCAATGTCAGACGATGCAGAAAGCGGGCGTTTTGATGTGCGTGTCGAGTCGCCAGACAACGCTTGAAGGTTTTCCGATGAATGGTCGTAAAAACTGTCATTTATGACAGTGGACTATGTCTGTTCCGAAGCGCTGAATGCTCTGTATCAACTGATGCCGGCCAGGTTTCCCGCCAGCGCACATCAACTGTTCAAGGACTGACACCATGGCCAGTAAAAGTACGGCGAAAAAACCCACCCTGGAGTTGTTCGAGCAGGTCTTTGGCGAGCAGCAGAGCCTGGAGAAGTTCGCCGGTCTGAGATCCTGGCTGGAGCGTGGTGAGTCGATTTTTCCCTTGGTGGAGAAGGGCGCCGAGGGCCTGGCGAAAGACTTCGACATCAATGTCGAGGACGCCAGAAAGTTACTGCGTCGGTTGAATGGGCTGGCGGTTTACCTGCGACGGCAGTTCATCGAGCAGTCATTGGCCGGCGAGACGACACCGGCACCGTACGAGGCGGGTGGGTTCAATACCGGGCCCAGTTTCGAACTCCTGTTCCGCCCGGCATTTGACCAGTTCGCACCGGTTGGCGCGCTCGAAGATGCCACAGGGGTTGTCGCTTATCTGGTAGAGGTGTGGAAGTGGGTCGGGGACAATATCGAGGAGTATGGTGATTCCGATGCCGTAACCGGCATGATTCCGATCCACACGCGTCGGGCCGATATCAGCGAGCTGCTCATCGACCACAACGCGATGCACCAGACCGTTTCAGCAGTGGAGATCACGCTCAAGGTACTGGAAAGGTTTATCGGCAAAACTGAAGCGGAGCTGGAAGACGCCATGATCCTGCGGCGCTATCCGAATGGTTTGCCGTACTACAAGCATTGGGCAACCATCAATGCGCTGGTCGCTGATCGCGGTCTTTCGGTAGGGCATTTCGCCCGCTGGACAGATATCGAATATCCCAACTTTCTTCTCCCGGATGCCTGGGATGACGACGCCGGTCGTGCGCTGGCGCATGCGTCGCGGCTGGGGCCGTTTCAGCGAGACTTGTTGACCGAGAGGCCCGTTCCCGACGACGCCGACTCCAGAAACGCATTCTATCTGAAGAATTACGGCGCCACCGGGGTGGACTGGCAGAACCTCAATCAAGTGGAGTTTTTCGCCAAGCGCACCAAACTGGATGCCGATGGCGTGGAAGCATTTCTGTCCATCCGCCGTTACGCACCAACACGATCGGATAACGTCAGTATCTATGCGGCTGCCGAAAAGGAGGAAAGCGAGCGTTCCGGTTCGGTTTTTATCAACGGCGGGGAATCACCCGCCGTGAGTGTCAATTACGAAAGATTTCAGCACCGGTTGAGCGAATCCCCCCTCAATCCGAGGCGATACGACCGGATGAACCGCAAGCGACGCCTGGATTTATGGCTGAGGCTGCCTCCCGAAGAGGTCGATTCGCTGCTGGTGGCCGCTTTCAACGCCGAGTGGGCTGGCATCCCGGACTCCCCTGAAAAACCTGTAAAACCCGCCATCTGGGTTACCGACCGTACCGTGCATGCGCTGGGGGTGTTCCAGACCTTGCGTGAAGGCTTCGAGTGCACGGCTGCGGAGTTCGCGGTGTTTATCGACAAATTCTCGATCTATGGCCGCGGGCAGCTAGCGTCACAGTTTGATCAGATATTCAATAATGTCCAGAGACACTACCGCGATCCATTGCTCCTGGATAACGGTGAGTTTCCCTTGCTACCGGCGCAGGGTGTGCCCGAACTCACCATCAGCCGAATCTGCAGCGCACTGGAAATCGACTTGCAGACCTACCAGTATCTGGCGCTGGCGATTGCCCGTGCCCATGGCCGAACCGGGATGCTCAAGCGCAGCCCGGAGATTCTGTCGGCGTTTTACCGACTGGTGAAACTGCCCCGCTTGTTGGGCATGACGCCTGTCGAGGGGCTGTTGATGCTCATGGTGCTTGGCGGGGAGGCATGGGCTGACGGACTGGCGGGCATTCCGGTGATCACGGGAGAACCCACGGCCGGCGACACTGTTCCCGATGTGTTGAACCTCATTTCGGCACTGGTTGCATGCCGCTACTGGTGTCGAACGCGCGATTTGCCGGTGCTGTGGATGCTGCAACAGGTGGCGGTTCCTCAGGTGTCCAATGTGGCGGCCGAGCCAGAACTGCGTTTGTTCGAGCAGGTCCGCAATTTGCTGGGCGAGGCATTATTGACGCATACCGGATTTGTGACCGCCGGTGTGCCGCCGCTGCAGGTGGGGCATAACTGGAAAGATCTGCTTTCTTCGCTGACTGACCCGCTGGGGCTGGTGAAATCCCGCGAGGGTACGGAAGACCAATACGTTGTTTTCGCCAGAGAGGAACTCGACAAGGCGGTCAGGGAGGGGCTGATTGAAGATGACATCAGTGTGCGTGCGCCCATCGTCGAAATCATGCTCACGGTTCTGCTGCAGGCGCGTGCTGCTCAGCTGTCAGTCGCGCGTGAATGTCTGGCCGTTTATACCGGGCTGGATGCAGAGAGGACGCTGAATGTTTTGACCTGGGCGAATTCGAGCGTTTATGAGCTGTTGGTCAGAATCGTCGAGCAAATGGGTGAGGACTGGGAGCTGTCACACACCCTGCGCGAGGAACCTCTTGATCCGCTGTTTTTTCTGCTGGCTGACATACGTCGGCTCAGCGCCGTCGTGGCTGAACTCGACATAAGCCTCGAAACCCTTGATGCCCTGCTCGATTACGGACTCAACGATTGGTGGGAGCAGAACGACCCTGAAGTCTTCAGCGTCGCAACCCTGTACTACCTGACGGTTCTGACTCATGCCTTCGAGATCAGCAAGCAGCCTCATACCGAGTTGCTTGAGTACTTGAGGCAGATCCATGAATGGGGAGATCCGGCGGATTTGTCCACCGACGCGCTGCGCCTTGCACAGCAGGCATCGGAGGTCTGGCTGGCACGGTTTTTCGACTGGAGCGAGCAGGAAGTGCACGAATGCATCGGGCGAATCGACCCGACATACAGGCTCTTGAAAAATCTCCAGCAACTGGATCTGTTGGTTCGGGTACGCGAACTGGCCACCCATACCCAGATGGATGCGCTGACCATTTTTCTGCTGGGGACGCTGCCTGAAACCGTCGACAAGTCGGTTTACAAAGACGCTGCCGAGCATGCCTCGTTGAGTCTGTGGGAAACGGCCGCAGCGGTTCGCCCATCCGCCGAGCTGCGGGCGCCGCTCATCAACATGCAGATTGTGCCGGATAACTTCGAGGTGATTGCCGGAAGTGAGGGCAAGATCATTTTCACCATCAGGCTGACAGATCAGGACGGCACGGCGCTCAGCGGTGTATCCATTCGCGGACAGGCCAGTCTTGGCACGCTGGTTATCGGCAACACCCAGCCACCAACGGGTATCGCCACGGCAACCTACACGCCAGGGAAGGTCATGGGCGCTGAGCGTCCGCTGTTCTGGGTGCCCTTGATCGCGCCGCAGGAGGGGCCGCTCATCCAGGTGACCGACGACGAGCTGCACCTGGATTTCCCCGCGCCTTTCATGTCCAGAGTGCCCACCAACGTTGTGCCAGCGGGGCAAGCGGTCGAGTTATCGGCCGTGCTCATGGATCGCTTCGGCAATCTGGGCAAAAACCGCGGGGTGCGTTGGTCCGCCACAGCTGTTGATGACGCGTCTTTACTGGCGGTTGAGGCGGTGATTCGGCCTCAGCAGGGCCAGACGACTCAGCAAGGCGTTGCCCGAGCGGTTATCTCAAGTCCGACGGGAGGCACATTCATTTGCACCGTGTTCTCGGAGAGCAGCAAAAACGCAGTGGACTTTGCACCGATTGAATTCGCGCCTCCCGCCCTTCCGAATGAAGCATGACGTTTGCGCAGCCCCGCCAGAAGGTGAAGATCATGAGCCAAAGCATCATCAACGATTTGCTGGAACAACGTCGCACTGCACTGACGGAGTATTGCCTGGGCCACTTCGGCGAGAGCGATGGCCGGTTCAGCATCATAAAGAACGCTGACCATCTGAATGAATTGTTGCGTCTGGACTCGCTCGACACGCAAAAAGTGCCCAGTGCACTGGGTGCCGAGGCAATCAGCTGCGCGCAGAAATTCATCAATGCTGCCTACCGCAAGCTTGAGCCGGGGTATTCGAAGACAGAGTTCCCTGAGGAGGATCTGAAACGCTGGGAGCTGTACAGAAACTATTCGGACTGGTCGGCGTTGATGTTGCTCCTCATTTACCCGGAAAACTACATGACGCCGTTCGCGCGGTCTCGCATGACTCGTTTGTTCCTGACGTTGATGACCGATCTGAACCAGACACGGTTAAGCACCGATTCGGTACTGATCGCTTTGCGTGCCTATCTGAAGTCTTTTGAAGAAATCTGCAACCTGGAAGTCATCAGTGCTTTTCTGCATGGCACCACGGCCGTGGATGGGCGCTATTTCATTGTCGGCCGCGAACGGGTGGCGCCTTACCGATACTTTTGGCGCGAAGCGCAGATTGAACTGACGCCGACCTGTACCAGCGTCAATCCGGCGGCGTGGTACGAGTGGGACATGATCGATGTCGGGGTGACCGGAACCGTGCTGGATGTGCGCCCGGTGTTCTGGAACGGCAGGCCGTGTCTGGTCTGGGCCGAGCTTTCAGACAAACTCGGGGAGAAAGACAAGGATGGCTATGTTCCCTACAAGGTGAGCATCAACATAGCCTTCAGATCGCAGAACGGAGAGTGGTCGCCGGCAACAAATCTGCAAAGCATTGGAGATGCTCGACACGCCTCCGCCAGCCGATAGCCGCTTGATTGCCACGATCCGTGTTACCGAAAGTCATCCCAATGGCTTTCTCGGCGTCTTGTTTTTCAAAGGTCATGAAGCGCAGACGCCGGTAATGCGCGATGTGTTGTTTCGGCCACTCCCTGCGTATGAGGGCGGCTGGCTGGAAAAACTCGCGCAACGTTTCGACAGTGTGCTCACTGTCCAGCATTCGCTGACTGAACAGATGCGGCCAAAAATGGTTACGACGATCCCGACGTCCGGGACGCTGACTGACTTCTACGAACTGGATGCGTTTGTGCTGACTCACTCGACGGGAGACATCCTGGCCGTCAGGGGCATTTGCAGGCCAAATGGCACCGGGGGCGTGGCAACCGTTGGTTTCGATTTGACGCTGACCAGCGAACCCTCGGGCGGGGATCCGAAGGAAACCAGTGGAACGTATTCGACAGACGGTGGATGGGCCACCGACTGGCTTACCTACACGCGTGGTTCAGGCGGCTTCATCAGCCCCATCACCTTCACTTTCGGCGCGACTACTGCCTCTGCAACCTATGGCCGCAAACAGTTCGTGCTGACAATGACCGGCATCGTGGGTTTCGATCCCGCGGTACTGGAAAAGAATCGGCATGACGCGGCGCAGTTTCTGGCCTTCAACAAGCCTGGAACCCTGGCACGGGTACGCCTCAATTCGCTGTTCGGGCCGCGGTTGGTCGGCCTCGCCAATTTTTCTGTAGATGCGGTGTACGCCTGGGAGGCGCAGTTTTTCGATGAGCCGACCTCGGAAGCCGGGCCGGTCAATGAGCCCAACGGTGCCTTCAATAGTGCCAATGGCCTGTACTTCTGGGAGTTCTACTACCATGTGATTCATCTGGTGGGTATCCGCTTTCGCGACGAAAATCGTTATCGCGAGGCTGAAGCCTGGTGGCGCAGGGTGTTCGATCCGCAGGCGACCGCGCAGGTTTCCAATCCCCCGCAGCCAAGCGACAAGCCGGACTACTGGCGCTGCCGGCCTTTGGTGAGTCCCGGCAATGCCGGCCCTGAGTGTCAGGTAGAAGATGATCCGTACGCCATCAGTTATGCGGCGCCACAGCATTTTCAGATCCTGACCTTCATGGAGTTCGTCAAGAATCTGGTCGAGGAGGGGGACTGGTATTACCGCCAGCAGACGCGGGACAGTCTGGTGCTGGCCAAGGAGTGTTATCAGCAGGCGCAGGACTTGATGGGCGACCCGCCTACGGCGCGCTCGGTGACCGATTGGCAGACACAGACGCTCGGAGCGCTGATTGACCAGAGCGGCGCGCGTCCTACGCTGGAAGCGTTCGAGAGAACGCATGTGTACTCCCTTGCCGACGTACCGCCCGCGGCTGATTTCGCACCCGCGATGGGACTGCTGGCGACACCACCGTTCAAACTGCCGACCAATGATCGCTTGCTGGCGCTGATCCAACTGCCTCGGCAGCGCCTCTACAACTTGCGCCATTGGTTGACCATTGATGGCAAACCGCTCGAATTGCCGCTGTATGAACCGCCGGGTGATCCTGCGCAACTGTTACGTGATCTGGCGGCAGGAAACAACGCCGGGCCACGGCGAATGGGGGGGCGGCCAGTCCTGAACGGCTACGGCTGGCGAGTCACCAGCGAATTTGCCCTGCGGTCTGCACAGGAGCTGCAAAACCTCGGCAGTGAACTGCTGCGCTTCATGGAACAGCGCGACACAGCGCAGCAGATTGAGTTGCAACAAAGGCATTTGCTGGAACAAGCCGAATGGACGAAAACCATTCAGGAAAAATCCCTCGCTCAGATGGACGTGACGCTGACGGCCTTGCGCCAAAGTCACGCCGCCGTCAAGCAACGCGCCGATGAGTACGCCGCGTGGTTTGACGAAAACGTCACGGCAGAGGAATACAAGGTCATGGATGACCTTCACGCTGCCAAGGAACTCAATCAGGGCTCGGTCGCCGTTCAGTCTGCGGCGGGGGGGATTTCGGTCATTCCCAAAGTTTTTGGTATGGCCAACGGCAATGCCTTTCCAGAAGGTGTTTTGCATGCCATCGCACAGGGCTTGCAGATTGCCTCACTGGGCAAGCAGGCCGACGCGGAAAAAAGAGCGGTGACTGAAGGCTATCGTCTGCGTCGCCGCGAGTGGGGTTTGCAACGCAACCTGGCACTCGCCGAACTGCAGGCGCTGGATGAGCAGATCAATGCGCAAGTGATTGCTGTGGATGCGGCCCGGGCCAGTCTGCAATTGGTCTTGCAAACCAATCTTCAGTCCATGGCCGTGTACGACTTTCTGCAAAAACGCACCACCCACAGTCAGCTTTACGATTGGCTGCTGGCACAACTCAAGGCGTTGTACTACCAGGCTTATGACGCAACTTACAGTCTATGCGTCAGTGCTCAGGCATCGCGCATTGCACAAACCGGTGATTACGATTCACCGTCGATTTTGGCCCAGGCATGGTCCGATAAACATCACGGTTTGTTGGCTGGCCAGCAGTTGGCGGGCTTTCTGATGCGCGAGCAGCGCGATCACCTGCAAAGCTACGAGCGACGTATCGAGCGGGTCAAGACCGTTTCCTTGCGACAGCTTTTCGCTGATAACGTCGAGCCGCAGCCTGACGCCCCCGACTGGGCGACGGCGCTTGGAAACCTGCAGACTCGAGGACGCCTCGCTTTTTGCGTGAGTGAGTTGAACTTCAATCGCGACCATCCCGGTGAATACCGCCGGTTGATCCGCTCGGTTGAATTTGACTGCCCGGCATTGCTCGGACCCTACGAAAACCTCAGGGCCACGCTGACCCAGACTGGCAGTCGTACCGTCGTCCGGCCAGTGCCACAGGCGGTGGAATATCTGCATAACCCCGAGAGCAAGGCAGCACCTGCCGATGTGGTGTTCAACACGCGCTCGGGGCAGCAAATCGGCATTTCCCAAGGCGTTGCCGATGATGGGCGCGTCATGGAAGACCAGGATACGGGGCTGCTTCGCGCCTTTGAGTGCTCGGGGGCCGTTTCCTGTTGGGAAATCCATTTTCCGTGGTGGGGCGAGCCGGCTCAATCTGCCGTGCTTGCATCCATTACCGACCTCATTATCACTATCCGCTATTCGGCCAGGCCCGGTGAGCCGACCTTCGTACTGGCAGTGGAAAACCTGGTGACAGAAGCCAAAGCGGATGCTTTGCAGCGCAATGCCGAACGGAGCCGTCATCATGCGTAACCCAGGGATTCAAGCCGAGCGCAATCTGATCCTCAACGGCGACTTCTCTCAGAGCCTGCGAGAGTGGAAAAGAGGGCCGGTCAACCCGGCTTATGTCGTGACCAAGGCCGAGCAATTGGAAAGTGGTGAGCGCCTGAATATCCTGTCCGCTCTCGACGGGTCTTCCGCGTATCAGGAAATTACCTTATTCAAAAGTGCCAGCAACGACGTCAGGTATGTCATCAGCTTTCTTTGTGAAATGGACCACGATGAGGAGGGGCTGCTGGAGCTCAGTGTGGCCGGGCTGTCCGATACGCAAAAAATTCCCCTGCGCGTGGGCGCACTTCGCGACCGCAATGCCGACCTCCAGCGCCAGCGCGATGGTCTGCCTCGGCTGTTCCGGCCACACACGTACGAAGTGGATGTGACACTGCCGCTGTTGGATACACAGCTTCTGAAAGTCCACGCCATCAGTCCGCTCAACAAAGAGGGCGACTACTTCTCCTCGTTGCGTATCACCCGGATCAACCTGCAGTTGCATTTGCCGGCCGCGCATGTGTTGACGTTGCAACTGGACGCAGAACAATTGCCACTGGCGCGCGTCTTGCCTCTTTGTCTGGGCGCGCTGGGTTCGACTGCGCACCGCTTCAAATGCATCCATGCGCAGGATGATGCCTGGCAGGGTACTCGGGCGTCGTTGAGCATCAGGAACAACCCACAGGGCGCAATTGTCGCCGATCCGGATTGGGGCAGGGATAAACCGCTGGATGATACCTGGAGTCTCGTTTGCCCGGAACTTGACGGCGCCCCCCCCTATCTTTTCACTCTGCAGTTAGCGAACGAGTTCAACTCCCCCGTGCTGGATATTCCGGTCTCACTGGGTGACCACCGCCTCAAGTTCATTCAACTGAAAGAGGCGGCGCATTACGTGGTAATGGAGTATGGCCAATCCATCAGGGTTGGCGTCTGCGTCGGTTCGTATTACACCGACAAGGCGCTGGAGGGCATAACAGTCACCTGGACGGTAGACGGCACGGACGTAAAAACCACGACGCCGACCGATCGTGAGGGCTGGGCCTGGTTTGAACAACAACCGAGCGCGGCCGGCGATGTGCAGATTCAAGCGTCGGTCGAAAGTCTCTACTACGCCAGCGGCGCAGTGAGTCAGGCCTTTGAAGTCAAGGTGCTGGCGACCGACCCGTTGCAAGAGATCCGCACGATCATTGGAGAGGGAGACGAGCAGCCGTGGGATCAGAAAGGCTATCCCAATCGCGGAACGACCTATCGTTTGCAAATCCGCTTCCCCGAGGAACTGTGGGACACAGACGTGACATTGCGCTGGAGTGGCGACCCTGCCGAGAAGCTGGGAGTTACTGTCACGCCACCGCTTGAAACAGCCGCTCGTATAGGTTCGGGTGGACTGCTTGAGTATCGACTTGATAACGAGGACAGAGACGATGGCCAGTTTTCTCTGCGGTTGACCTCTGCGCATCTGTTGGAAAGTTCGCCTGCCAAACCCATGTTGCTGGCGCGCAATGTCGTTGAACCTGGTGAGGTGCGAGGGCCTGACAGGATTTGTGTGGTGGATGAAAACGACAGCGCACGAATGTGGGTGCAGGTGCTGCACAAGACGGCATCGGCAACCGGTGGCCCGGTCGAGGGAGCACTGGTGTTCTGGACGGAGCCGGGTGGGAGCGTGACGAAGACCCTGACAGGCACCGGTGGCTGGGCCAGTCATAGCCATCAGCCTGGCGCTGCGGGAGACCATCGTGTGACTGCCACCATCAAGGCTCATGAAGATGCCGAGCCGAGCGAGATGGAATTCGTCGTGAAGGCGATCGCGACCAATGTCTGGAAGGCGCATGTGCAGGTCACTCTGGATGACGAAGCAGTGGATCTGCAAACCATCGGCCTGGTGTGCCGGCATGGACAGACACATGTGCTGAAGGTCACCCCTGTTGAAGGCAGTCCATGGGTCGACAACAAACGCATCAGTCTGGATTGGCGAGAGGGCGATCCGCTGATCGGTCTGAACCCGGCTGACCCGGGCATTTTTTTCCCGCTGGGGGCTGATGGATTGACATGGAACCTGTCCTCCAGCGCCGCCGAAAGCCTGAGCAGACCCTTTGAGTTGCGTCTGCGCGCTGATGCTGTTGCAGATGATCGCGAGTTGTGCGGGCGATTCGTCAATGCAGACCTGACCCGGGAGCTTGGCGTCAGGCTGGACCGCGTAACGGCAGCACTCGATGGGCAGACGCTATATCCCTGCCTCGGTGCGGATCATCAGTTCACCGTCTGGCTCAATGAGCTGAGCCCGCTGGTGGGTCTGTCAACAGCGCTGGAGTGGTCGGGAACGCCTGCCGAAGAATTGAACGCGGGCGTGCGTCCGCCCCTGGCGCAATCTCAACCGCTGGGTGCCGAGGGTGCTTTCTGGCAACTCGACTTCAGCAGCAGCACAAAAGCGGGTGACTTTGCGCTCGCTGTGAACCTGCCTCAATTGGCATTCCTCGCCCCCGTCACACCCATGGATCTGGGACATAACGCCTTGAGTTTCAATTCCATACTGGAATCACCGGTGGATCCGGTAGTGGATCTTGATCGGGCCTGGACGTGGGCTAATGTGGTATCACGATTTACCGGGGAGGCAGTTGCCGATGTGCCGGTCACATGGTACGCAGGCGCAGACCCCGTAGTGGTCAATACGGACAGCAGTGGTAACTCCGGCTTCGCCGTGCTTCCTGTGAGCGCCGACACGCATACGGTGCAGGCGACTTTGCTCAGTCTCTTCGACAATACCTCGGAGCAGAGAAACGCCACCTTCAAAACATTGGCAGAAGATCTCTGGCCGCGAGTCAAGGTCAGTTTCGATGGTCAGACCAGTCAGGTCTGGGGTGTCACCACCGGATTCCCGCGTCGCAACGGTCGGCACAGTATCGTGGCGTTTTTCCCGGAAGAATTTAACGGGCAGACCGTACGTATGGGGCATACCGGCACGGCGCCCGCGGTACTGGGCAATAGCTATGAGCCAGAGCTGGGCATGGCGCAGGTCGTCACGAATGGAATGGCGAGGTTCGGGTTGCGCGCGGGAGATTTCACGGACGGCAGTTTTGCCTTGCGGCTCTGCGCCGAACGGCTGGCACGGCTGTCGCCGGCCAATGCGATGTCGCAGGGTTCAGGTTCGCGGGTCGTAGAGTTTGCCGAACATACCGTTGCGGACAGAGTGCTTGATTGGGGAGAGACACTTGAGTGGCAAGTCAGATTGCAGTCATCGATCAGCGGCAAAGCGATGCCAGGCATAACGGTAAAATGGCTCGGTGCCGGGATCAATGAATTGATGAGTGTCTCGGACTTTTACGGAATGGCGAAAATAGGCTTTATCCCTGCCTGTCCTGGATTGAACGAGTTGACTGCGACCGTGGGAGCAGGCGCGGGTGCACGCTCCATCCATTATCGATTCACGCTCAATGCGCCGCTTGAAATCAACGAACTGGTCCTTATCCAGTCCGCTGGCTATCCGGGTGAACCGGTAGAGCTTCAGGCGAGCGTCGTGTCGGCACTCGATGGTCAG
>Ga0157371_10004056_pt1 | contig 12956 bp, 10 predicted proteins | sample C45metaG_FD_113462 | JGI IMG/M metagenome (GOLD analysis project Ga0157371, IMG submission 113462) | Corn rhizosphere microbial communities from Kellogg Biological Station, Michigan, USA - C4-5 metaG | ecosystem: Host-associated > Plants > Roots > Rhizosphere > Soil | place: USA: Michigan... | reverse complement strand
GTTGCATGAGCGTCGCTGCATGAGCGCGGACGCGTAGCGCGACGTGTACACGCTCGTCCGCCGTTACCTCAAGACCGCAATCGCCTTTCTGGCAGTCGGGCTGTCGATAGGCGGGTACCTGATCGCGCGCCGGGAATTCCAGGGTGCGGCACCGGACGAATATCTCGTCAGCGCTCACACGCACGCGCTGTTCGTCGGCTTCGTGATGATGATGATCATGGGTGTCGCGCTGTGGCTCTTTCCGCGTCCGGAAAAGACAGACGCGCAATACGATCCGCGACTGGCCGCGACCGCTTACTGGCTGATCACGATCGGAACCGTCGCGCGGGTCGGTGGCGAAATAATGCGATCCAGCCTGTTCAACATCTCCGCAATGTGGCTGCGCGTCGCGATCGTCGCGGCCGGCTTCCTGCAGGGAATTGCGATCGGGGTGTTCTTCTTCACGATGTGGACAAGAATTCGGCCTGTGGGCAGTCAGGCGCGCGAGGCGAAGGGCGAGAAGTTCTGACCCGCACGTCGCCAATCCGACGGCATGTCGCGTGCGCTGGATCGGCGTATTCCGTCCTGCCAGTTACCGACACGACGGCGGGATCATCCTGATCCTGCAATTCCCATGGAGCAATCGACATGGCGACCGTCATTGTGAATGAAGCGCCGAGCCGGAATCCGCTTTCCGCGGATGAACTCCGGTTGATGGACGCCTACTGGCGCGCCGCGAACTACCTCTCCGTCGGCCAGATATATCTCCTCGCCAATCCTCTCCTGCGCGCACCGCTTAGCCTCGACCACATAAAGCGCAGGCTGCTCGGCCACTGGGGCACGACACCCGGACTGAACTTCATGTACGTGCACATGAACAGGCTGATCCGGACCCACGACATCGACGCGATCTTCATCGCCGGTCCAGGCCACGGCGGACCGGGTGTCGTTGCCAACACCTACCTCGAGGGGACGTACAGCGAGATCTATCCGACGGTGAGTCGCGATACCGCTGGTCTGCAGCGCCTGTTCAAGCAGTTCTCGTTTCCGGGCGGCATACCCAGTCACGTCGCCCCGGAAACACCTGGATCCATCCATGAAGGCGGAGAGCTGGGATATTCGCTGCTGCACGCGTATGGCGCCGTATTCGACAATCCCGATCTCTTCGTCTGTTGTGCAATCGGGGACGGCGAGGCAGAAACAGGCGCGCTCGCGACAAGCTGGCATTCGAACAAATTCCTCGATCCCGCCCGGGACGGCGCCGTTATTCCGATCCTGCATCTCAACGGCTACAAGATCGCCGGTCCCACCGTCCTCGCACGAATCGGCGACAACGAGCTGACGTCACTGCTGCGAGGCTACGGCTACGATCCTCGTTTCGTCTCCGGAGACGATCCACATCTGATGCACCAGCTCATGGCTGCCACCATGGACACCGTTCTGGCCGACATCAAGCGCATCCAGCAGGACGCACGCGAGCACGGCTTCACGCATCGCGTCCCATGGCCGATGATAGTGCTGCGTTCGCCCAAAGGCTGGACAGGCCCCAGGTTCGTGGACGGGAAGCAGATGGAGGGATCGTTCCGCTCGCACCAGGTACCGATCACCGGATTTGCGGATAATCCGGGACATGTCGCGTTGCTCGAGCAGTGGATGAAGAGCTACCGCCCCGAGGAACTGTTCGATGAGAATGGCGCACTCGTTCCGGAGATCGCGAACATCGCGCCCAAAGGCACACGCCGCATGAGCGCCAATCCGCATGCCAATGGCGGGCTGCTGCTCAAGGACCTCGCAATGCCGGCCTTCCGTGACTACGCGGTGAGCGTACCGGCGCCGGGAGCAGTCGACGCAGAATCCACCCGCGTACTCGGCACGTTTCTCCGGGACGTAATGCGGCTCAACATGAGCTCGCGCAACTTTCGAATCATGGGGCCGGACGAAACAAGCTCCAACAGGCTGGACGCACTGTTCGATGTCACCGATCGCACGTCAACCGCGGAGATATTAGCGAGCGATGAGCACGTCGCACCCGACGGCAGAGTGATGGAGGTGTTGAGCGAGCACATGTGCGAGGGGTGGCTGGAGGGATACCTGCTTACCGGCAGACACGGTCTGTTCTCCTGCTATGAAGCTTTCATCCATATCGTGGACTCGATGTTCAACCAGCACGCCAAATGGCTCGCCACGGCTCGCAACATCCCGTGGCGGCGGCCGATCGCGTCGCTCAATTATCTTCTTACTTCACACGTATGGCGGCAGGATCACAATGGCAACAGCCATCAGGATCCCGGATTTCTCGACCATGTGGTGAACAAGAAGGCTGATGTAGTGCGCGTGTATCTTCCTCCCGACGCCAACTGTCTGCTGTCGGTGGCGGACCACTGCCTTCGCAGCAGAAGCTACGTAAACGTGATTGTTGCAGGAAAGCAGCCCGAACCCCAATGGCTCGACATCGAAGCTGCAACGGCCCACTGCGAACGAGGGCTCGGCATCTGGCACTGGGCGAGCAACGACGGTGGCACCGACCCGGACGTGGTGCTCGGATGCTGCGGCGATGTGCCGACGCTCGAAGTCCTCGCGGCGGTGGATCTGCTACGGACTCACATACCCGACCTGCGCATGCGTGTCGTCAACGTCGTGGACCTGATGGCGCTCCAGCCCAACAGCGAGCATCCGCACGGCTTGCCGGATGACGAATTCGACGCGATGTTCACCAGGGACAGACCGATAGTATTTGCATTTCACGGCTATCCGCTGCTGATCCATCGTCTCACGTATCGCCGCACAAACCACGACAACATGCACGTGCGCGGTTACAAGGAAGAGGGAACGACCACGACACCATTCGACATGACCGTGCTCAACCAGCTGGACCGGTATAATCTTGCGCTGGATGTCATTGCGCGTGTGCCGCGTCTCAGGAATCACGCCGCAGCATCCGTGGCGGCAGATCTCTTTCGCTCCAGACTCGTCGCGCATCGCGCCTATGTAGATGAACATGGCGACGACATGCCGGAGATTCGCGACTGGCGCTGGGTCCGACACGCCGCCTCATGAAGATCCTTGTATTGAATGTCGGATCTTCGTCGCTCAAGTTTCAGCTCATAGATACCGACCAGAGCGCGATCGAAGGCAACAGGGACCGTCGACTTGCCAGCGGTCAGATCGAGCGCATCGGCGGCGAGGCGATCCTCACTCTCGGTGCAGGCACTGCGACACCATCACGCACGACGGCGCAGATCCGCAGTCATGCAGACGCAGTCGAGCGCGTCATCAAATGGATGGCGGATTCTGCTTCGGGTGTCGAGATCTCCGCTGCATCCGACATCGAGGCTGTTGGCCACCGTGTCGTGCATGGCGGTGAGAAATTCACGCGATCCACTCTCATCGATGCAGCCGTTCGAAGCAACCTCGAGCAACTCATCGACATCGCTCCGTTGCACAATCCGCACAATCTCACTGGCATCGCCGCCGCGCGCGAAGTGCTCGGTGAGAAAGTGCCGCAGGTTGCGGTATTCGATACCGCATTTCACCAGACCATATCCGAGACTGCACATCTGTACGCCATACCGTACCAGCTCTACAGGCGATACAAGGTGAGACGTTATGGGTTTCACGGGACGTCGCACAGATACGTTGCGTATCGCTACCGGCAACTCACCGGAAAGACCCCCGAGCAGACGCGCATCATCACCCTGCACCTTGGAAACGGGGCGTCTGCGTGCGCGATCGTGCATGGACATTCGGTCGACACGTCGATGGGCTTCACGCCGCTCGAAGGGCTGGTGATGGGAACGCGCTCGGGAGACATCGATCCGGCGATCATCGATTACGTCGGCGCCAAGGAAGGTCTCACCAGCCGTGAAATGGACGTGATGCTCAACAAGCAGTCCGGCCTGCTCGGCCTTTCGGGTCTCACCGCCGACATGCGCGAGCTTCTGGCCGAGGACGCCGAGAATGGCGACCGCCGAGCCCGGCTGGCGATCGACGTTTTCTGTTATCGCGTGCGCAAATACATCGGCGCATATCTCGCCGCCATGAACGGTGCGGATGCGATTGTGTTCGCCGGCGGAATCGGTGAGAACTCCCCCGCGGTCCGCGAGCGCATATGCGCAGGCATGGACTGGCTCGGAATCCAGACGGATGCCGGACGCAATGCCACTCTCACGGGTGGCGCCGAAGGCCGATTCGACCGGGATGGAGGACGCGTCGAGCTCTGGACAATACCGACCGACGAAGAGCTGCTCATCGCACGTGATACGTGGCGAATCGTGAGCGGCCAAGCACCACACGCATAGCACTACTTTTCTTCCAGCGCCGTTCGCGGCGTCAACGCGGGAGCGTCGCATGAAGTGTCTGACTCTTGTAGTGGCCGCGTTCATCATCGGTTGCTCACCTCCCTCGCGAGATACCGGCGGGACATCCACGTCGGCGATCGCAGCGGACACGACACCCAGCTCAGACAGGGGCGCCATGCCCCGTAGCACGATGGGCGGCGCAATGGGTAGTCGAATCGGCTCCATGTCGATGATGGGGCGAGCCCGCGCCGACACAAGCGCCGCACCCAGGCCCGCGGCGGCGCAGGCAGCGGCGACTGTCGATTGCCCTCCAGTGGATCAGGCGCTGGTCAGCCGCGGGCGCACCGTGTTCAGCGGAGCAGGCAACTGCTTTGCGTGCCACGGCGCGAACGCCAAGGGCACCCCACTGGCCCCCGACCTTACGGATGCGCAGTGGCTCAATATCGATGGGTCGTATGCGGCCATCGCGGGACTGGTACGCACGGGAGTCCCCAACCCGAAGCAACACTCTGCGCCCATGCCGCCCATGGGTGGCGCCACCCTGAGCGCCGTCCAGGTGTGCGCCGTTGCCGCGTACGTCTATTCGCTCGGCCATCGCTGATCTGCGGCTGATTCCCCCAGGGAGAGGCACGAGATGTACTCTATAGAATAGCACCAGAGCCGCACACGCAGGAATGATAGTTGACTTCTGCCGTAGGTCTATATAACTATATTGGTATATAGTATTGTAGTTACACAGCCGCTAACGCCCATGCGCAAACCCACAGTCGGGCTCCTTGCAGTCGTACTTGGCGGGATGGTCGCTCAGCCAGCCGGCGCCCAGATCACGCTCTCTCAAGCTCTTCGACAGGCAGATCGGTCGGCGTATGCCAACCGCGCCGCTGCCGCCACGGCGTCAGCACAGGACGCGCGGGCAATCGCTCCCCTCCAGGGCGTCCTCCCGAACGTCCGGCTCGAGGCCGGATACACGAGAACCACTGATCCCATCGGTGTCTTCGGAGACAGACTGCGGCAGGGCATCGCCACACAGGCTGATTTCGATCCCGCACGATTGAATTTCCCCGCTGCAATGGACAATTACCAGGGCAGCGTTGTGCTGGAACAGCCCATTTTCAATGCCGACGCGTGGGCGGCCCGTACCGCCGCCCGCCGCGGCGCCGACGCCGGCCACGCGAGTGCAGCGTGGACCAGACTCTCGACTCGAGTGGACGTCGTACGCGCGTATTATGGCGCCGTGCTCGCATCCGAGCGGGCCGCAACTCTTCGCGCAGCAGCTCGCGCCGCCCACGCGCACCTGACCCAGACGGAAGCGATGGTGCGACAGGGCATGGTTACACGGTCTGACGCACTGCTTGCATCCGTGCGGGTAGCAGACATCGAAGCGCAGCTCGCCGAGGCGGATGGTAACGTCGACACGGCGCGCCGCGAGCTCGCCATGATCCTCGGCATGCCGCCGGCTGAACTGATGAATACATCGGAGGCGCCATCCTCGCTCCCGTCGGCGGACCGCATTCGTGCAGTGGTCGAGGGTGACACTGCAGCAACGATGGCACCACGCGAGGATGTACGCAGCGCGCAGCTGCGATCGGCCAGCGCGCGCGCCGACGCGCTTCGTGCACGCGCAACATATCTACCGCACGTCAACTCGTTCGCCCGGTACGACTGGAACGCTCCCAACCGACCCTACAGTGGTCAGCGGAACTGGACCGTCGGAATCATGGCATCAGTGAACCCGTTTGGCAGCGCGGCCGAATTGTCCGACATCCGCGCGACAGCCGGAAATGCGTCCGCGGCACAGGCACAGGCGGATGCTGTCCAGGCCCAGGCGTCGCTGGAAGTGGCGCAGACACGCACCGCTCTCTCCGTAGCGCTTACCAGGCTTCGCATCGCCGAGCAATCTGTAGCGCAGAGCACCGAAGCTCACCGGATAGTGTCGCGCAAATACGAAGGTGGCCTGGCAAGCATCGTAGATCTGCTCGACGCACAGTCGGTGGAGATGAACAGTGCGCTCGCTCTCTCCGAGGCCCGGTATCGTGCGATCATTGCGGATGCCGAGCGACGTCGTGCACTCGGCGCCGACCCGGCATCTCTCACCGCGCTCGACAACGACGACGCGGCAACCGCTGCGACGCCAACTGTCGGACTCACGCCAGCTTCGAATCCCCGCGCGCAGCACCAGCCCTGATTCTTTCGGCTCACTCCAGGAATACCCGATCATGCGTATCCGATTGTTCGATGCAAGCACCGTGGGAGTTCTCGCACTTGCAGCCTGTTCGCCGTCCGGAACGGAGATGGCCAGCCACGCGCCTGTGCGGCAAGCGGGCACACCGTACACGCTCAAGGACACAACTGTGCAGGCTGTGTTCGATGCCGATGGCGTTGCGCAGCCGCTGCGACAGGCAACGCTGAGTACCAAGCTCATGGGCAACGTCGTTTCGGTACTCGTGAGAGAAGGTGACGCCGTGACTGCTGGTCAGCGGCTCGTACGGATCGATGCGCGCGAGCTTGCAGCAAGGCAGACGCAGATCGCAGCGTCGATTGCAGATGCCGAGGCGATCCAGAGCGACGCCGCAACACAGGCGGCGCGCATTCGCGCACTGTACGCCGACAGCGCCGCGACTCGCTCACAGCTGGATGCCGTCGAGACCGGGCTCGCGCGCGCCAACGCCGGCGTGCACGTTGCGCGAGCATCCGCCGCTGAACTCGGTGCCATGAGCGCCTACGCCGACGTGCGAGCGCCTTTCGCCGGCATCGTGACGCATCGATTCGTGGATCCTGGTGCGTTCGCAACACCCGGTGCACCGCTCGTGACCGTGCAGGACGCCAGCCAGCTTCGGCTTACCGCAACTGTAACTCCGGACATCGCACAACTGGTTCGGCGTGGACAGTTGCTGCGAGCGACCGTCGAAGGTGCGCAGGTCACTGCGCGCGTGGAAGGGGTCGTACCATCGGCGAGTGGCAATCTGTACACCATCAACGCGCTCGTCCCGAACGCGCGCGGCGCGCGCCTGTCAGGAAGCGTCGCGACTCTGTCGGTGCCGCAGAATACACGGAGTGCGCTCGTAGTGCCCGTCAGCGCAGTCTCGCGCTCGGGCGACCTCACCGGTGTAACGCTTCGAACAGCCGACGGTGATGAGAAGCGCTGGGTGCAGCTGGGACACACGAGGGGACCCGGTGTGGAGGTCATTTCCGGATTGCGCGCTGGCGATGTGATCGTCATCCCGCCAGCGGTTGCGCCGACTCCCGCCGGGAGACGCTGAGTCATGGGCATTGCAGGACGTATCGCCCGGGCTTTCATTCGATCGAAGCTGACGCCTCTGCTCGCGTTGGCGTCGCTTGGCCTCGGCGCGCTCGGCATCCTTGCAACACCACGCGAGGAGGAGCCGCAGATTTCCGTGCCGATGATCGATGTGATCTCGACCTTGCCAGGCGCATCGCCGCGCGAGGCCGATAATCTGCTCGCGCGTCCGATCGAGCAGCGTATGCTGGAGATACCTGGCGTCGACCATGTGTACTCACTCTCGGGCGATGGTTACGCGATGGTAACCGTACGGTTCAAGGTCGGCGAAGATCAGGAACGAAGTGTGACGAGGGTGCAGGCGAAGCTCGCTGGTGCGATGTATGAACAGCCGCCGGGAGCGAATCCGCCAGTCGTAAAGGCCCACTCCATCGACGACGTACCGGTGCTGACGCTCACCCTTCACTCGTCCAGTTATGACGCGAACATGTTGCGGCAGATCGCTGGCCATCTCGAAGATGAGATCCGCACTGTTCCCGACGTCGCGCAGACGTTCGTTGTGGGAGGCCAACCCAGGCAGATCCGCGTCACGCTCGACCCGGCGCGGCTCGTCGCGAACGGTGTGACGCCGGGCGAGGTTGCTTCCGCACTGACCGGAGCAAACGCGCAACTTCAGGCGGGGGAGTTTACCGCCACGAATCAGGTATACCGCGTAATCATTGGCGCTCCGCTCACGTCGTCCTCGGAAGTGGCGAGCGTGGTGGTCGGCACGCATGCGGGCGCACCTGTGTACCTGAGCAACGTTGCCGACGTCTCGCAGGGTTACGGCGAGCCGACGACCTACGTGTCACATACAGCATCGCACGGAGCATCCGAGACGGCCGTCACCATAGCGGTCGCGAAACGACATGGTGCCAACGCGACGGAGGTGACGCACGCAGTCATGCAACGCGTTCATGCGGCTGCAGGACGCCTGCTTCCGGCCGATGTGCATCTTGCCGTGACGCGTGACTATGGAGAGACAGCGGGTGACAAGGCCAGGGAGTTGATTCTTCACCTCTTGATAGCAACCGTGTCAGTCACGGTTCTCATCTGGCTGTTTCTGGGTTGGCGGGAAGCTGCGGTAGTGCTGGTCGCCGTGCCGGTCACGCTCGCGCTCACGCTGTTCGCGTACTACGCGCTTGGCTACACGCTCAACCGGATCACGCTCTTCGCACTGATCTTCTCCATCGGGATTCTCGTCGACGATGCCATAGTCGTCGTCGAGAACATCTACCGACACATCAAGATCGGCGATCGACCGCCGGACGTTGCAGCAATCGACGCGGTGGATGAGGTAGGAAACCCCACGATCCTGGCGACCTTCACGGTAATTGCTGCAATCCTGCCGATGGCATTCGTCTCCGGGATGATGGGCCCATACATGCGCCCCATTCCTATCGGCGCATCGTTCGCCATGCTGGCATCTCTTGCCGTCGCGTTCGTCGTGACGCCGTACCTTGCATATCGGCTGCTGAAAGGGCACGTGCGCACGCTGCCGGCGTCCACGTTGCCGATTGACAGTGCGCACGAAATGGAAGAGCAGTCACGTTTCGCGCGATTCTACTCGCGTGTCATGACGCCGCTGATGGAGCGCCGCGGCTTGCGGTTCGGTTTCTATGCAGGCGTAGTTGCACTGCTCCTGCTATCTGTCGGGCTGATCTTCATCCAGGCAGTCAAGGTCAAGATGCTCCCGTTCGATAACAAGAACGAGTTCCAGGTGGTGCTCGACCTGCCAGAGGGATCGACGCTCGAAACGACCAACGCGCTGGGGCAGGAGATTGCCGGCTATCTCAGCCGGGTTCCTGAAGTCAGGAGTACTGAAGTGTATTCCGGTACCGCCGCGCCATTCAACTTCAATGGACTCGTGCGGCACTACTTCATGCGGTCCGGCCCAAACGTGGGCGACGTTCAGGTGAATCTCCTGTCGAAGGGTGAGCGTTCGCGCCAGAGCCACGCCATCGCCGTCGCGGTGCGGCCGACGATCGATTCAATTGCCGTCCGATATGGCGCATCGGCAAAGATCGCGGAGATCCCACCGGGCCCGCCGGTGCTTTCGACGCTGGTGGCCGAGGTGTATGCCGCGGACGACTCGACGCGACTGCTGGCCGCGCAACACGTGAAGAGAATCTTTGAAACCACACCGGGCGTGGTGGACGTCGACTGGACCGTCGAGGCACCCGAACAGCAACGCAGATTCCGGGTCGACCGCGCGCGTGCTGCAGCAGCTGGCGCGAGTGTCGAGCAGATAACGCGGACACTCTACCTCGCCCTTTCGGGCGCGCCAGCCGGCATCGCGAGTTCGGCTACCGCACGCGAGGGCGTCGCAATCGTGCCGCGGCTGCCACTCGAACAGAGGTCATCCGTCGACGCACTGCTTGCCCTCCCGATTGCTACAGCTACTGGACCGCAGCCACTCGCGCGCTTTGTCAGCGTGGTCGCGGGGACCATCGAGAGCAGTCGCGTGCGCAAGGATCTGCGGCCGGCCATCTATGTCACGGGTGACGTGGCTGGGCAGATAGAATCACCCGTATATGCAATTCTCACGATGAACAGGAAGCTGGATGCAATTCGCGTGGACGGCGCGCGCATCGCGCGCTACAACGCCGTCCAGCCCGAACGGCTCACCGAGACGGCGATCAAGTGGGACGGCGAGTGGCAGGTGACGATCGAGGTATTCCGCGATCTGGGCCTCGCGTTCGCGGTGGTTCTGGTGCTGATCTACGTGCTGGTGGTTGGCTGGTTCCAGTCCTTCACCGTACCGCTCGTGATAATGACACCCATCCCGCTCACGCTCATCGGCATCCTGCCGGGCCACGCGATCACCGGCGCGTTCTTCACTGCAACCTCCATGATCGGCATGATTGCGCTTGCCGGGATAATCGTGCGCAACTCCATTCTGCTGGTGGACTTCATACAACTCGCGGAAGCGCGTGGGCGACCACTCGGCGAGGCGGTCATCGAAGCTGGCGCCGTGCGATTTCGACCGATTGCACTGACGGCAGCAGCGGTTGTGATTGGCGGCCTTGTGATGGTGCTCGATCCGATCTTTCAGGGTCTGGCAGTGGCGCTCATGAGTGGTGCGGTAGTGGCCACTCTGCTGACGATGATCGTTGTTCCAATCCTTTACTGGGAATTGCGCAGTCGCGACGCGCGATCGAACGGAGTTGGCTCGAAGCAGCGTGCGCACCCTGCATCCGCGGCAAACACTTCAGATCAGGAGTCCGACAATGTGTGACGACAACATCATCCGGCGGTTCGCCGGGACATTCATCCTTGCATCACTGGCACTGGGCCACTGGGTGCACCCGGCGTGGTTTCTCTTTACGGCCTTCGTCGGCGTCAATCTGCTGCAGTCGAGTTTCACCGGATTCTGTCCGCTGGAGCGGATGCTCGGCTGGGGAGGACTGGCGGGGTGCACAGCCGCAAGACGTCAACGGGACCAGAGCAACGCAGGCAGATGACGCCGCTTTGGCGAGGCGCCGTTCCGACTGCGCTCTTTTGTTCGATACGCATTCGATAACTACATTACGATACTGTTATCGAGTGCCACAGGAAAAATAGACATGGCAAAAACGAAACTGACACCCGATGTTCTTGCACTCGTGGCGCAGCGCTTTCGAGCACTCGCCGAGCCGGCACGCCTGCAGATTCTGCAGTGCATGAGACGGCATGAAATGACGGTCACCGACCTGGTTGGCGAGACGGGGCTTGGCCAGGCCAATGTCTCGAAGCACCTTCAGCTGCTGCACGCGCAGGGCTTCGTTACCCGGCGGAAGGATGGACTGTTCACCTACTACGCGCTTGCAGATCAATCCGTCTTCGCGCTCTGCGACATCATGTGCAGTCAGCTCGATTCCAATGCCCGCGCGCGCCGGCGGGTGCTTGCATCCTGACGTTTGGCCCCATAATACTGCAGGCATGCAAATGACATCTTCCGTTGATCATACTCCAGCATCCAATCGTCTGGCGAGCGAAGTCGAGCCGGGTGTATTTCTGCTCGACCATCACTTCCGGGGTTCGCCTGGCGTCATCGCATCGTATCTGGTCGCTGACGGCGATGCACTGACGCTGATCGAAACTGGGCCGGCCAGTACAGGCGGAACGCTGCTTGCCGGCATACGCCAGGCAGGATTCGATCCTGCAGACATCGAGCGAGTCGTCGTGACTCACATACATCTCGATCATGCGGGCGGTGCCGGATCGCTGCTCCGTGTATTGCCGCGCGCACGACTGTACGTACATCCGGTCGGCGCGCCGCACATGATAGATCCGGCCAAACTGATGGCGAGCGCGACGCGAATCTACGGCGATCTGATGGGACCGCTCTGGGGAGAGATGATTCCGATACCAGCGGAACGTCTCAGCGTTCTCGAGGATCACGCCGATCTGCGCACGGGTGCGCGGACACTGCGCGCATACGACACTCCCGGACACGCGAATCACCACCTTGCGCTGCACGATCCTGATACCGGTTCCGTCTTCACGGGTGACGTCGCTGGCGTTCGTCTCGATGGCACGAGCCATTTGAGGCCTCCGACGCCACCACCTGAATTTTCCCCGGAGAAGTGGCAGAAGAGCGTCGCCACTCTGCGCGCACTCGAGCCACGTCGTCTGTATCTCACCCACTTTGGAGGCTACGACGACGTAGCGTGGCACCTGGACGAGCTGCTCTCGCGCACGTGGTTCTGGGCCGGCTGGGTAGGCGGGCGGCTCGCCGCAGGCGAGGAAGCTGACGCTGCTTCGGACGCGCTACGAGCAATGGAAGACGTTACCCTGACCCGAACTGGAGATCCTTCGCTGCTTCGCAGATATGAAGAGGCCGGCAACTATCGAATGAGTGTTGACGGCATCGCGCGGTGGTGGCGAAAGCGCGGCGAGCAGCCATAGTACCTGCCAGCCGCGCTTTGCGGTCAGTGATTGCCGGCCCGGACCGGCGGCGTCACCAGAACCGACCATCTGCCATCTGCCGCGATGGCTTTGGCTACGCTGCCGAGTAGCAATCGATCGAGAAACGGATGCCGCTGGCTTCCAATGGCTATGAGATCGGCATTGGATTCCTCGGCGAAGCGGGTTATCTCTGCGACCGGACTTCCCTGCCGTACCACGGTATCGATCTTCACACCAACCGATGGCCATAGCTCCGCCACCAGATCACGGAAGGCTGCTTCGACCCCGCGCGTGTGAATCAGCTCAAACGCTTCTTCGCTTTCCGTCCTGACCTGAGATCTCGATGGCTCGACGAAAACGAGATGCATGGCTCCATGTTCATCGACGATGCGCCGCGCGAGTTGTGCAGCGCGAAGGCTCGCCCGGCTAAAGTCCACTGGCACGACGATCCGCTTTGGAAGGTCCGTCAGTTCCGGACGTACAGCCAGCACCGGCACACTGCTGAGTCCCAT
>Ga0157371_10004054_pt1 | contig 12956 bp, 9 predicted proteins | sample C45metaG_FD_113462 | JGI IMG/M metagenome (GOLD analysis project Ga0157371, IMG submission 113462) | Corn rhizosphere microbial communities from Kellogg Biological Station, Michigan, USA - C4-5 metaG | ecosystem: Host-associated > Plants > Roots > Rhizosphere > Soil | place: USA: Michigan... | reverse complement strand
TAACGGCATTGGATCTGCCTTGCCCCTTTACCGGCTTTGCTATGGCGTTTGTTTGCCTAAAGGCATAGCAAAGGCATAGGAAAGGCGAAGCAAAGGCATAGCAAACGCAGTTCATATACAACCCTGACTACACCCTTTCACCACGTTGTCTTGTACGGGTATTACTTGTCGTTTTTAGGGAAGCTTTCCTTAATTTACTTGACAGGCTACGATCGTATTTCTGAGTATCGGTTACACTTAGCCTCTAGAAAAGCGCGTATAATCCCCTCCTCTTTTGGCAGGTTTATCGAATATTCTATCATTCGCGGGCTCGCACTTTCGGTAACAATATTACACTGTGCTTAAACGCAGAATCTGATGGCCAAATTTAAATGCTTACTTTTGTACAAATTTCTCAAATAATTACCGTTAACAACACACATTGAGCACATTAATTGCAGCTGAAGGCTTAGGTCATGGGTACCATGACGAATGGCTATTTAAAAAATTAACTTTAGGAATTCAGACCGGACAACGTGTTGCCTTGGTAGGAATTAATGGAGCCGGAAAGAGTACGCTCCTTAAACTCCTCGCCGAGCGGTTCAATCCGCTGGAAGGAAAGATCGTCAAGAACAAATCGGTTAAAATTGGCTTCCTGGATCAGGAACCCAGCTTCCCGGATGGCTATTCGATCAGTGATTTCATTTTTTCCCTGGAGAATAAACAGCAGCAGCTGATTAAAGAATACGAGGAACTCATCGAACAACCCCATCCGGATGAGGATAAACTGAACCACCTCTATGGTGAGTTGAGCGAACATAACGCCTGGGAATATGAACATGAGATCAAGACGATCTTAAGCCGTATGGGCATCACCCATTTGCAGCAGCAGATCTCGACTTTATCGGGCGGACAAAAAAAACGTCTGGCATTAGCCAAACTTCTGATTGAAGATCCGGAAATGTATATCCTCGATGAGCCGACCAACCACCTGGATATTGATACGATCGAATGGTTGGAAAAGCTCCTGACGACCGGAAATAAAACCATACTGCTCGTGACACACGACCGGTACTTTCTGGATAATGTCTGCAACACCATCGTGGAGCTGGATAAAGGAAAAACTTTTACCTACAACGGCAACTATGCCTACTTCCTGGAGAAGAAGTCGGAACGCGAGGCCTCGGATGAAGCCACTTACCAGAAGAATAAGAACTTATTGAAGAAGGAACTGGAATGGATGAGACGCATGCCACAGGCACGTGGAACTAAATCCCAGGCTCGGATCGATGCTTTTTATGATTTAGAAAGCAAAACCAACAAAAGTACTGATAATCAACAGGTTACTTTAAATGTAAAGATGTCGCGTCAGGGCGGTAAAATTCTGGAACTGGATCATATCGGACAAAGTTTTAACGACAGGCAGATCATCAATGATTTTTCCTATACCTTCAAACGCGCGGATCGTATCGGCCTTGCCGGAAAGAACGGTACTGGAAAGTCTACCCTGCTCAACATCATCACCGGATTTTTAAAACCTGAAAAAGGGAAAGTGGATGTCGGTGAAACGACTGTTTACGGCTATTACAAACAAGGTGGCCTGGCCTTCAATGAGAAGGAACGGGTGATCGATATTGTAAAATCCGATGCGGAATATATTAAGATGGCAGACGGACAAACGATCTCTGCTTCGCAACTGCTGACCTTATTTTTATTCCCGCCCAAGAAGCAACATGGTATGGTGGAGAAGCTAAGCGGTGGCGAGAAAAAACGTTTGCACCTGATGAAGGTTTTAATGCAGAATCCAAATTTCCTGATCCTGGATGAGCCGACAAACGACCTGGATATTGACACGCTGAATGTGCTGGAGGAATTCTTGGAAAACTTTCCGGGTGTTTTAATCCTTGTATCTCACGACAGGTATTTGCTTGATAAAATGAGCGAGCAATTGTTTATCATGGAAGGCAACGGAGAAGTGAATATTTATAACGGTAATTATTCGGAATACCGGACGAGCCTGGATGTAGCGAAGGAAAAAGTAGAAAAGAAAGTTGCGCCTGCACCAGCAGTTCAAAAAGAACAAACGAAAAAATTATCCTACAAAGAACAGAAAGAACTGGAAGATACGGAGCAGGAAGTTGCACGTTTGGAAAAGGAAATTGAACAGCTTACCCAATCGTTAACGGCGATTGATAGTGCCGACTACCAGCAGATCCAAAACGTGACTAAAGAAATCGAGAAGCTGACTTCTTCATTAGATCAAGTCACAGAAAAATGGTTGGACCTTTCAGAACGAAACAGTTAATATGTCACAATCAGATATCATTGGAACCCTTGGCGTGAGCATACTCCTACTTGCTTTCTTGCTGCAGATATTAAAAGTGCTTTCTGTAGAAAGTTCAGCCTATAGTATTTTGAATGGTTTGGGTGCGGCTTTAGCGGGCTATTCATCCTGGTTGATCGACTTCAAGCCCTTCGTCATACTGGAAGCCGTATGGGTCATGGTATCTCTGTACAACCTTTATAAGAATTTAAAAGTAAAATCTTCCACGTGAAACATACCTTAGAAAACGAGCTTTTCTGGTCTAAGTTCCACGTGAAACATAACCCAAAATATCATGTTTAAACAGTATGATGTAGTCGTTGTAGGCGCCGGACACGCAGGCTGCGAGGCCGCGGCCGCCGCTGCAAATTTAGGGTCCTCAGTGCTCTTAATAACGATGAATATGGAGACGATCGCTCAAATGAGTTGCAACCCCGCAATGGGTGGTGTGGCTAAAGGGCAGATCGTACGCGAGATCGATGCCATGGGTGGATACTCCGGGATCATCGCAGATAAAACAACTTTACAGTTCCGGATGCTGAACCTTTCCAAAGGTCCGGCGATGTGGAGCCCGCGTGCACAGAATGACCGCAAGCGCTTTGCAGAGGAATGGCGTTTGGCACTGGAGCGTACCCCAAATGTAGACTTCTGGCAGGATATGGTGAGCAGCCTGATCATCAAAGAAGGTGTGGTTTGTGGCGTAAAGACTTCCATCGGTGTCGAGATCCAGGCTAAGTCGGTTGTACTAACTAACGGTACATTCTTAAATGGATTGATCCATATTGGCGAGAAAAAATTTGGCGGAGGTCGCACTGGAGAACGTGCCGCCACCGGATTAACAGAACAGTTAACAGAGCTCGGCTTTGAGGCTGGAAGAATGAAGACGGGTACTCCCCCACGCATCGACGGTCGATCTTTAAATTACGCGGTGATGGAAGAGCAATGGGGCGACGAAAATCCCGGACGTTTTTCCTATACCAATGTAGAGAGACCAACTGAACAACGCTGTTGCTGGATCACATATACAAACAGTAACGTGCACGAAACTTTGAAAGAAGGTTTTGAGAAATCACCGATGTTCACCGGACGGATCAAAGGACTTGGGCCACGCTATTGCCCGTCCATTGAAGATAAGATCAATCGCTTTGCGGAGCGGGAAAGACACCAGATCTTTGTAGAGCCTGAGGGATGGAACACATGTGAGATCTATGTCAATGGATTTTCAACGTCTCTACCGGAAGATGTACAATATCGTGCCTTAATCCAGATCCCAGGATTTGAAAATGCAAAGATGTTCCGCCCGGGCTATGCCATTGAATATGACTATTTCCCGCCTACCCAGCTGCAATTGACGCTGGAGACTAAAAAAATAGCCAATCTGTTCTTCGCCGGACAAATAAACGGTACCACGGGATACGAAGAAGCTGCCAGTCAGGGCTTTATCGCAGGAATAAATGCACACCAGAAGGTTCACGACAAACATGAGCTGATCATGAAGCGTTCGGAGTCCTATATAGGTGTATTAATAGATGACCTGGTAACCAAGGGAACCGAAGAACCTTACCGGATGTTTACCTCCAGGGCCGAACACCGCTTGTTGTTGAGACAAGATAATGCGGATATTCGTCTATCTCCCATCGGACATGAACTGGGCTTAATTAGCGACGAGCGTTTAGATATCGTAAAGCGAAAAGTCGAGAATTCCGATGCAATCGTGAATTTCACAAAGAAACAAGGTATAGAAATGGGCCAGGCAAATGCGATGCTGGAAAACCTGGGTACATCCCCGATCTCGCAAAATGTTAAACTATTTAGTTTGCTGAGCCGTCCGCAGGTATCGATAAATGATGTCCGTGAGGTTAGCCCCATTCTGGATGAACTCTTGAACAACTTCGATCAGCAAACGGTGGAGCAAGCGGAGATCAAGATCAAATACGAAAGCTACTTTGAAAAAGAACAAGAAATCGTGGCTAAAATGCAGAAGATGGAAGACAAAGACATCAATCCGGATTTCGATTATTCCCAGCTAAATTCCCTGTCCAAAGAAGCTAGAGAGAAATTATTAAAGATCAAACCACGGACACTTGGTCAGGCCTCCAGAATTTCGGGTGTTTCACCTTCAGATATCTCTGTTTTGATGGTTCATATTAGTAGATAATTTATAACTTACTGTGTTTCAATACCTTAAATCAATTAAGGTACATACTCGAAAGTGGCTCATTTTTAAACGATTTGAGCCACTTTCGAGATTTTTTAATCATATTACATTCCAGAACCAAAAACTCGTTTATACGCCTTAAAAATGATGAAATTTAAAAGCTGGCATCTCTTCTTGACTTTTATACTTGGATTTTTCCTGATCACGCTATTTTTTGCCTGTGCAAGTCCCAAATCCGTTGAAGGCGGACCTCGGGATACCAAACCACCCAAGGTTTTGAAGATGGAGCCAAAAAATCTGACCACCAACTTCAAGGCCAAGCAGATCGTCATCCAGTTTGATGAATTCTTCAAACTGAACGATCAGTATAAAGAGTTCAACATTTCACCGGATGTAGAAAAGCAGCCGCAGTTGAAAGTTAAAAAGCGGAGTCTGGAAATTACATTTCAGGATTCACTCGAAAAAAATACGACCTACACCCTGAACTTCGGAAAGATGATTGCCGATGTGAACGAAAGCAACGTCCTGAAAAATTTCACTTATGTTTTTTCAACGGGCCCAAAACTGGATTCCCTAACCCTATCCGGTCAAGTGACCGATGCGGTAACCGGAGAGCCGGTGTTGGATGCAATTGCTTATATCGTTCCAATAAACCGGGATACCATCCTGGGAAAACGCAAGCCATCGATCTATACGACCACGGATAGTTCGGGTAATTTCACCCTGCAGAATTTACGGGAAGATACCTATAAGATCTATGCGCTGAAAGAAGAAGGCGGAGATAAGATCTATCAGCAAAGCACCGATCAGATTGGTTTTATTCAGGAGCCCCTGGTTTTAAAGTCCAATGTAAAAGACGTCAATATCCGGATATTTAAAGAAGATCCCCTGGTGTTTCACATCAACGACAGGAAGTTAAATCCAGATGGAAGTATCCTGATCAACTGGAATAAAAAGCTCAGAAAACCCAACATTGTGGTTACAGAACCTGCAAATCTCGATGCGAGCAAGCTGATTAAATTCAGTAAATACAACGATTCTGTTCGGGTTTGGCTTAGCGATATGTCGTTCGATTCAACAAAGATCAGCGTTACGGACTCAAACAAAGTACTACAAACCATTAAGCTAACCCGTGGTAAAAAGGATACGTATCAGCGTTCTTTAGTTGGGGAATCTAACCTGGATGGCGAGATGTTGAATCCAAACCGACCATTCCTGTTTACCTTCCCCTCCCCTGTCGTCTCCATTGATCAAAGTAAAATAGAACTCCTGGAAGACTCTGTGAAGATCACCAATTTTCAAATGGTCAAAGACAGTGCAGACTTTCTATCCTACCAGGTACGATATCGCTGGTTACCGAAGCGGGCATACGAAATTAAGTTTAATGCCGGTGCGATAACCGGGCAGTTTAATTCGAAAAACAAGGAATTCAGAAAGACTTTTAACCTGGCAAGTTCCGACGATTATGGTACGTTGAGGTTAAAGATCAAGGTTCCGGAAGCTGGAAAAAGCTACGTGTTGCAGGTGACCAATGAGGCAAAAAATGTAGTCAATGAACTACTGATCACCAAGGACACAACGGTTACGTTCAGCAATTACAAGGCGGGGCCTTATTTCGCCAGGATCGTCTATGACACCAATAAAAATGGAATTTGGGATACGGGCGTTGTGCTAAAAGGACAACAACCGGAAAGCATGTACAACGAGCCACAGGAGCTGTCTATACGCGCCAACTGGGAGCGCGTACAGAACATCACCATTCCGAAAGAATCAGAGATTCCCCGGGTTATACCAGTGGCAAAGCCTACAACTAGCGGAACCAATCCGAATACATAATATAATTATCCGGTAGTTTATTCAATAAAGCCCGTTGCTCATCTGTAATGGGCTTTATCTTTTTAGCGGGAATTCCGGCATATAAATAACCGGATTCACAACGCGTATTTTCAAGCACAACAGCGCCTGCGGCGATGATGCAATAAGGCTCTACAACGGCATGATCCATCACAATGGCAGCCATTCCAACCAGGATATGATCCTCCAGCGTACAGCCATGCACGATGGCATTATGACCGACACTAACCCGGTTACCGATGATCGTAGCGGCCTTCTGGTAAGTCGCATGAATCACTGCTCCATCCTGGATATTGGTGTCGTTGCCAATGCGTATGGAATTAACATCTCCGCGGATGACTGCATTGAACCAAACAGAACAATTTGCGCCCATAACAACATCCCCAACCAGGGTAGCATTGGGTGCTATAAAACAATTATCTCCCCACTGCGGGCTCTTATCTAATACAGGTAATATAACGGGCATAGTCTAAAATATGGTGTCTTTAAGTTCCGCAGCATGCGCCGGGTAGTCGGTTGTATAATGTAAACCACGGCTCTCCTTCCGGGCTTTTGCAGATTTAATAATTAAATAAGCAACCTGGATCACGTTGCGCAGCTCGCATAACTTAACGGAAACCTTGTTGGCTTTATAGAATTCTTCGGTCTCCTCGTAAAGCAGAAACAGACGACGCATGGCCCGGTCCAGCCTGAAATCAGAGCGTACAATACCAACATAATCGCTCATGATCTTTTGCGTTTCGCGCAGATTATGGGTAACCAGGATATCTTCATTGGACTGGGTAACCCCTTGTTCGTTCCAGTCCGGTATGTTCTCCGGAAGGACGATCTGCTCAAATTTGCTGACCGCATCGAGGTAGATCCGGTGAGCAAAAACAGGTGCTTCCAGCAGCGAATTGGAGGCCAATCGGTTTGCACCATGGAGACCCGTTGAAGAAGTCTCGCCGCAGGCGTACAGGTTTTCTATGGAGGAGCGTCCGAATTCATCGACGTAAACTCCACCGCACATATAGTGTGCAGCCGGCGTAACGGGGATAAAATCCTTGGTCATGTCGATTCCGATGGACAAACATTTGGCATATATATTAGGAAAATGCGCCAGGATCTCTTCTTTCTTGCGGTGCGTGATGTCCAGGTAAACGAACTCCTCACCAGATTTTTTCATCTCCGAATCTATGGCGCGGGCCACAATATCCCGGGAGGCTAAGGACCCCCTCGGATCATACTCATACATGAATTCCTCCCCGTTTGTACGGCGCAAAATACCGCCAAAACCACGAACGGCTTCAGAGATCAGGAAAGAAGGATATTCTCCGGGGTGATATAAAGAGGTTGGATGAAACTGAATGAACTCCATATTGCGCACTTTTCCTTTGGCGCGATAGACCATCGCCATACCATCGCCTGTGGCAATGACAGGATTCGTTGTACTGGAATAAACATGTCCTGCACCACCTGAAGCCATCACCGTAACCTTTGCTAAGATCTTTTCCACATCGTTAAGCTCTGTGTTAAAAGCATATACGCCGAAACAGTTAATAACTTCAGTACGCTTATCCACAAACTCACCCAGGTGATGTTGGGTTATTAACTCCAAACAGAAGTAATGTGTTAATATCTCTATGTTTTTATTCTCATGGATCTGACGCAGCAGCACCCGCTCAATTTCATAGCCGGTGACGTCTTTATAGTGCAATACGCGATGCTCTGAGTGCCCGCCTTCTTTAGCCAGGTCATACACGCCTGAGGTATCCTTATCAAACTGGATCCCGTAGTCAATAATCTCCTGAATACGCTGAGGACCCTCAGTTACAACTATTTCCACGACATTTTTATCGCATAAACCATCGCCAGCAATCAGCGTATCTTCAATATGTTTGTCGAACGAATCGTCTTTTTTAACAACCACAGCCACGCCACCCTGGGCATATTTGGTGTTGGATTCGTCTTCGTTTGATTTGGTGATGATCAGAACTTTTCCGTGCTGGGCAGCTTTAAGGGCAAAGCTTAAACCCGCAATACCTGATCCTATGACTAGGAAATCGACTTTTCTCATTAATAAAGGGTAATTCTGGAATGTTGTTAACAACGTTGGTAAGAATGTTAACTATATGTATAAATAAATAGAACAAATAAACTTGAATGTTTAAAGCTAGTGTAAAATGATAATGGAACACAATTTTTTAAAGTATTTATACGCAACTTTGCATAGGTTATTAACGTTTTTCGACACATCGAACAATTAACATATGGATATGGATAAGTTTTTAAACGGAAAAATATCTCATTAGAAATCAGTCGATATCTTAAAAAAAGAACCAATTCCAGTGTGGATAAGTTTAGAATAACTCAAATACTCGAATTTATTTTCGGTAGTTATTCACACAATTAACACACTAATAAACAATAGAAATCTATTTGTATTAAATAATTATAATTTATTGAACTGTTGAAAATGGATACTTTTGAAGAACTAAATAGAAAAGGATTTGTAGACGAACGAATAGATCCGACGATTGATCTTTTTGAGGAGATTGAACGGCTGAAAAAGGAAAAAAATGCCATTGTATTGGCGCACTATTACCAAGAACCTGATATTCAAGATGTTGCTGACTATATAGGGGATAGTTTGGGCTTGTCTCAGGAAGCAGCTAAAACAGAAGCGGATGTGATTGTTTTTGCAGGCGTGCACTTTATGGCCGAGACGGCTAAGATACTTTCACCACAAAAAACGGTATTGCTGCCGGATCTGAAAGCGGGTTGTTCACTGGCGGATAGTTGTCCGCCGCACCTGTTCAAACTTTTCAAAGCCAAGCATCCGGATCATGTGGTGATCACTTATGTGAATTGCAGCGCAGAGCTGAAGGCTTTGAGTGATATCGTTTGTACGTCGACCAACGCCGTACAGATTGTAGAAAGTCTGCCTAAGGACACGAAGATCATCTTTGGTCCGGACAAGAACCTGGGCGCCTGGGTAGCTAAGAAAACAGGCCGTGACCTGGTGTTGTGGAATGGTGCATGCATGGTTCATGAGATCTTCTCCAGGGAGAAAATAACGCGCTTGAAAGAGCGCCATCCCGGAGCTAAGTTCATTGCCCATCCCGAGTGTGAAGATGCGGTGCTGGAACTTGCGGATTATATCGGGTCGACAACCGGTTTGTTGAAATATACGATCAACAGCGAGGCGCAGGAGTTTATTGTGGCGACTGAAAGTGGTATTATCCACCAGATGGAGAAGGCAAATCCGGGTAAAACCTTTATTCCGGCCCCGCCGAACAACAATTGCGCGTGTAACGATTGTCCGTATATGAAGCGTAATACCCTGGAGAAATTATACCTGAGTTTGAAAAATGGTAGGCCAGAGGTGACTGTACCGGAAGATATCATTGTAAGGGCGAGAATGCCGATCGAGCGTATGCTGGAGATCTCCGCCAGCCTCGGACTATAAACAGACCTGTTTTTCAGGTCTTTAAAGAAGAAAATTATGTTTGAAAATAAGGAACGTACAGATATTGCATTGCTTGGTGAGTTTGGCCTGATCAAACACCTGACAGAGAATTTTAAGATCCGTCATGAAAGCAGCACCAAAGGGATCGGCGACGATGCCGCGGTATTGAATTTCGGGGATAAGGAAGTACTGATCTCAACCGATCTGTTGCTGGAAGGAATCCACTTTGACCTGGCTTATGTACCGCTGATGCATTTGGGATATAAGGCCGTACAAGTCAATTTAAGCGATATTTATGCGATGAACGGTAATGCAACCCAGATCACTGTATCGATCGGCTTATCGAGCAAATTTCCGCTGGAAGCCGTGGAAGAGATCTATAAAGGGATTGAGCTGGCCTGTAATAAATTTAATATTGATTTGATTGGCGGAGATACTTCGACCAGTAAACAGGGACTTGTAATCAGTGTGACCAGCATTGGTTATGCGGATAAAAAAGATGTTTGCTACCGCAATGGTGCTGGTGAGGGCGATCTGTTATGCGTTTCAGGTGATTTGGGTGGCGCTTACGTGGGTCTCCAGATCTTGGAGCGCGAGAAGCTGATCTACCTGGAAAACCCGAATATCCAGCCGGATCTGGAAGGCAAGGATTACATCATTGAACGCCAGTTGAAGCCTGAAGGTAGACGTGATATCGTGGATCTGCTTGCGCAGATGCAGATTGTACCGACTTCCATGATCGACGTATCTGATGGTTTGGCTTCGGAAATCCTGCATATTGCCCAGCAATCTGGGGTTGGCTGTACGATCTATGAAGAGAAGATCCCTATTGACCCCTTGACCTACGAAACAGCAAGGGAGCTGGGCCTGGATCCAACTGTCTGTGCGTTGAACGGCGGGGAAGATTATGAGTTGCTATTTACAATCAAGCAGGCGGATTATGAAAAACTGAAGCATGATGTGGACATCAGCATTATCGGGCATATGACCGATAAGAATTCCGGTTGCAAGATGATCTCGAAATCGGATGTGGTGCATGAATTGAAGGCTCAGGGCTGGAATGCATTTAAGCTTTAAGCCTATTTGTATGTAGTTTCAGAGGGGTTTATTCCCGATTAAACGCCATATTTAGGTTTATATAATAAAAACGCGTTAATGTTCTTTGGAACTCATTAATGCGTTTTTTTGTACTGCAGATGTTTGCATTTTTTGCTGCAGATGTTTGGTTTTGCACAGGTACTGCAGGCTTTAATCCTCCGTAAACAGCGCCGGATCCAGGTACTTGCTATCAACTTGCTTGCTGGTTTTTGCACCCAGTTTTTTGATTTTTTCAGAAGTGCTGCTTAGGTTTCCGGCACCATTAGAAAGTTTATTCATGGCTTTTTCATAGCTATCCTGGCTTTGACGGATGTTCTTTCCAATACTTTCCATATCCCCTAAAAACCCGACGAACTTATCGTACATACTTCCGCTTAAGCGTGCGATCTCCAGCACATTCCGGTTTTGCCGCTCTTGTTTCCATATGCTGGCTACGGTACGTAAGGTTGCCAGCAGGGTAGAGGGACTAACGATGACCACTTTGCGGTCCCAGGCGTAGTTGAAAAGCTCCGCGTCTTCCTGAACGGCAATCCCGAATGAAGATTCTATCGGGATAAAGAGCAGGACAAAGTCGGGTGAGGTGATCTGATAAAGATCCTGGTAATTTTTACCCGATAGGTTCTGAATATGCCCTTTAATCGAGGCGATATGCTGCTTCAGATGCAATATGCGATCTTCATCCGTATCTGCGCAAACCAATCGTTCGTAAGCCACCAAAGAGACCTTAGAATCGATTACAATGTGTTTACCATCCGGAAGGTCCACCAACACGTCCGGCTGCAATCTGGAGCCTTCTACATGGGTCAGAGAAGCCTGTATCCGGTACTCCCGGTCTTTAACCAGTCCGGAACGCTCCAAGACCTTCTCCAGGATGATCTCTCCCCAGTTCCCCTGTTTCTTGTTATCGCCTTTAAGCGCTTTAGTCAGGTTATTCGCATCTTCGGCAATCTGCTTGCTTTGGATCATCAGCTGGGAGATCACCCCTTTGAGCATATTCCGCTCATCCGATTCATCTTTATAGACCTTTTCGACCTTCTGTTCGAAAGCTTTGATGTTTTCTTTCAAGGGATTTAAGATCAGATCCAGGTTGGCTTTATTGCTTTCGGTGAATTTGGAGGTCTTTTCATCCAAAATCTTGTTGGCCAGGTTTTCGAATTCCAGCTTAAACTTATGCTGCAGATCCGCCAGATGTTGCTCCTGTTCCAATTGCCTTTGCTGCTGGAGCTTGAGTGATTCTTCCGCTTGTATGGCCCGGCTTCGCTCGTTCATATAGTTTTCGCGCAGATCGCGGAGTTCATCTTCTAAGCGTTGCTTATCTTCTTTATGCCATTCCAGCGCTTTGCGATGCTCCAGTTCCTTCAGTTCCAGTAACCCTTGCTGGTTCTGCTCCGGCTTTTTCAGCCTGATCAGGATCAGGATACAAAGCAGGACCAGGAGTCCGATTATGATATATTCCATTATTGCTAATATTTTTATTAAAGTTCAATAATAATTTTTAAAAATAATAATTTAATTAGCAACGAAATATCCGGTTTAAACCAGCCTTAGAGGTCGATTTTGCGACTGTTATTTCCATAGACTGGTTTATAGTTTGATTATTAAGCCATTAGGGAACGCTTTTTGCATAACCGTGAGCGAAACACATTATTCCTCATGGAGAGTTATTTTATTTTCATCCTGCCTGTACTGATCATCAGTATGATCGTACAATGGAAGTTCCGCAACAGGTTCTCCAGGTATGCGGAGATGGAGTTGAGTTCAGGATTAACCGGACGGGAAGTTGCTGAGCGTATGTTGCAGGATCATGGAATCCTGGATGTACGGATCGTGAGCACGGAAGGCCAGTTGTCCGACCATTACAATCCCGGGAAGAAAACCGTGAATTTAAGTACCGACGTGTACCATGGGCGGAGTGTGGCCGCCGCGGCGGTTGCAGCACATGAATGTGGGCATGCTATACAGGATAAACGTGCTTATCACTGGCTTCAACTGCGTTCTGAGTTGGTTCCAATCGTGAGTATCACCTCTAATTTACTACAATGGGTAATGATGCTGGGTATACTGATGATCGGCTTTACCGGCAATCCGGTGGTGCT
>Ga0157371_10004053_pt1 | contig 12959 bp, 12 predicted proteins | sample C45metaG_FD_113462 | JGI IMG/M metagenome (GOLD analysis project Ga0157371, IMG submission 113462) | Corn rhizosphere microbial communities from Kellogg Biological Station, Michigan, USA - C4-5 metaG | ecosystem: Host-associated > Plants > Roots > Rhizosphere > Soil | place: USA: Michigan... | reverse complement strand
TGGCGACGGCCAGGCGCTTTTCGTCGCGACCGCTCTTCATCCGCTCGGACAGGAGGAACGCCAGTTCCAGAGCCTGGTCTGCATTGAGGCGCGGGTCGCAATGTGTGTGGTAGCGATCGGATAGCGAATCGGCAGTTACGGCCCGCGCACCACCTGTGCATTCCGTCACGTCCTTGCCGGTCATCTCGATGTGGATGCCGCCTGGATGTGTACCTTCCGCGAGGTGGATCTGGAAGAAGCTCTCCACTTCCGACAGAATGCGCTCGAATGGACGCGTCTTGTAGTGGTTGAGCGTGATGGTGTTGCCGTGCATCGGGTCGCAGGACCAGATGACCTTACGACCTTCCTTCTCAACGGCGCGGATCAGCTTCGGCAGATGGTCGGCGACCTTGTCATGGCCAAAGCGGCAAATCAGCGTCAGGCGTCCTGCTTCGTTGGCAGGGTTCAGCGCGTCAATCAGCTGGATCAGATTATCCGGCTGCAGCGACGGGCCGCACTTCAGACCGATCGGGTTCTTGATGCCGCGGAAATATTCCACATGCGCGTGATCGAGCTGGCGCGTACGGTCACCGATCCACAGCATGTGGCCGGAGGTCGCGTACCAATCGCCCGACGTCGAGTCGATACGGGTCAATGCTTCTTCATAGCCGAGAAGCAGCGCTTCGTGGCTGGTGAAGAAGTCCGTTTCGCGAAGGCTCGGATTGTTTTCGGCGCTGATGCCGATCGCCTTCATGAAGTCCATGGTTTCGGAGATGCGACCGGCAAGCTTACGGTAACGATCTGCCTGCGGGGAATCCTTGACGAAGCCGAGCATCCATTGATGCACGTTTTCCAGATTGGCATAGCCGCCCATGGCGAAAGCGCGAAGCAGGTTCAGCGTTGCAGCCGACTGGCGGTAGGCGTCCAGCTGGCGCTCGGGGTTCGGAATGCGCGAGGCTTCATTGAACTCGATACCGTTGATGATGTCACCACGGTAGGACGGCAGCTCCACGCCATTTTGCGCTTCAATGTTGGACGAGCGCGGCTTGGCAAACTGACCGGCGATGCGGCCGACCTTCACGACGGGCAGTTGCGCGCCATAGGTCAGGACAACGGCCATCTGCAGGAAGGCACGGAAGAAGTCGCGGATGTTGTCGGCACCATGCTCCAGGAAGCTTTCGGCGCAATCGCCGCCCTGCAGAAGGAAGGCTTCGCCTTCTGCAACGCTGGCAAGCTGCTTCTTCAGGCGGCGTGCTTCGCCGGCAAAAACCAGCGGGGGGTAGCTTGCAAGCTGGGCTTCCGTTGCTGCAAGCGCAGCAGCGTCCGGATATTGCGGAACCTGCTGGATGGGCTTTTGTCTCCAGCTACCGGGCGTCCAATTCTGTGCCATTCTACTCACCTGTCTCCCCGCCCGAAAAATTGCGCGGGCGTGCGCACCTTTAAAAATTGAGCGGCTTATAAACCTTTGCAGGGAGCTTGCCTAGTCAATTACCGATGCTTTTGGACCTGCGGAAAGTGCTTGGAATTCTGGATTATCCTGGAATTGAGGCCCGCGTGCTTCACGTCGTTGTTTCTGCAGCTAATCGCAACTGCACAACCGCTGCACCACGCGCCAGAGAAACAAGCCGAAATGGTCGAGACCGGTCGATGGCCATGTCTCCCATCGGTGATCATCGCAACTCTTCCTCTCCTTGACTTGATTACGCGTCGTCCTCTCCATTGCAAACATCGTTTCCGGCAACATGATCTTTCTCCTGTGTTCGCGACAGGAGGTAGGCCAAAGACTGGGAGCGGCGTAGATGCAGAAATGAAAGGCGCGTTTCACCGGCAAACGATGCAAAGTCGGCTTGATCGGGCTATGAATGCCCCTATCAGCCGGAGAGCCTTCCATGACAGACGTGAACTGGGACGATCTGAAACTCTTCCATATCGTTGCGACCGAGGGTGGTCTGGCAGGCGCGGCAAGCCTGACCGGCATCAGCGCGCCGACGATCGGCCGAAAGATGCTCTTTCTCGAACGGACGATGGGACGCACGCTCTTTATCCGCAGCCAGCAGGGCTACAAGCTGGCGCCCGACGGCGTGATCCTGTTTGAACGCGTTCAACATATGAGGCGGACGGCACAGAGATCAGCCAGTGGCACGGCGATGCCTTTTCGCTACCGATCGTTTCGATTTCCTCCAACATCTGGCTCATGGGTTTCATCGCAGAAAACACGAGCGCCATTCGCGGACCGGATGATGCCTTTCGACTTTGCTGCAAGCACTTCGGTCCCGAAGACGATCTGACCTACCGACGCGGAATGATCGGGGTCTTCGACGCATCCCCACAGCATGGCAATTTCGCAGTGCGCAAATCCGTTACGGTCAATTACTGCGCCTACCGGTCGAAGGAACTGGCACCGACTGCATCGACGCCCTGGATTTCAATCGGCACGGAAGTCGCGGCGTCGGATGCGGAGAAGTGGGTGTTTTGCAATCGGGAGCAGATGATCCACACCTGGACAAATGCGCCAGCACTTTTGCCGCGCCTGATCCAGAGCGGCGCCGGCAAGGGCGTGTTGCCCGCCTATATCGGCGACACTCTGCCAGGCGTGGTGCGAGAAGGTGAGATCATTGAGGAACTCGCTCACAACCTGTGGATCACCGTCAACGACGATGATCGCCACACAGCGGAAATGCGGGTTGCCATCGACCGGCTCGCTGCGCTGTTGAAGCGCAACGAGCGACTATTCGAGGGCGTGCAAGCCGAGCCTGTCGACCGTCAGAGCCCGGTTATACTCTTTCCCCGTTCTTGATACGGTAGCTTGGCGAATACATCGTCACCAGTTCCTCCGCAGCCGTCGGGTGCACGGCCATGGTGGCGTCGAAGTCGTCCTTCGTGCAACCGGCCTTCAGCGTGATGCCGAGAAGCTGCGCCATCTCACCGGCCTCATGACCCAATATATGCGCGCCGACGACCTTTCGATCGGCAGCGTTGACGAGGAGCTTCATGATCGTCTTTTCCTGACGACCGGAAAGCGTTGCCTTCATCGGGCGGAATTGCGCGCGGTACACCTCGACCTCTTCGAACTTCGAAGCCGCCTGCTCTTCCGAAAGCCCGACCGTGCCGATTTCGGGCTGGGAGAAGACTGCAGTCGCAATCAGGTGATGATCGGGCTTTGTCGGGTTGTTCTTGAATTCCGTCTCGATGAAGCACATCGCTTCATGAATGGCGACAGGCGTCAGCTGTACCCGGTCGGTGACGTCGCCAAGCGCATAGATATGCGGGACAGTGGTGCGCGAATAGTCATCGACAATGATCGCGCCCTTCTCATTGATCTGGACTCCTGCCTTTTCAAGCCCGAGCCCCTTGGTGTTGGGATCGCGACCAAGCGCCAGCATGACGAGACCAACATCGACCGACGCGCCCTGCTTGGTGCGGGCCACGAAGCCGCCTGCCCCGTCCTTGCTCACGTCCTGGATCACGTCTTCCAGGATGATGCGGATGCCCTTGGCTTCCATCGCTTCATGCAGGCCCTTGCGCATGTCGCCGTCGAAGCCGTTCAAAATTTCCTTGCCGCGATAGATCAGTGTCGTTTCGACGCCAAGTCCGTGGAAGATATTAGCGAATTCGACAGCGATGTAACCGCCACCGGCAATCAGGATGGATTTCGGCAGTTCTTCCAGATGAAACGCTTCGTTGGAGGAGATTGTCAGTTCATGGCCTGGCAAGGATGTGTGAGCATTTGGCGTGCCGCCGACGGCAATGACGATGCGCTCTGCCGTCACCGTCTCTCCGGTGCTGAGAAGCTTCACCGTGTGTGCATCGACAAGCTCTGCACGGCTATCGAAGATCTCGGCCTTGGCGTTTTCCAGACCCTTGCGGTAAAGACCCTCAAGGCGCTCGATTTCCTTGTCCTTGGCAGCGATCAGCTTTTTCCAGTCGAAGGTGCTTTCGCCAACAGTCCAGCCAAAGCCTTTGGCATCTTCAAAATGCTCAGGATATTGCGACGCGTAGACGAAAAGCTTCTTCGGCACGCAGCCTCTGATCACGCAGGTGCCGCCATAGCGATATTCCTCGGCAATGCCGACACGCTTGCCAAGCGATGCTGCCACACGGGCGCTGCGCACGCCGCCGGAGCCGCCGCCAATAACAAAAAGATCGTAATCATAGGACGTCATCATAAACCCCTGTCATCGGCCGAGCCGCTCGAACGACGTACACTATCGACTGTCGCAGCGTGGAAAATCAGCCTGTTAAGCGAAGCTGAGCGCCTTGTGAGCGCGCGATGCCGAGGCATCTTCCTGATGCTCATATAGGTGCCGGTAGCGGCAAAAGAAAAGCCCGGAATCTCTTCCGGGCTTTGAAAAATACTGATTGATCAGCCAGCGATCATGGCTTTGGCGCAGGAGCCGCAGGTGGAGCAGTCGTCGCCCCAGGAGCGCCGCCAATGTTGGATGCGTTTGCAGGAAGTGGCTGCAGATCAGCGCCGGCAACCTTCTGAAGCTCTGCCATGCTGGAGGCGTTGAGATCGCGGTTGATACCAGCTGCCCAGATGTCGGCGGCCTTCATCAGTTCACGCGTGGCGATCGGTCCATCCTTGAGGAGCTTCTTGCCAGCATCGCTGCTGTAGAAGGTGGAAATGGCCTTCAGCTCTTCGACCGAGAAGGCGCGCGCATAGGTGAGCGCCGCTTCGCGTTCCAGGTCGGCACGGCGTGGTGCGAGTTCCAGTGCCTTGGCATCGACCGTCGCAGTAATCTGGTCTTCGACGTTTGGCGACGACTGAATGAGTTCAGACTTCAGACGCTCAGCAAGGCCCGGCAGAATGTTGTCGAAGCGATCGGTCACGCCCAGTGCCGTGATTGCCTGCTTTGCAGCAGCGATATGCTCTGCAGAAATTTCCTGCGCACGTGCGGCAGTGCCGAACACGAGGCCGGAAATAAGGATCGAAGCAGCGGCAGCTTTGCCCAGTCCCGCTATTTTACCCATGAACTCTCTCGCTCCTATTATATTTTCGCCTGCATAACGCGGGCGCCATCCGGCCCTGCTATGATGGCAAGCGATGCCAAATTAATGAAAAGTCCGTGCTCGACGATCCCGGGAATCGTATTCAGCTGACGTGCCAGCGCTTCTGCATCAGGAATACGGCCAAATGATGCGTCGAAAATGAGATGACCACCATCGGTTTTGAACGGTCCGTCTTCGGAAGAACGCAGCTTCAACTCGCCTGAAAGGCCCATTTTGGAAGCCAGTTTCTCGATTGCGATGCGGGTTGCGATCTGGCCGAAGGCATTGATTTCGATGGGAAGCGGAAAGGCTCCCAGCGTCTCGACCACCTTCGTCTGATCCGCAATCACGATCATGCGGGCCGAAGCTGCCGCAACGATTTTTTCGCGTAGCAGAGCACCACCGCCGCCCTTGATCAGACGAAGACCGTGGTCGACCTCGTCGGCGCCATCGATCGTCAGATCGAGTTCGGGCAGTTCATCCAGAGATTTCAGCGGAACACCAAGCTCGACGCACAGACGCGCGGTGCGTTCCGACGTCGGGACGCCCTGGACTTTCAAACCGTTCGATACTTTTTCTGCAAGCAGGCGGACAAACTCTTCCGCGGTGGACCCTGTACCGATGCCAAGACGCATGCCGTCTTCAACATGGGCAAGGGCAGCCTCTGCTGCCTTGATCTTCATTTCGCGGGCATCCATACGCCTGCAACTCCGATTGACTCATGGGCTGCGCGGTGACTATCCGCACCAATTCGCCCTGGTGGTTGTGCGTCGGAGAGGACAGATGACTGGTCCCGACCTTTGCGACTGCGTGTGTTTACACGTCTAGAAACTCAAACGAAAGCCCCTTTTGCTGCTTCGAAATGGACCATTCAAGGGTTTCGTTCGAAACGAGATCACGTCCTGGACTGGATCGGTGAAGAGGAAGTCCCAAAGCTCTGCTCAGACCTTGAAAAGACGCATCGTGCTTTTCCGAAAATCGGTTACGATTTTCGGGCCGATGCTGTAGGTTCTCGCGATATTGACACAGACAGACGAGGTTTCCTCTTTGACTTCACCCCTTGTTATTTTCGATCTCGACGGCACACTGGTCGACACCGCCCCCGACCTGATCGACAGCCTGAACCACACGATCGCTGCCGCAGGCCTTATGCCCGTCACCTTCAACGACCTGACGCATCTCGTCGGCCAAGGCGTTCGTGTCATGGTCCAACGCGCCTTTGCGCTGAGGAACAAGGAGTTGCCAAAGGAAGACGTGGAGCCGCTGCACCAACGGTTCATTGCCCATTACAAAGAAGAGATGCCGGGTCAGAGCAAACCTTATCCCGGCGTTCCCGAGGCTTTGGATCGGCTGACTGCGGCAGGTTTCCGCCTTGCCGTCTGCACCAACAAGACGTATGATCTGGCCCTTCCCCTGCTTGAAAAACTCGGACTGAAGGACCGCTTTGCGACGATTACCTGCGGAGACACCTTCGAGTGGCGCAAGCCGGATGCCCGTCATATCCTCGGAACCATCGAGAAAGCTGGCGGCGATGTGGCCCGTAGCGTGATGGTGGGCGATAGCGTCAACGATATCCTTGCGGCCAAAAATGCCAAGATCCCTTCCATCGGCGTGACCTTCGGCTACACCGATGTTCCGATGGCAGAGCTTGGACCGGATGTGACGATCGATCGCTACGACACGCTGGATGCAGCGCTTGTCGAAAGACTTCTGGCGCAGCGCGTCGCCGCGGCCTGAAGGCGCGGCCGACCGTGAAAGTCCTTGGCCTCGCGCCAAGGACTGAAATTTCCTCATCAAAAAATGCGCACAAAAAAGCCGGCCACAGGGACCGGCTTTTTTGCTGAACTTGAACGCGGATTAACGCGAGTAGAATTCGACGACCAGATGCGGTTCCATGATGACGGCGTAAGGCACGTCAGCAAGAGCCGGTACGCGAGCAAACGTCGCGGTCATCTTGTTGTGATCGACTTCGATGTAGTCCGGAACGTCGCGCTCTGCGAGCTGAACAGCTTCGAGAACGATTGCGAGCTGCTTGGACTTCTGGCGAACTTCGATAACGTCGCCAACCTTGCAGCGGTAGGAACCGATGTTGACGCGAACGCCGTTAACAGTGACGTGGCCATGGTTGATGAACTGGCGAGCCGCGAAAACGGTCGGTACGAACTTGGCGCGGTAGACGATGGCGTCCAGACGCGACTCGAGCAGACCGATCAGGTTCTCGGAGGTGTCGCCCTTGCGGCGGTTGGCTTCGTCGTAGGTTGCACGGAACTGCTTTTCGCGGATTTCGCCGTAGTAACCCTTCAGCTTCTGCTTGGCGCGCAGCTGCGTGCCGAAGTCGGACATCTTGCCCTTGCGGCGCTGGCCGTGCTGGCCGGGGCCGTATTCGCGACGGTTAACCGGGGACTTCGGACGACCCCAGATGTTTTCACCCATGCGGCGGTCAATTTTGTACTTGGACGATTCGCGCTTGCTCATCGTATTTCCTTCTCAACAGTTTATACCGATCTGTTGCCAGATTGGATTAAGGAAACACGCCCTCCTCTGAGGTTCTGTTGAAGAACCTCTGACAGGCTTCTCACATGCGATATGGAGAGACCACGGGACATGTCGGTGATGTTGACCGCCGAACGTCAGCTATTTACTGCAAGGCAGTCAACGAAACACACCGGGCATTGCTACCCGGCGTTGGAGCGGCTTCTAGGGGTGCTTCATAAAAATGTCAACGATAAAACGATGAAAGCCTCTTGAAAGCTGCGCCGCGCCTCCCATTTCATCCTGGTGATCAGGACTCGGGCCCCTCTGGCGTATTACCGGACAATACGCGATGTCGAGTCTCCAAGGTTGGGGCGTCGTCTATTTCTCATCACGTTCCCGACCATTGAGCCAACCTCGTCCGGACAAAGGTTGACTGATGGACTTTCTGTTTACGGATTTTCTCGGTACCCCCACATGGATGTGGGGCATTTTCATCACTCTCGTTTTAGGCCTCCTGGCGCTCGATCTTGGCGTTCTGCATAAGAACTCCAAGGAAATCGGCATCAAGGAAAGCCTGCTGATGTCAGGCTTCTACATCGCCATCGGCTTGGCCTTCGGCGGCTGGATCTGGTTCCAGTCCGGTCAGCAGCCGGCGATGGAATATGTCACGGGCTTCGTGGTGGAAAAAAGCCTGGCGATGGACAATATCTTCATCATCGCCATGATTTTTTCCTACTTCTCGATCCCGCGCCAGTATCAGCACCGCGTGCTGCTCTGGGGTATTCTGGGCGTGATCGTCCTTCGCGGTATCATGATTGCCGCCGGTGCTGCGATCGTCGAAAACTTCCACTGGGTTCTCTACCTCTTCGCCGCCTTCCTGGTGTTCACGGGCATCAAGATGCTGTTCTCGGCAGATCACGAGGAACAGGACATCGGCAAGAATCCGATCCTGAAGTTCCTGCGCTCGCGCCTGCCTGTCACAGAGAAGCTTCATGAGGAGCGTTTCTTCGTCAAGCAGCCCGACCCCAAGACCGGTCGGTTGAAGACCTTCGTCACGCCGCTTTTCTTGGCGCTTATCATGGTCGAAATCGCCGACCTGATCTTCGCGGTCGACTCCATTCCGGCGATTTTCGCGATCACCACCGATCCGTTCATCGTCTACACGTCGAATATCTTCGCAATCCTTGGACTGCGCGCCCTCTACTTCGCGCTTGCCGCCCTGATCCACCGCTTCGCATACCTTAAATATGCCCTGGCTGCGGTTCTGGTCTTCGTCGGTTCGAAGATCTTCCTGGCGGACATGCTGGGCATTGCAAAGATCCCGCCGTCCATCTCGCTCGGTATCACCGTTGCGATCCTTCTGACGGGCATCGTCGGCTCGCTGTTTGCCACGAGAAACGACAAGAAGGTCATCGACGAAGTCTAAAAGACTTTATCTTACAGACTTGGAAAGGCGGGGCGACCCGCCTTTTTCTATGGGCGGGCGATTCTGGCTATTTGGAGATTTACAAGGTCGACGTTATTCCGCGGCCAGGCTCACATCGCCGTCGGGAGCATCTGCGTCGCCGGGCGCGGTCTTGGCGTCGAGTTCAGGGAAAGCCACGATGCGCTTGCCGGAAAAGTCCGCATGCACCACGACCAGTTCCTTCTCCTCGAAGTATCCGAGCAGTCGCCTTGCGCGGCGCGCCGAATGGGTACCGTAGGCGCGTGCAATCCGCGCATCCGAGGGGCATGGCTCCTCCGCAAGAGCTGCCTTCACCAGAAGCAGGAAAACGCCCTGCAGGTCATCCGAGACGCTGCGGGAGAGCTCCAGAGCTTTCTGCCAATTTTCGCTTGCCGCCATTTCCACATCTACGCCCGAGCGCGTGATGGCGATCTGCCGACGGAACTCCGATAGCGCCATGGGCGTGCCCGGAATACGGCGCATGCGGGCGCGAACGAGAAAGTCCTGATAGAGGACGGCGTCGGTGCGATAGGCCGATTGCGGGTCATCGAGGATTTCGGTCAGAACAGCCGCGATCTTTTCCTCACGCTCTTCCGGCGTCAATTCCGGCTGGCTCGAACGTGAAGGTTGTTCGGAGGCCGGTGCGATGGCCGGTGGCGTCGAGCGCGAAAGTTCGGCGAGAATGTCAGTCGTCGGCCGAGGGGCCGGTGGCGTGCGACGGACGACAGGACGATTGAACTCTTCAGGGTCTGGCGTGAAGATCAAATCCTCCACATCCTGGGGCGCGTCCGGCAGCGGCATGAGCTTCGGCGACGAGGAGCGCGCCGAGGTTTCCACCGGGCCGATAACGATCGGCAGCGGACGCCGCGACAGAGCAGGTCCGAGGGCGACGAAATTGCCGCGCTGAAGATCGCGGAACATTTCCGCCTGACGACGATCCATGCCGAGAAGATCGGCGGCGCGCGCCATATCGATATCGAGGAAGGTGCGGCCCATCAGGAAGTTGGAGGCTTCTGCCGCCACATTCTTGGCAAGTTTTGCCAATCGCTGCGTGGCAATCACACCGGCAAGACCGCGTTTACGCCCACGGCACATGAGGTTGGTCATCGCGCCGAGCGAAGCCTTGCGGGCATCCTCGGTGACTTCGCCACCGACGGAAGGCGCAAACATCTGCGCCTCATCCACGACGACGAGAACCGGGTACCAATATTCGCGATCGGCATCGAACATGCCATTGAGGAAGGCGGCGGCGGCGCGCATCTGCTGCTCGATATCGAGCCCCTCCAGCGTGAGCACGCAGGAGACACGGTGCTGGCGAATGCGATTGGCAATCCCTGCAAGTTCGGCTTCGGTGCGCTCCCCATCCACCACAACGTGACCGAACTTGTCGGCCAGCGTGACGAAATCACCTTCGGGATCGATGATGACCTGTTGCACCCAGGGTGCCGATTGCTCCAGCAAACGGCGCAGCAGATGCGACTTTCCGGAACCGGAATTGCCCTGAACCAGCAAACGCGTGGCGAGCAGTTCCTCAATATCGAGCTTGGCACTCTGCCCGCCCGAAAGCGTTCCCATGTCGATACCGACCTGCACGTTGACCCGTCCCTGCGCTGCAATGATCAAAAGCGCCGCGTCATCGCGCGGCGAACACTCTCTTTACCAAAGTTTTCCACAAATGCCCCGCCGCATCGCAACAATGCACAGGGAATTGCAGATCGCTCTCACGCGTTGCCGGACGGCGCACGACCGAAAGACAGCCGACGGCCGAACACATTCAGTGCCAGACCGGCAACGACGAGCGCACTGCCGACAATTTCCAGCGTGGTGATGTGTTCGGCAAAGGCAAAGTAGGCGCCGAGGAAGCCGACGATCGGCACCAGCAGAGAAAACGGCGCGACGGTTCCTGCCGGATAACGCAGCAGAAGAAAGCTCCATATCCCTGCCCCGACAATCGTCGCGCCATAGGCCATATAGGCGACGACGGCCACCATCATCATGTTCGCATTTGCCAAACCTTCGCCGATCGCCTGCGGGCCTTCCAGCAGCAGCGAAAGCGCGATCAGCGGCAGAACCGGTGCGAGACTTGTCCAGGCAACGAAAGAGATCGCGTTGACCCGTCCGACCTTGCGATTGACGATATTGCCGATGGCCCAGCTGAAAGCAGCACCAACGCACATGAGGAGAGGCACAAGAGCGGTCAGTTCCAGACGTTCAAGGCCGATCACCGCGAGACCAGAAAAGGCAACGGCGGCACCGGCGATATGAGATTTCAGCGGAATTTCACCGAGCATCGTCACGGCCAGCGCCATGGTGAAGAACGCCTGCGACTGCATGACGAGCGAGGCAAGTCCTGCAGGCAGGCCCCATTTGATCGCCGTATAGAGCAGGCCGAATTGCGCGCAGCCCATGACCATGCCGTAGACGACCATGTGCTTCCACGGAACCTTAGGACGCGGCAGAAAGAAGATCAGCGGCACGGCTGCGAAGAGATAGCGCAAGGCTGTGAGAAACAGCGGCGGCATATCCATGACGCCGACCTTGATCACCACGAAGTTGAAGCCCCAGAGGAAGACGGTGACCAAGGCAAGAAGGATGTGCGGCACTGACATTGATATGTTCCAAAACTCGGCGCCGCACGGAATGGCGACGGTTTAGGCGACGGCTTTCTTCCAGCCCGCCGCGAGCAGTCCGGCACCGATCAAAAGCCCACCACCGGTGCGATTGACGACGCGCTGGACGGAGGGCTTGCGAATGGTGTTGCGGGCCGCACTTGCCAGCAACCCATAAAGAGCGGCGTTGCAAGTCGCAAGCACTAGAAAAGTAACTTCGAAAATAAGCACCTGCGGCCAGAACGGCAGGTTCGGCACCAGAAACTGCGGCAGGAAGGCGACGAAGAAGATGATGCTCTTCGGGTTCAGCGCCGTGACGATGTAGGTGTGGAGGAAGATCTTCAGCGGACGCTCACGACCCGTCACGTCGCCCTCGCCTTCAGCCGACGTGCCGACAGGCGCGCGCCAGAGCTTGATGCCGAGATAGATCAGATAGGCAGCACCCACCCACTTCAAGACCGTGAAGAGAGCGGCGGAGGTCGCGAGCAGTGCACCAAGACCAAGCATGGACGCCGTCATGGCGGTAAAGTCGCCAAGCGCTACACCGGCAACGGTGGCGCTACTTGCCTTGCGCCCGTGACCAAGCGCGTAAGAAATGACCAGCAAGATCGTTGGTCCGGGAATGGCGAGCATGATGGCGGACGCGGCCACGAAGGCCAGCCAGTTTTCAATCGGCATAATATGATCCCCTCTCGAAATGAGAGTGAACTAAGCCACCGGCCATGAGGACTGGCAAGTGGATTTTTGGGCGCCAGGAAAGCTAGCTGCGCGCGGCGGAACCTTCTTATTTCTCGCCCCACCGGTCTTTGAAAATCAGTTCGCCCAGCGGCAAACGCTGACGCCAGCCCTTCACCGCCAACTCCGGCTCGGCATAGAGTTCCGAGACATAGCCGACGCAGAGCCATGCGACGATTTCGATATGCTCAGGGATACCCAGGATCTTTCGAATATCGTCGTCATGGAAGATGCTGACCCAACCGACGCCGACGCCTTCGGCGCGTGCCGCCAGCCAGAGGTTCTGCACTGCGCAGACGGTGGAGTAGACATCCATGCGCGGATTGTGCGTTCGCCCCAGCACGACATCGCCACCCCTTGTCGGATCGCAGGTGACGCAGATGGAGAGCGGCGCCTTCCGGATGCCCTCCAGCTTGAGGCTTCGGTAGAGCGACTGCTTATCGTCGGGAAACATCAAGGCCGCTTCCTCATTGGCGCGACTGAAAGCCTGCCACACGGCATTTTTGATGTCTGCATCGCTGACGAGAGTAAAATTCCATGGCTGCATGAAGCCCACCGAGGGGGCGGCGTGCGCTGCGGAAAGCAGTTTGTTGATCAGTTCATCAGAAAGCGGGTCCGGCAGAAACTCGTTGCGGACATCACGGCGGGTCTCGATGGCGCGGTAGACCGCAGCCTTTTCGTGCCTGGCAAATTCATAGGCAGGCACCGGACCGTGTGCAGTATCATCA
>Ga0157371_10004052_pt1 | contig 12960 bp, 6 predicted proteins | sample C45metaG_FD_113462 | JGI IMG/M metagenome (GOLD analysis project Ga0157371, IMG submission 113462) | Corn rhizosphere microbial communities from Kellogg Biological Station, Michigan, USA - C4-5 metaG | ecosystem: Host-associated > Plants > Roots > Rhizosphere > Soil | place: USA: Michigan... | reverse complement strand
GACTAACCCGTTCCCTTGGATGAGCGAGATTATGGACTTGAAGAAAGAGAAGAATTTCTTTGAGACTCGGGTTATTGAGTATCAGACTGGTGGGGCGTTGAGCTGGGATTGATTCCCGAGCTCCTCATGTCTCATTAACCGGTGGACTGGTCTCATTCAAACTGGACCAAATGCACTGGATTGGAGCAGGTTGGGACCGCTATTTTTCTCTAGGGACAAATAGCGGTCAACCGCACAAACAAGCGTTCCAGTAACAGCTCTCAGTCAGTCAATTTCTTCAAAAGCGTGTGACCGTGTATGAAACTGGAGAGCAGAATCGGTGTGAATTCTGCTCCAACCCGCTCAGAATCACTAAAACATGAAACCTTCTCACGAAGCGTGAAACGGTTTTTTGCGAAAAGGGTTGCCAACTGGCAGCCCTTTTTGTCTTACCGTGGTGAGAGGGTAAGCGTTCACACGGTCGGTTTTGGATGCCTGCACCTCGCCTGATGGGCAACTCAGTGAGACCTTCCTGCGCGTTCATCGAACAGAACGGAGCCCGAGCAGCGTTGAAGGCTCCCGCTAGTTGTCGATGGGCACATTAAGTGTCGCTCGCTAAAGCAAAACCCCGGCCGTGGTGCCGGTTTTTTTGTTATGGGGGTGTTGAGGCCAGCCTAGACCCGACTCGTTAACTCAGCCTCCTCTGCTTCTGAAGGGAGAGTTATTGATGGCCTGCAACACTGCCAGTCTAGCCTGGTAACCACAGGCTGGCGGGCTTTGTCTTTAGTGATTGATAGATTTTCACGCATCAAGCGATGGCGACTTGTACAATCGAGTCCATTCAAATTACCAATACGTCCGAGACCTATGGCGCTGATCGCTGGGTGCAAGGGCATCATGTTTTAAAGGGATTGGTTTACTCATGGCTGTAAAGCTATCACTCGAAACGCTCGAATCCTGGCTCTGGGAGTCGGCAAACATACTGCGTGGCTCCATTGATTCATCCGACTTCAAAAACTACATTTTCGGTCTGCTTTTCCTAAAACGGTACAATGATGTATTCGACGAGCGAGTCACTAAGCTGATTCAGGGTGAGGGCCTCAGCTATGGTGATGCCCAAGAAGAGATCGAGGACAAGTGGGGCAAATTTCCTATAAATGCCCGTTGGTTTGACCTGATCTCACGGACGGAGAACATCGGGGAAGCTTTGGATAAGGCTTTCGCGACCATTGAGGCCAACAACCCCGAACTACAACATGTATTGACTGCCACCCAGTATGGCGATAAGCGCGTACTTTCGGACGCTACATTGCAGCGGCTTCTACGCCATTTCAATCAGTACAAGCTGGGCAATGCTGACTTGTACAAGGCCGATATGCTAGGGGATGCCTACGAATATCTCATTAAGCAATTTGCCGACGATGCTGGTAAGAAGGGGGGCGAGTTTTATACTCCAAAGGCCGTGGTGCAACTGGTTGTCCAACTCATCGATCCTCAGCCCGGTCATTCGGTGTATGACCCCACCTGCGGCAGTGGCGGCATGTTAGTGGAAAGCGCCCACCACGTTGCATCTGTGCCGGGAGGTACCTTACTCGGAGACAAGCCGAACGTATTGTTGTTTGGGCAGGAAAAGAACCTTGGTACATGGGCCATTGCCAAGCTCAATCTCTACTTACACAACATGCGCGCGGAGATTGAGCGTGGCGACACGCTGATCGAACCCAAGCATCTCCACGGCGATTACCTGAAAACCTTCGACCGTGTAATTGCCAATCCGCCGTTCTCAGCCAAGGCTTGGTGGACGCCACTAGAGTTGGAGATCGAGTCCGAGCAGGAGGACGCTAAAAAGCTTAAGGCCCCGAACTACAAGCAAGTTAACGACCGCTTTGGCCGCTTCGTTCATGGCATTCCTCCACGTGGCTATGCAGACCTAGCCTTTGCACAGCATATGCTGGCAAGCCTTAAGGCTGACGGGCGCATGGGGGTTATCCTTCCGCACGGCGTGTTATTCCGCGGTGGCGAGGAAGGAAAGATTCGCGAAGGACTACTATTCGGTTCCAATGCCGCCAGCGGTAATCAATCTGGCGACCTCATCGAAGCCATCGTTGGCCTTCCCTCGGCCCTGTTCTATAACACTGGCATCCCGGCTTGCGTGCTGATACTTAACAAGCAGAAGCCTGCGGCGCTTAAGGGCAAAGTCATAGTCATCGATGCCAGCCGCGACTATGGTGAGGGCAAGGTACAGAACTCCCTTCGAGCAGAGGATATATCTCGAATCGTTAGCACTCATAAGGCTGCGTTCGGGAAGCAGGCAGAGGTAGAAAACTACTGCCGGTTGGTCAGCTTGGACGAAATTCGTAGTAAAAGCTGCAATCTCAATATTGCCCGCTACATAGACAACGGCGTGATAGAAGCTACTGTAGATGTGACTGCCATTTTGGCGCAACTGACCACCTTGGCAGAGGAAGAATCTCTGATAGATTCACGGCTGAATGAGTATTTGGCCGAGTTAGGTCTAGTAGAGGCCGAAGAATGAGGATGCTTAGCGAGGAGGGCGAAGACACAACGCCAGTAGGCGGGATTCCTGCTCAATGGAGATTCTTACCCATCAAAAACATTGCTAAAGAATCTACCCTCCGCAATGGCAGTGAAACCGGCCTTCCGGTAATTTTGTGCTCCAAATACGTTGGTTTCGTACGGTCACTTGATTACTTCAAGAAAAAAGTCTTTAGCGACGACACTAGCAACTACAAAGTTGTTAAACGCAATTGGATTGCCTACCCATCCAATCACATCGAAGAAGGCTCAATCGGACTACAAACGATTTGTGACGCCGGTATCGTTAGCCCTATCTATACCGTATTTTCGTTGAATGACGAAGTGGAACCGGACTTTATCCATCGTGTCCTGAAAACGGAGCTGTATCGACAGCAGTACGTTGCTGCTATGAATGGCTCTGTAGATAGGCGCGGAAGCTTGAGATGGCCTCAGTTTTCCCAAATCAAAGTTCCCGTTCCGCCGCTCCCTGAACAAAGAAAAATCGTCTCCATTCTCAAGGTAGTGGACGACAAACTGGACGTAATCTCCCGTCAAATTGGAGTCGCTCAGGCCCTAAAGCAGGGGCTAATGCAAACCCTTTTTGGACAGAGCGCGGGTACCCAAGACGCCGCAGGATGGCCTAAGGTTTCGTTAGATAAGATTGCGGAAATTCGTACTGGCGTTGCCAAGGGAAAAAAGGGCTTGAAGGTGCCTGTCGAAGTTCCATATCTGCGCGTGGCCAATGTGCAGGATGGACACATCGACCTCAAAGAGGTGAAAACAATTTCGGTTGAAGCGGCCCTAGTTGATCGCTACTCACTTCAGCCTGGTGATGTCTTGATGACAGAGGGTGGTGACTTCGACAAATTAGGTCGTGGCGATGTTTGGGAAGGTCAAATTTCTCCATGTGTTCATCAGAATCATGTGTTCTCGGTACGACCGGACTCCACCAAGCTAAATTCGTATTACCTCGCGGCGTTAGCAGCAAGTAATTATGGTCGTCAGTACTTCCTTTCCTGTGCAAAACGCACGACCAATTTGGCTAGCATCAACTCATCCCAGCTAAAAGCCTTCCCAGTGCTTTTGCCTTCTCTGGATGAACAAGCGCGGATAGCTGATATTGTGGCTGCCGCTGATGCTCGAATTAAAATACTGAAGACAAAGCATGGTCATTACCAGTCCCTCAAACGTGGGTTGATGCAAAAGCTGCTTACCGGTGAATGGCGTGTGAATCTCAAAAGCACTACCAGTACAGCCTGAGTCATTTTTCATAAATGAACACACCATCGAGCCCTTGAATGCTGTCCCGAGTACTCAGCTTCATCGCACTATGTTGCAAGGTTGGATGCTTGGTTGAGTTTGTAGTGGTTCGAGCCACTGCTTAAGGCGAATTCTAGAAAGTGCAAGGGCGCGGTATGCAATATCGTCTGAGGGAAACCTCCAAGGAACAGGAGTAAGCAATGAGCCAATCACCGGAGAAACTTGGGGTTGAGCATCCCGCCATTAATTGGCTGATCAAGCTGGGTTACACCCATCTTCCAGGTAACCAGGTGCAGGTTGAGCATCGTCACTTGGCCCCGGTATTGGATGATGTGTTGCAGGCCCGGCTGCTGATTCTCAACCCATGGTTGGCGTGCGCACCCGGCGGCCTCAGTGCCACGCTGATTGAACTCCGTAAACGTGTTAACGATGAGCTGTTGCCCGCTAACAAGGCGTTTTGGGAACAGGTGGTGCACCGTTCGGACATTCAGGTGAAGGACGTCGAGGGCAAGCCACGTAGTGTGCGTTTCTTCGATGCCAGTGATGCCGCCAACAACGACTTCCATGTGGTCGATCAGTACGTGGGGCGCAATGCGGATGGGGAGTTTTTCCGCCCCGATCTACTGCTGTTCGTGAACGGCTTGCCGCTGGCCATTATCGAATGCAAGGCCAGCCATCACCGCCTGGATGAAGCCCTGGGCCAATTGGATGGTTATCAAAGCACCTTCCCAACCCAGTTTGTATTCAACCAGGTATGTGTTGGACTTAATCGGCGGGAAGGGTTTTATGGCGCGGTCTTTACCAAGCCGTCCTATTACGCCCGCTATCGTTTGCAGGTGCAGGAGACCGCTGTTGTTGCTGCCCTGCTAGGCGAGGCTCCAAGTGAGCAGGAAAACGTGCTATGGGCACTGTTCGAGCCGAGCCGCTTCCTGCAACTGATCAAGCATTTTGTGCTATTCGAAACCCGCGACGGCAAGACGGTAAAGAAGCTGCCGCGCTATCAACAGTGGCGTGCCGTGCGCAAAACAGTGGATCGCCTGTGCGCGCCGAAACCCATGGGCGGTGTTGTCTGGCATACCCAGGGTAGCGGCAAGTCACTGACTATGGCTCTGCTCGCACGAATGCTGCGTGCCGACTGCACGGGGTTGGACAACCCTACCGTGCTGGTACTGACCGACCGCAAAGACCTCGACAAACAGATATTCGATACTTTCCATGCAGTGGGCATCAATGCCATTCAGGCTGTATCGGTTGATGGCCTACTGAGGATGTTGTCCAACGACTACGGCAGCGTGTTCACTAGTACGGTGCAGAAGTTCCAAGAGAACGAGCAATCCAACGAGCAGGCTGCCGAGATTCTTGACGAAGAAGAGGATGCCCTGCAAGCAACGCGGCACAGGCGAATTCGTGAAGAAAAGGACTTCTTCATCGTGCATGAACGTAACGTCCGTCACCGCGAGGTGGATGAAAACGGCGCGTTAGTTAAAGCTACGTGGGAAGAAATCAGCCGGGAGAAGGTGCACTTCCGGGTGTTGAGCACCAAATTCAATTTCTATGTGCTGGTCGATGAAGCTCACCGAAGCCAGTACGATTTCCTCGCAGCCTTTATGCGGGCCAGTTTGCCCAACGCCAAGTTCATTGCCTTTACCGGCACCCCGCTACTGCAAGAGGACAAACACACACTGGGTGAGTTTGGTGGTGGTGAATACATCGACGAATACCGCCTACATGAAGCGGTGGCGGATGGCGCAACCTTACCGATCAAATACCAGGATGCCTGGGTTGCGTTGTCTGCTAACGCCGAGCTGGATTCAGCGTTCAAAGAGCAGTTCGCTAAGCAGACTGAAATTCGGCAATACGAACTTAAGCGCGAACTGCTACGCCGCTGGCGTCAGGCCGGCAATCGTATGGAACAGGTTGCAGAACATCTGGTCGACCATTTCCTCAGTAACGTAAGGGCCAAGGGCTTGAAGGCCATGTTGGTGTGCGACGGTCGCGATATGGCAGTGGGTTACAAGGATTTGCTCGATGCGATCATGGCTGAGCGAGCGCAGAAAGGGCTGCCTACCTTCGACAGCAAGGTGGTTATTTCCTTGGCCAGCATCACCGCTTCCCGCACGGGGGCTTCTGCTAAGGAGGAGGCATCGGAGTACAAGGTCGACCACGATAAGATCCGAAGCATCGAGGAACGGGTCAAGTCCGAAGTGAAAGCCGGGCAGATCCCCGTGGCCATGCCGTCCGAGCAGATTGGAAACTTTGTCAGCAAGCTGTTCCCCCTGCCCTATGGTGAGGAAAAAAGTGGGTTGGATGGTAAGCCGCAGGCGAACAACGTCGGGCTGATCATCGTTTCCGACATGCTGTTGACCGGGTGGGATGCCCCGATAGTCGGCACCATGTACCTCGACAAACCGCTTAAGGAACACACCCTGTTGCAGGCTATCGCGCGGGTGAACCGCACCTTGCCCGGCAAAAATGCCGGTTACATCGTGGATTACCACGGGGTGGTTGAGCACCTTGATCATGCGCTGAAGATTTATGGCGGCGACGTGAAACCTTCGCAAGTCTGGGAAGGTGTCGAAACCGAACTGCCTAAGCTGCAAGCCACACTCGACCGCATACTGAAGCTGCTGCCGAAAAAGCATGATCCAGTAGCGCAGCGTGAGGAGTACAAAACTGACGCTGAGCGTTTCCTGGATCCTGCCACCAGGCTGGACATGGTCGAAGAGTTCCTGGACTTGGTGAAGCAGTTCAACCGCTCCGTGGATATCATCCTGCCGGATGTGCGCGGCGTGCCCTTCAAGCCGTATTTCACCTTGTTAGGTGAAATACGGCTGATGCTACGGGACAAGCTGCCAGGCAATACCTACAAGGAACGCATTACCAAACTGGAGTCTGTATTGCTCCAACAGCTGCTGGATGAATACATTGCTGCCAGTCCGGCTAAGAGCCTGTTGGGCCATGAGGTGTCGATCCTGGATGCCAGCGATATGGCGCGCCTGAAGCAGCTAGCCAGCCCTGGTAGCCGAGCCCTGGTGATGAAGAACCAACTGAAACACACCATTGTCACCGGCAAGGACAAAGATCCTGCGTTTTTCGACAAGCTGGCCGAGGAGTTGGAAAAGCTTCTGGAAGAAGAAAAGGCAGGACGGATCTCTCAGGCGAAGTTCCTTGACCAGCTGGAGCTGTTTAGTCAACGGATTCAGGACAAGGACAACACCGGATTTAACAAACCCGCGCATTCAGCGGTGTACCACTACCTCGCCGCGCTGCTGGCTGAGGACACGGCCAGGGCGGCAACAACCAAATTGTTCGAGGATGAAGAGCTGAGTCGGACGGTCGCCACCGACAACTGGAAAAAAATGCCGGATCTGCACCCGGACATCAGGGACCATCTGCGTGGGCTGTTGATGCCGCTGGCAGGCTGGGAGCGTTCCGTGGCGCGTGATCACGCCAAGCGCATCTTGGATATCTTGCTGAAAAACTAACGCGACGCTGACCATGCCAGTATTACATTACGGTCAAACGACAATCGAGTGGCATTTTCAACTCGATACCAGCCTCAAACGGCACTACGTAACCGTAGAGCGGGGATGTTCCGTTCTGTTGCGTGGGCCGCTGGTGGATGAACTTGAGCAAGAAGCGTTGGTACTCCGTCGTGCGCGCTGGATTCGCGAAAAACTGGCTCAGGTGAACCTGCCCCTGGCTAACGAGCCCATCGTGACAGGCAGTCGTCTGCGCTATGCCGGACGAACGTATTTCACTGAAGTCAGGCATACGCCAGATATTCCCAAGCCCCGACTGACCTTCACTGCATCACGCTTTATTGTGGAAAACCCGGATGGCGCGAGCATTCATCCCGACGGCTTGATGCCCTTGCTGGAGCGTTTCTACCGGGAACGTGCTCAAGAGAAGCTGATGGTACGTGTTCGCCATTGGCAGCGTGAAACTGGCCTGCAAGCAGCTGGTGCTCGTATTCGCCACTTTCAAAGTCGGTGGGCTAGCTGTGATGCAAACGACACTCTTGAGTTTCATCCTCGGGTGATGGAGTTGTCGGCTAGCGTTCAGGATTACGTCATCATTCATGAGTTGTGTCATACAGTGGAAAAAAACCATACCAAGGCATTCTGGGCCTTGGTGGCTAGCCACATGCCTGATTGGCAGAAGCAGCATCAGGTACTGGAGCGGGCGGCATTTGGCGATGCGGTGTGAGGTTCAGTCGGATCATATTTGGATGGATACTGATACCTGCTCGGGTATTACCCGTCTCGACGATGCCCCCAGGAGATTTTGAGTTTCTGGGGGATCGCGAGTATCACTTGAGCAGGGAAGAAGCGCATGCCGAACAATAGGAAGACCATGGTCACCGTACCTCCATCTACCCCACAGCTGCCAGATGAATTGAAGATCCACGCTTTCGGCGTAGGACACGGCGACTGTTTCCTGGTTGAACTTCAGCAAGCCGGAAAAACCGTCTTTCGCATGTTGAATGATGCAGGCAAAGCGGGCCCCCATGTGGATAGCCTGCTTGCACACTTGAAGGCAAACAAACGCACCGACGACCTGGACATAGATCTAGTAGTTTTGTCGCACGTCGACGCTGACCACCAAGGCGGCTTACATCAGCTTTTTGCCGACAAGTCGATCCGTATTGGTGCCTATTGGGGACCGTGTCTTCCGGCCTTTCGGCGAGCCCGGTGGTTGTTTTCCCATCGAGTCCAACACGCAGTCGATTCTGCCGCATTGCTGGAATCAGCGATTAGCACACGCGCCATCCCAATCATCTACCCCCTGGAAGGCCATACTGATCGATGGGTGAACGGCCAAGTGATGCTGAGCGTCATCTCTCCAGCTGCACGACTGCTCAATCGGTTGTTGTATGGATCAGAAAGCGACTTAAAGGGTTTGATGGACGCCGGCCGACTACCGTTAGAGTGGCTAGTAGGCCCTGCCCCTAGGGAAGATGGCGAAGTACTCGGATTCGACCTCAGACAGCGTACATTCAGCGAACCGAATGACTTCCCTAGTAACCCTCCATCCCCCAGCCGCGAACTAAATTCATTGGACTGGTTCTCGGATGAGGCAGTTGACGAACCGAACTTCTTTGGCAATCGCGTGCTGAACGATACCTCGTTAGTGATTGCTTTGGATGTGTGGCTGGATGGGACACATCGTCGTCGCGTCCTTCTCACAGGAGACCAGGAAAATTGGGCATACATTGCATCTCGACACCCCGCTGGACTGGGCGTTGATGTGCTAAAGGCCCCCCATCACGGTGGGATGGTGTACTTAGCGGATAGGAAGGAAAGCGACCAAGAGTGCAAGGATGCCGGTGTTGTCGAGCAAACATACCTCTGGCTACGTCCGCGCATAGCAATTGTCAGCGCAAGCGGTACATATAACCTGCCACACAATCGCGTACGAGATGCCCTGCGTGCGGTAGGAGCCGCTGTGATGTGTACTAATGTCCGTGGAGTGGAGCGAATTACTCCGCCAGCGGAAACCCAATCCGAGAATAAGTGTTGTCACAAGGTTTTTGAGTGCAGCAAAAACAAACAGCCAATGCAGTCCGTCTTGACCCTGACACGACATGCAGAGTCGATGGACCGTCCAGGATGTGTCTCCGACACGGGAGCAAGAGGCGCAACTCCGATTGTGGTAATGACTCAGCGACTGGTCGAGCCGGATGAAACATTCCTGCGCTGGACGAGCGGAGAGTTGGAGAACCACGCAGTCTGGCTTAGAAGCCTACTCGAAATGGTCAGAAGAGATTTTGTGTCCGCAGTAAATGGGAGGGGCCCATTAGACGCACTGCAATGTGAGCCAGTGCCCTGGCGTGTTCTCGCCAGCAAGGCATTGCTGGCCAAACGGAGACACTTTCTCGACTCACCATCTCAAGTTCTTCAATACGCCCGAACTCGCGGCATGATTTGGAGTTCTCAACAAGACCTACGCAACCGCTATGATCATGCACAGTTTTATGCAATCCCCAAGGCAAAAGACTTGAAGGTAGCGACAGCGTTTGTCCGCTCAATGCCGAACTTGGCCTTTCATGCCAAGCCTTCGTGGGCATCACTGGTGGGACACGACAAGCTGTCCGTACTTTCGTCAGCGAATACCGAATCGTTGCTCCACTTGCTGGCGGTGAAACTCTGCCTGCCTAAGGCACTGCTGGAAGACGAAGTGATGCCACATGTACTGCAAGACATGGTCGATCACTTTCACTTCCGAATTTGCAGACTAGAGAATCCAAGATATCCAATCGACAGCGATAGTGAGGACCTGAAGCTGCTTTACCTCAGCCGTAACGATGGAAAGGCCGCTGAAGTGCCTAATCTATTCGACGAAGACTGGAAATCGCACGTCCCCCCCGATGGATACCGTTATTTAAGCAACGAAAACCTATCGTTTGTATTAGATGAAACCCAGAAAACAGGCCTTCTAGGGCCTTTGTTTACTGTTCATAGCGGACGTCTGATGGCCGCCACACAACCATTCAAACAGTTCATCGACATATTGCATTATTACTACGAGCATAAGGAAAACTCGACTTTCGCAACGGCGTTCAAATTAGCGGTCTGGCGGGAACTGAAACAGCAAGACGTTCGGAATTGAGACGCGCACCTCAGGCAGTTACCGAACAGCTGTGGCGGGAATGCCCTCCTGAAGGGAGATCAAAGGCCAAAGATGCCTATGCCACGCCTAGCGGCGGTAGTCGAGGTACGACGGATTGAAACTGTCGTTCTCGCGCAGGCGGTAAATGCCATAGGCCGGACTGTCCAAGCAAGTGTGGCACGCAGCGCCCAAGGCAGCCATCCATGCCCGGAGGGTGATAACTACGTTATCGCCCGGACGACAGATCTTATGGCCGACATATCTCGCTGCCTTGAACATCGTCAGCCGAATGAACAGCGGCGCTGTTGCGAGCAGAAATTCCGATTGGAGTCTCCGACCTATCAAGATTCAAATGTCGACGGCGTTTCGCGAGGATGGCACAGTGATACACGCCTCAAAAACTGAGGTGGTGCAGCTGTAGGCGTCGTCAAGGGTCTGTACTGCGTTGCATGCTTGTGAATCTTCAGCATAAGGATTTGCGTCAATGACCGCGTTCACTCCTGCTGTAAATCCCATAAAAGCCTGGCTCAGCGAATTTTTGCTCACCCGCGAGCTATTCAAAGGACCTAACGGAAAACCTCTGTATAGCTACCAACTGTCCGAATACGAGTACGCATCCTTACGCGATTTACTTCAAAAGTACCTTCGCTTAGCGTCCAGCCCAGTTCAGGTCATACACCTGGGAGCATGTTTTTGTTTATTCGTCAGTGAGCAGTACCGTAGAAATTACAACAGCTCATGGTCCTGGTCAGGCGCTGAGAGCGAGTTAGCCGTCTCACTTTCACACAGCCAGCATGCAACCTTGACCAGTAAAGGACTGGAGTACTGGAAACGCCCTATTCGGTACCGTGAAAACGGTAGGGATTGGCTAGGGTCCCTTTTCGCAGAAGGTGGGTTACCTTGGCCCCTAGTTCAAAAGGAATCGCATGGCTTTGGCAAAGCCGTCAATCGAGGGATTAATCTCTTCAGTGCAGGGAGCAGCCACCGAACAACTGCTGACCTAATAGCGGCGCACGAAGATGAATTGCCAATTTCCTTTCGAAATCTAGAAACCAGGCAGCTGCTTGCCGGCATTGTTGAACAGTTGATGCATCTGGCTGGGCAGTATCCGCTTAAGGATCAGAAAGACCCTGCTGCTTACCTGGATAAAGTCGCTCCTGAGTGGACAGAAGCCTTTCCAATCCCTCTCGATGAAACTAACGCTAGAGGCCTGATTAATGACTGGCTACATGATGCTGGCAAGCAGCGGCTTGATAGAAAAGAGGCCCTAATTCAAGCCAGAGCATTCACCTGTGAGCATTTTCTATTAGGCACACTGCCGGACTGGAGGATTAGGACAGAGCTTGCCTTGCCAAAGGAACACTCATTTGACATTGATGCCCAGCAATTGGGTAGCACTCGGCTCGATCAAGCCTATTACGAAGGTGAGCACATATTAGCTCGTGGGCCCGCAGTGTATGCCCAGCTGAACGAGTCGCGTCTGACGATTCGCTTCTCAAATCCCTCAATATCAATAGAACGTCGCCGCCTAGGCGAACCTGTCACGCTGCGCTTACTCGACAATGGACGAGTTGTTCAATGTTACCAATTCGACGGCAGCGAGTTGGATTACGAAGAAACGCCGTTAGTCTTTGAGCAGCGGTCTGATTGCTGGCAATTGGTCGGAACATCTTCTTGCGGTGTCGCTGGTGAGTCCGCACGTATTCGCATTCCGACCAAATTTAGTTTTTTGTCAGACGGCCTCGCACCATCGCTGCTGACTACCGACAAAGAGAGCGGCCAGTGGCTGGATCTACGGGCCGATGTATCGCTCCAAAATGGCCCTGACCTCTATCGAATCGAATTAAATCAGAATCAAAACGAACACCGAAAGCCCGCTCTGGCCGGTGTTCAGGGGCTCTATGACAGTAACCCAGGTGTTGTATATTTGGGTTGGCCACGACTGGAGTTGCCCGAGGACTATGAGTTTGGTTTGGGCGATACTCTGGAATTTGCCAATGGGCAACCCCTGGACACTCTTCGCCGAACCGGGCCCTTTGGTGTCGTTCGTTACACCTTGAAAAACCGCACGGGGAAAACGCTTTTAACACGACGCTTTGCCGTCCTACCCAAAGAATTCAGTACCTCGTTGCTTCCCGCAACCACTGAAAAACCTGCTCGATTGCAGGTTAAAGGTGCGCTCCAGCTTGACTTAAAAATCGATAGCTCGCTGCTAATGGCCAAGCGATTGGAGTCTGATCACTCCGCAACCACTTTCAGCCTTAGTCATCGAACCGATACACCTCCTGCTGGTTTTACGCTGGAGATCGACCAGAAAAACAGCAATCAGCCACTACGACTTCGCCTCCCGTACCCGTATCAAGGAGCCCGGCTTATTGGACCAGACGACCGGCCCTCACGAGCACACGAACTTACGTTACCTGAGCTGATAGGTCATCGCATCGCATTGACCTCAGGGCAAACTCAAGGGCAAAGTTTCTACATGCAACTGGAACTGGTGTGCGAGGCGCTGCCACATCCAAAACGGCACTATGAGATCAAAGTAGGCTCATCGCCCACGCTGCTAAATTT
>Ga0157371_10004051_pt1 | contig 12963 bp, 13 predicted proteins | sample C45metaG_FD_113462 | JGI IMG/M metagenome (GOLD analysis project Ga0157371, IMG submission 113462) | Corn rhizosphere microbial communities from Kellogg Biological Station, Michigan, USA - C4-5 metaG | ecosystem: Host-associated > Plants > Roots > Rhizosphere > Soil | place: USA: Michigan... | reverse complement strand
GTTGGACAGCAGCACCGGATAGCTGTGCTGCTCGGCGACCACCGTGGTGGTGAACTTGCTCATCACGTCCGGGCGGTCGAGGTAATAGGTGATCTTGCGGAAGCCTTCGGCTTCGCACTGGGTGCAGAACATGCCGCTGGATTTGTACAAGCCTTCCAGAGCGGTGTTGGTTTCCGGGTGAATGCGCACGCTGGTGTCGACCGTGAAGCGTTCGCTCAACGGCTGCAGCGTCAGATGATTTTCGGTCAGCTCATAGTCGCCAATGCCAAGCTCGCGGTCGGCCAGGTTGATCGTCAACAGCTCCAGTTGCTGGCCGTCGAGGACCAGCGGCGGCAAGCCCGGGCCACGTTCAGGATTGCGGCGCATCACCAGTTGCGCATGGACCAGGCTATGGTCCTCGAACAACTCGAAGGTCAGGTGCGTCTCGTCGATCAGGTACTCGGGCGCCTGATAGTCCTTCAGGTAAATCATCTTCGGTTGTTCGGTGCGCATGCTGGAGTCCTTACTGATGCACGGCGAGCTGATAAGCCGTGTACTTACGAATATTGATCACGCCGGTGTCGAAAATCAGGTATTGGCCCTTGATCCCCAACAGCGTGCCTTCGGCAATCGGATTCTTGTCCAGGTTGAAGCTGACAATCTTGGCCGGGTATTGCTCGACCGGATAGCGGATTTCGAGGGTTTCTACGTCGGCAATGGTCTGGATTGCCTGTAAGCCAAATCGTTCCTGCAAACCCTGCAAACCTTCGGCACAGCTTTCAAACAATTGATCACGAACCTGAGCCAGGTCCACCGAAATCGCATCGCCCTTGAGCAATGCACGCCAGTTGGTCTTGTCCGCGACCTGACTGCGAAACAGGTCTTCGACGAAGCCCGACTGCTGGCGAGTGGACACACGCATGATCGGCAGCGCCTGACGCGCGCCCTGGTCGATCCAACGGGTTGGCAGCTGGGTGGCGCGGGTAATCCCGACTTTCACTCCGGAAGAATTGGACAGATACACAACGTGATCGGTCATGCAGAACTTCTCGCCCCACTCCGGCTCACGGCAAGTGCCGGCGTCGTAGTGGCAACGCTCCGGACTCATGATGCAGAGGTCGCATTGGGCCAGTTTGGTCATGCACGGGTAGCAATAACCCTGGCTGAAACTGGTTTTGGTCTTGCGTCCGCAATGGGAGCAAAAAATCGCCCCCAGGTATTCCAGACGCACCGTGCTGCCGATCAATGGATTGACCGGGACTTCGACGTCATCCAGACGAAACGCGTATTGCACGTTCGGCCCGTCAAGGCGCGCCGACATTTTGCTGATTGCACCGCGGCCAATCTCAATCAATGGACGGCATCCGATTTGAACAGGATATTGGGCACGCTGATCGACTTCGAGCTGCACTCCTGCGGCCCCATGTAGCCGGTACGCTCTTCCTCGGGCAGGTTCTGGATTTCCCAGGCGATCATCGCCTGCAACGACAGTTCGCGTTGCTCGGCGGTGAGCTTGCCACCGTCGGACCATTTGCCGATTTCCACCGCCAGTTTCAGGCTCTGGTAGATATCGGGGGTGATGTTTTGGATCATTTCGTTAAAAGAGGACATCAAGAGCTCCGCGCACTTAAATTCACATAACGGTTTCAGACGGCCAGTTTACGGCGGTTGTACAAACCACCCAACAAACCGGTCAAGCATCCGACGAGCAACCCGCCGACGTGGGCAGCATTGGCAATTTCACCGAAGCCGATCATCGAGACCAGCCCGGACATACACAGCACCAGCCACACCAGCATCATCACCAGCACGCCGCGCGGCAGGCGATAAGCCGGGTTCGGCGACAGCAGCTGGAAGATCCAGCAATGCCCGAGCAAGCCGTACAGCACCCCGGACAACCCGCCGAACAGGGTCGGGCCGCTGAAATAATACTGGGCGTAGTTGGAGACCAGGCTGAACAGCATGGTCAGGCCGATCAGGTTGATGCTGCCCTGGCGCGACTCGATGCGCCGCCCCAGCTCCCAATACCACATGCCGTTCATGGCCAGGTGCAGGATGCCGAAGTGGATCAACATCGGCGTCACCAGACGCCACCACTGCCCTGCCGCCAGGCTGTCAGCCAGCGGCACGAAATGGATGTAGTCGCCAACAACGCGGAAATCGAGGAAGGTCAGCCAGCGCATCGTGTCGAGGTTTTCACCCAGCAGCGTCACCGCGCCGACAATCAAGCTCAACAGCAGCACCATCCCGGTCGCCCTGGCGTGACGCAGTTGCTCCACAAAACCGGGCCGCCTGGTGGTGTGCGCCACCGGAATGTCCAGTTGCTGATCCGGGTCACCCGCCGGAAAGCGTTCGTACAGGGAACGCACGTCTTCGCTGATATTGGCCGGCACCCACAGCACCTGCTCGCCCGCTTCTTCGCTGACGCGATGCGGCACTTGCATGCGCTGCAGCAGTTTGACGAACCCGCTCAAATCCACCGCCAACGGCAGACGCAGTACGGCAACCACACTCATTGCAGCACCTCCGGCCGCTCGACATCGACCCAGACGAATTTGTGCGGATCGAGCCGGGTTTCCTGATCCAGGCGATAGGCGACCAGTTTGCCGTAGAGCACCGCGCTGTAGTCCAGGCAGGCCAGGTTCGGACGAATCGGTGCCGGTTTGCCGCTGCGCCAATAGTGGCCGACGAACAGCAACGGCTCATCGACGCCATAGCGCAACAAGGTGTTTTTTTCCGTGGAAGACAGTGGCTTTCGGGCCACGGGCTCAGGCAAGGCGTCTGGCTGGAACACAATATCTCCGTAGGTTTGCGGGTCGTCTTCCCAGAACTTGGTGCGAAAGAACGAGCGCGTCAGGCCATCGCCGCTGGTCATGGTCAAACCGTCAGGCAAGCGCATGTCAGTGCCGCGCAGCAAACGGTCGAACACGGTGCAGGCGAAACTGCCCGGCACGGCCGAAGCCTGGAGGAAATGTTCGTCGATGCAACCGTTGGGAAACAGCGCGCGCAACGGCTCGATCAAACCCGAGTCCCAGCAGGCGTGCACCACGCGAAAGCGTCCAGCATCGACAAACAAGGGCAGTTCGTAGAACCATTTCTGGAAATCATGCCAGTCGCCGGGATGCTGTTCGAATTGAGTCAGGGTTTCGCCCAGCAAACGAGCATGACGTGGCGTGTGTTCGCGCACGAACTGCTTGCCGCTGCCCGGAAGTGCGGGGGTAACCCAGCCCAGCGCGTTGAATTCATGGTTGCCCATGATGCACAGCGCCTGACCGGCCTCGACCATGTCGTGGACGATGTACAGCGCCTCACGAATCCGCGGGCCGCGGTCGATGATATCGCCAACGAATACCGCCATGCGTGACGGGTGTCGCCAGACGCCACCTTGTTTGTGATAACCGAGCCGGTCGAGCAAGTGCTCAAGGGTCAGAGCGCAACCGTGCACGTCACCGATCAGGTCGTAGCTACGCGCGGGATCGAGCATCAGTCGCCTCCACCACCCAACCGACTGCCCCAGCCGAGCTTGGTCCGGCAGACTTCATAGTAGTTGTGGTCGAGCGGGTGAATCAGCCGCAGTTTCTGGGCCTTCTTGCTGATGGTGATGGTGTCACCCGGCGCGCAGGTGAAATGGTTCTGCCCGTCACAGGAGACTTGCGGGTAGATCTGCATATCTTTGGACACGACGATTTTCAGCTCACTGTTGCCATCGACCACAATTGGCCTGCCTGACAAGGTATGGGGGTACATCGGCACAATCACAATAGCGTCAAGCTTGGGGTGCATGATCGGCCCGCCCGCCGACAGCGCGTAGGCGGTCGAACCGGTGGGCGTGGCGACGATCAGGCCGTCGGCCTTCTGGCTGCAGACGAACTGGCCGTCGATGTACAGCTCGAACTCGATCATGCGCGTGGATTTGCCGGGGTGCAGCACCACGTCGTTCAGCGCATCGCCCTGGCCTATGGCCTCGGCATGGCGGCGGACTTCGGCTTGCAGCAGGAAGCGGTTTTCCACCAGGTAGTGGCCGTCGAGCACTTCGGCGACTTTGACTTCCAGTTCATCGGGGCGGATATCGGTCAGGAAACCCAGGCTGCCCCGGTTGATGCCAAGCACCGGGATATTGTGTCGGGCCAAGGCACGCGCGGCGCCAAGCAGGCTGCCGTCGCCGCCGACCACAATCACCATGTCACAGACTTCGCCGAGCATCTTGCGTGACGAGGTTTGCAGGCCATGGCCGGGCAGGACTTCGGCAATGGTGTCTTCGAGGATCACGTGCAGGTGTCGATCGAGCAGAAAGCGTTTCAGTCGGCGGACGGTATCCAGCACCTGCGAACTGCCCAGGCGACCGATGATGCCGATATTACGAAATTGCTCCATGGGGCCCCTGAGGTCTGTGACGGCGAAAAACACGATTATGGGCGAAAGCGCGGGATAGACAAAATCCTTTCAGCCACAAGGATGTACTCCGATTAAGGCTATGCTCGCAAGATGATCCTATTTCCCGATTTGCTCCAGTTACCCCATCGGTTGCGCCACCCTGAAGTGCGCGACCTGGCCTGGGTCATCCTTGCGCCGCCGATGCTCGGCGAAACGCCGTGGCCGCAGCGGCATCCGCTGGCCGGCAGTGACTGGGTGCAGGCGCCGGAACGGCTGGAGCAGTGGCTGCGGCAACTGGACCGCGACAGCTATGACTTGCTGCACTGGCTGGCGCAGGCCAGGACGCGGCGACTGGGCCTGTATTACGAGCGCTTGTGGCAGTACGCCGTACGCCACGCGCCAGGCATCGACTTGATCGCGGCCAACATGCCGATCCGGCGCGAAGGCCATACGCTCGGCGAACTGGACATGTTATTGCGCGACCGCGACGGCGTGCATCACCTGGAACTGGCGATCAAGCTGTACCTGGGCCCGCAAAATGGCGACGGACACGACACGGCGCAGTGGCTCGGGCCAGGCTGTCATGACCGGCTGGACCGTAAACTGGCGCACCTGACCCAGCATCAGTTGCCGATTTCCGCTCGACCAGAGAGCCGCGAAGTACTGGCGGCGCTGGATATCCAGCAGTTCAGCGCGCATCTGTGGCTGGGCGGTTACCTGCTCTATCCGTGGCCCGGGCATGCCGGACCACCCGCCGGCGCGCATCCGCAACATTTGCGCGGTAGCTGGCTACATCAGAAGGACTGGGCGCAATTTGTCGTGCAGCGCCCATTCGGTCGCTGGCAACCCCTGCCCCGCCACGCCTGGCTGGCGCCGGCGCATTATCCGGCAGAGCTGACCTGGGACACTGGACAGTTGAATGCCTGGCTGAGCGATCTAGAACCGCAGGCGCCAGCGCAATTGATGGTGCGCCTGACTGAAAATGCCGATGGGGAATGGGAGGAAGCCGAGCGGCTGTTCCTGGTGTCGGATCTTTGGCCGAATGTACCGGGCGGCGGTTGATTTTTTCTGTGTCTGTACTGGCCCCATCGCGATTCTAAAGGGACAACCGCAACGCCAACGCCGCCAACGTCACCAGCAACACCGGCAACGTCAACACGATCCCGACCTTGAAGTAATACCCCCAGCCAATCTGAATATTCTTGCGCTGCAGCACATGCAACCACAACAACGTCGCCAGACTGCCGATCGGGGTGATTTTCGGCCCCAGGTCGCTGCCGATGACGTTGGCGTAAATCATCGCTTCCTTCACCACGCCCGTGGCCTGGCTCGCATCGATCGACAGTAAGCCGATCAGCACCGTCGGCAAGTTGTTCATGATCGACGACAACAGCGCTGTCAGTACGCCAGTCCCCATGGCGGCGCCCCAAACGCCGTACTGCGCGAACCCGTCCAGCCACCCCGCCAGATACCCGGTGAGCCCGGCATTGCGCAGGCCATACACCACCAGATACATGCCCAGCGAGAAAATCACGATCTGCCACGGTGCTTCTTTCATGACCTTGCGCGTGGAAATCTTGTGGCCACGCGCGGCGATGGCCAGCAGCAACGCGGCGCACACGGCGGAGATGGCACTGATCGGAATACCCAGCGGTTCAAGGGCAAAACAGCCGAGCAGCAGAATCACCAGCACCGCCCACCCGGCATAAAACGTTGCCTTGTCGTGGATCGCCGTGGCGGGATGTTCCAGTTGTTCGGGGTCGTAATCCTTGGGAATGTCACGACGGAAGAACCACATCAACATCGCCAATGTGGCGGCGACACTGACGACGTTGACCGGAATCATGACCGCCGCATAACGATTGAAGGTGATGTGAAAGAAGTCCGCGGAAACGATATTCACCAGGTTCGACACCACCAGCGGCAGGCTCGCGGTATCGGCAATGAAGCCGGCGCCCATCACAAATGCCAGCGTAGCCGCCGGGGAAAAGCGCAATGCCAGCAGCATGGAAATCACGATCGGCGTGAGAATCAGTGCAGCCCCGTCGTTGGCGAACAAAGCCGACACCAGCGCCCCGAGCAGCACCATATAAGCAAACAGCTTGCGTCCGCTGCCCCGCCCCCAACGCGCCACATGCAAGGCCGCCCAGGCAAAGAAACCCGCCTCATCCAATAACAGACTGATGATGATCAGCGCCACAAACGTGCCGGTGGCATTCCAGATGATCTGCCACACAATCGGGATGTCACTCAGGTGAACCACGCCGAAAAACAGGGCCAGCACCGCACCAAAAACCGCGCTCCAGCCTACACCGAGGCCTTTGGGTTGCCAGATCACCAGGGTGATGGTCAGCAGAAAAATCAGCGACGCAATGAGCATGCAAAACAGCCTTCAAAGAGAAATCAGGGATTAGCAGCAGCGTACCGGGCGATCGGCCATTGCCTGCAAACGGGCGACATCAGCGGCCAGCCACTCGGCGTGATCGGCCAGCGCGCCCTGTAACAGAGTGATGACCCACGGTGATAATTCCGGGTGCAGGCGATAAAAAACCCACTGCCCCTGTCGACGGCCCGCCAACAGGCCATTGCTGCGCAGTTGCGCCAGATGACGGGAAATTTTCGGCTGACTGAGGTCCAGTCCGGCCGTCAGTTCACACACGCACAACTCACCTTCACGGGCGATCAACAACGCGATTCGGCTGCGTGTGTCATCGGCCAGGGCCTTGAAAATATCGACGGGACTGCGAGAACTGGACATGGGTAAACACGCCTCTGGACAACGAGGCGTGAAATATATGGAATTTCGAATATGCAGTAAAGCGAATGCTGAGAACCACAACCGTTATAGGCGCGGGTTCAAAGGTATCTTTCCGTGGGTGCTTGTCACACTTTCTTATGCTGTTCGACCCACTTGCCGTATGCATTGATGAAGTTCTGCAAGAACGGCTTCACCGATTCGGATAACTTGCCCGCCTCGTCGAACGCCGAACCCGCGCCGCCCAGGTAGGCCTCGGGTTGCTGCATGCACGGCACATCCAGAAACACCATGGACTGACGCAGGTGATGGTTGGCACCAAATCCACCGACAGCACCGGGTGAAGCGCTGATCACCCCACCGGGCTTGCCGCTCCAGGCACTTTTGCCATAAGGACGCGAGCCGACATCGATGGCATTCTTCAACGGTGCCGGCACCGAGCGGTTGTATTCAGGCGTGACGAACAGCACTGCGTCGGATGAACTGACTTGTTGGCGGAAAGTGCTGTAGGCTGCCGGCGGAGAAGTTCCGTCAATGTCTTCGTTGTAGAGCGGCAGGTCACCAATTTCAATGATATTGAGCTTGAGATTGGCCGGTGCCAGGTCGGCCAGAGCCAGCGCCACCTTGCGGTTGATCGAATCCTTTCTCAAGCTGCCGACAATAACGGCGATCGTGTAGACGTTGCTCATGGAAGATTCTCGACTGTTCGATGGAAAGACATGTAGTTATAGATGACGAATCATCAGTGGGCTGCTGAAATAGCCGCCCCTGACTATTTTTTTCCTGTAGGAAAACTTACCTCGCCCAACCACGGTCTACAGAACCGCAAATTGAGTGATTTATCTCCAGAGGTTCTAAGCAGATGGCAGCAGTACTCGTCGGTCAGTTCCATGCAAGAGACGCGGAAGGCCGCGTTTATTCCGTGCATGAGTTCCAGGAATCCACCCCGTCGGCAGACGGCCTGACTGGCTCTGCGCCTGTCACCACCTACAAACTGGCCATTGGCGACCGCGTCAAAAAGCTCGATGACAACCAGTTTCTGCTGGTGCAGTCGGACGTGACCATCGTGCGCGAGCCTGACACCCATGTCGGCAAACTGCCGGAAACCAACGTCGCCTCATAACTTCGCGTTATGAGCAGAAGTCATATGCGCGCACTTGAGTTAGGATTCAGTCACTGACTCCCTCACCTGCTGAACATGGACTTCACGCATGCGTTTACGTCATATCGAAGTGATCCACGCGCTCTTGCAGACCGGTCACCTGGGTACTGCCGCCGAATGGCTGCAGTTGCCGGTGGCCGAGGTTGAAAGCCTTTTGCGCGATGCCGAGGATCAGTTGGGTTTCATGCTGTTTTCCAGCGTGCGTGGACGCTTGCAAGCTACGCGTGAGGCGCGGGAACTCCAGGTCGAAATTGCCCACGTCTATGACGCGCTTGAGCCGGTGCAGCGCCTGGCCAGCAGCCTCAAGCAATATCAGGCGCACCCGCTGCGCATCATTTGCACCCCGCCTTTGGCAAACCAACTGTTGCCACAAAGCATCGCGGCCTTGCGCCGACGCCTTCCCGATGCGCCTTGCACCCTGCTGAGCCAACCGACTCGCGACATCGTCCGCAGCCTGCTGCTGCGTGAAAGCGATCTGGGGTTGAGCCTGCACGACCCTGATCACGCCGACATTCATTGCCAGGTGATTGCCCAAGGCAAGCTCCAGCTATTGGCACCCCACGGTTGGCTGCAACCGAAACAAAAGTATATTTCGCTGCAGGACCTGGCCGGTCAGTCGATGGTCGGCCTGGAAGGTCACGACCCGCTGAGCCCGGCGCTGGAGAACAAGTTGCACGCCTTGCGCCCCGCCCCCGTCATTCAGACACGGGTGCAGACGCATCAAATGATGCGCAGCATGGTCGAGGCCGGCGAAGGCCTGGCGATTGTCGATCCGTTTACCGCCCTGGGCGCCAAATCGACCGGGCTCGACGCCTGCCCACTGGCACCCGCGGTACCGATCAGCCTGTATGCCCTGACGCTGAAAAACGCCGAGCCCATTCCGGCCGTTCAGACCCTGCTGGACATCCTCACGGAACAAGCCGCGGCGATGCTTTCGAGCTGAGCGGATTTTCCAACGGATTATCGAACAAGCGGTACCAGAACAGCGCCACTTCGGCGGTATTGGGGTCGATGCCGCGATAGCGCAGATGATCGATTCCGCCAATCACAAAACCACAGCGCTCATAAAGCCGGCAGGCGCCCAGGTTGTTGTTCTGGGTTTCGAGCATGATGCCCGGCAGTTTCTTCTTGCGACTCCAGAACTGCGCCACATCCAGCAATGCCTTGGCTACCCCATGGCGCCGCGCCGGCGCATGCACGGCCAACTCGTCGATGTGGGCAAATCCGTTCCAGTTGGTGCTGATCACCAGATGCCCGACGGGTTCGTCATCGAGATAGGCCATGAACACCGCACTGTCGGCGGCATCGCGAAAACTGCTGAACTCCTCGGGATCGATGCCGTAGCACTTTCGATATGGAGTGATTGGCGTCACCCGCCACTGCTCCACCGGCTTGCCGATTTCGGCGACGCCATAGGCCGCGACTTCAAAACTGAAATCGCTGCCCCAGATATAAGGCGCAAAACCCTCATCGGCGACACGCACCGACAGGCCTGGATATTTTGGATTCATGATCGGTTGCATGCTGGGAAAGGTCCTCATTCCTTGATGCAATCAACGGTGTAATGCCGTCCATTGCCCTCGTCTTCGTGTTGCAGTCCATGCACATCAACGACAAACCCGGGGAAGCTGCTGTCGAACGTGCGAGCAAACGACAGGTAATCGATGATCGATCGGGTCGACTCGGTGAACCGCTCGCCCGGCATGATCAGCGGAATGCCAGGCGGATACGGAACCAGCATCACTGCAGCGATCCGTCCGTCCAGCGCATCGATCGACACGGCCTCCACTTCACCGCGCACCAGTTGATCATAGGCGTCAGCCGGCTTCATGGCGATTTCCGGCAACACGGTGTACATGCGCTTGAGGTGTTTGGCTGTGGCATTGCTGCGATAACAGGCATGCAATTGATCGCACAAATCACGTAAACCCATGCCCTGATAACGCGCGACATTCTGCTGCGCCACGCACGGCAGGCACGTCGACAAACTGACGTTGGCGTCGTAACTGCGCTTGAACTCAAGCAACTCGGTGAGCAGCGTGCTCCATTTACCCTTGGTGATGCCCATGGAAAACAGCACGAGGAATGAATACAGCCCGGTCTTCTCGACCACCAGCCCGCGCTCCCAGAGAAACTTACTGACGACCGCCGCCGGAATTCCGCGCTCACTCAGCGCACCGCCTGCAGTCAGACCTGGCATCACCAGGGTGACTTTGATCGGATCAAGCAGCACGTAATCGTCGGTCACGCCCCCAAAGCCATGCCAGTCGGCGTCGGGTTGCAGTAACCAGTCCTGGGTCTCGACGCGATCAATGCCTTCCACCGACGGCGGCTGCCAAATGGAAAACCACCAGTCATCCGCCGCGATGTGCTGCCGCAGATTGGCCAGGGCCCGGCGAAAACTCAGGGCTTCGTCGAACATTTCCTGCAACAGCGAACGCCCGGCCGGGCCTTCCATCATCGCCGACGCCACGTCCAGCGACGCGATGATGCTGTACTGCGGCGACGTGGAGATATGCATCATGAACGCTTCATTGAAACGGTCGCGATCCAATTGCCGCGCCCCGCCGTCCTGGACGTGAATCATCGAGGCCTGACTGAACGCCGCCAGCAATTTATGCGTGGAATGAGTGGTAAAGACCAGCGGGCCATCGTCGCTACGAGATGTGCCCATGCCGTAACGCCCGGCGAAAAACTCGTGGAACGCCGCGTAGGCGTACCAGGCTTCGTCGAAATGCAGGACTTCGACGCTGTTGCCCAGTTGCTGCTTGATCAGCTCGGCGTTGTAACAGAGGCCGTCGTAGGTCGAATTGGTCACCACCGCTAGCTTGACCTTGGGCGCCCGGCCCTTGGTCAGTGGGCTGGCGTCGATTTTCGCCTGGATCGATTCGCGGCTGAATTCGCTCAGCGGAATCGGGCCGATGATCCCCAGCTCATTGCGTTCCGGGCACAGGTACAGCGGAATCGCGCCGGTCATGATGATCGAGTGCAACACCGACTTGTGGCAGTTGCGGTCCACCAGCACCAGATCATCGCGAGCAACCATCGAATGCCAGACGATCTTATTGGCGGTCGAGGTGCCATTGATCACGAAAAAGGTGTGATCGGCGCCGAAGTTACGCGCTGCTCGCGCTTCGGCTTCGGCCAGTGGGCCGGTGTGATCGAGCAAAGAACCCAATTCCGGCACCGAGACCGACAGGTCCGAACGCAGGGTGTTCTCGCCGAAAAACTGGTGAAACGCCTGGCCGACCGGACTCTTGTGATACGCCACGCCGCCGCCATGGCCGGGCGTGTGCCAGGAATAATTGGAATCAGCCGTGTGCTGCACCAGCGCCTTGAAAAAAGGCGGGAGCAAACCATCAAGGTATTTGCGGGCGGCCCGAGCCACTTGCCGGGCGAGAAAAGGCACAGTGTCTTCGAACAGGTAAAGAATGCCGCGCAGTTGATTGAGCTCGGCCATGGCATCGGCCGGAGCGTTCTCCAGCGTCACCTGCTCACCCAGGGCGAAGATCGGCAGGTCCGGCGCACGAACCCGCGCGAGGCCAATGAGCTCCGCCATATTGTGTAACAAATGCGAGTGGGTGCTGGGGTCTTCGGCGGCGATCAACATGCAGGAGAGACCGTGGTGGGTCGAAGCGACCAGCCGCCCCTCAGCGTAATCCACTGCCGAAACGATGCTGAAACCTTCCTGCTCCAGCTCCCGGGCGATGCCTCGCACGCGGTCACCGGCGACAGTGTCGGCCTTGATGTCGCGGTGGACGATCAAGACCGGGAATTTCAAATCTTTATACATGAGACTCAGTGTCCTGAGGCTGCAGGCCGCGGCCTGCCAATATCCTCAGGGTAGAGGGTTCAAGCGCATGTGGCGAGCGCCGATGCCCCGAAGCGGGTCAACCGGCGCACCATCATGTGGCCAGCCATTCAGGCCTGAGCCTTGGCCTCGGCCAGTTGCTGCCACAACGACGGAGCGCCCGCAGCCTTGGCAATCGCTTCCAGACGCGCAACGTGCCGGGCCAGATCATCTTCGCTGGCGCGGATGATCCGGGTGGGCTGGCGATCGGCCGGCAAACGGCGGATTTCGGTGGCGGAGTTGTCCGCACCTTCACCCGAGCCATTGCCATCGGACGCATTACCGGCCAGCGACAGGCTGGTCTGGCCACCGGTCATGGTCAGGTAAACGTCGGCAAGAATCTCGGAGTCGAGCAAGGCGCCGTGAAGTTCACGGCCGGAGTTGTCGACGCCGTAACGTTTGCACAGCGCGTCGAGGCTGTTGCGCTGTCCCGGGTGACGTTCCCGGGCCATCATCAGGGTGTCGAGGATCGAGCAGTGTTGCGTGATGTCCGCACGATCGTGCTGGCCCATCAAGGCGAATTCGTTGTTGATGAAACCAACGTCGAACGCCGCGTTATGGATGATCAGCTGTGCGCCCTTGATGAATTCGAAGAACTCATCGGCCACTTCGCTGAAACGCGGCTTGCCCACCAGGAATTCGTTGGTGATGCCGTGGACGCCGATCGCGCCTTCGTCACTCTCGCGATCCGGTTGCAGGTAAACGTGGAAATGCCGGCCGGTCAGGCGCCGACCGATCAACTCGACACAACCGATTTCGATAATCCGGTGGCCGTCGGTCACCGGCATGCCGGTGGTTTCGGTATCGAGTACAACGGATCTGGTGGCCATCAGTGCTCAGCTC
>Ga0157371_10004048_pt1 | contig 12968 bp, 12 predicted proteins | sample C45metaG_FD_113462 | JGI IMG/M metagenome (GOLD analysis project Ga0157371, IMG submission 113462) | Corn rhizosphere microbial communities from Kellogg Biological Station, Michigan, USA - C4-5 metaG | ecosystem: Host-associated > Plants > Roots > Rhizosphere > Soil | place: USA: Michigan... | reverse complement strand
GTCGGGCATAAAGTATCCGCAACTTTACTTCAAGGCCGACCCGGCCCTGGCAGAGAAGTGGATCATCCAGGTCAAAGAAAACTTCATGACACGCGCCGCACGCGAGGCCTACCAAACATGGTTCCCCAAGGCGAGGTATCTTGCCTACGGGATCAATTTGGGTGGACTGAAAATCGAAGCGCCGAAAACAAATAGCTCAATAGAACTGCGACAGATAAATATCCCGCAATTGCTGACCGAGAGGCTTGGACACTTCCTCAACTCAGACCATGGGTTCGAGCCTCGCCCCATGACACTCAATGAATTAGCATTGGCCGCATCTTATGTAAACCCTGCATTGTCTGGAGTGGTGATAGGGCCAAGAAACGTTCAACAACTGGAAAACACCCTCGCCTATTGGGAATCGTTAAAAGAACACGCTAACAAATCCGTAGACGTGCAAATTTTCAATCAATTGTCTAAAGAATTATCGCCCATCTAGGAAGCCTCGCACACCATGCAAGCCCTAAGGTATATTTTTGCAGGCGTAGTCAATACAGCAATCGGCTACGGAGTATTTTTAGCACTAATGATTCTGTTCAACACAACACCTGCATACGCTAACGCTATCGGCTATGGTGTTGCGTTGATTGTAGCTTTTGCACTTAACAAAATTTTCGTATTTAACCAGTCAACAACTGACCGAAGTACGATCCCTAAATTCATTATTGCCTTTGCCATCTCTTTTGCAATAAATCAGTTGGTACTATTGATTATTTACCGGGGGATGGGTGTACGGCCCGAAATAGCGCAAATTTTCGCTATGGTCTCATACACAGTAGCTTTTTATCTTCTCAACAAAGAATTCGTCTTCAACAAAAAACAATATTAAGTTACGACCCAATAAAGCGAAGATCCCTACAGGATAAAAAAGTGCCGAAGATACTCTTCAATACAAGACTCAGAAACGCAATTAATTTTTCACCAACCACTTACGTAATTGTACTTATTTTTTCAATCCTCGTAGGAATTACTCTTTTTTTTGCAAATAACTCCGTAGAGCGCACGAAGCTTCCTGCAGAAAAAAACTACACACCCGATTTAAAAGCCAATTTCGACAAGTGCGAAATCGGAACGTTTTGGATTACAGTCAGCGGCTGGGCAGTTCTAAACGCTCCCAACGATACTATCAAAATCCATCTTATCGCCACGGGAAAGAAAGGCGCGATCAAGCTAATCACTCGCCGCCTATACCGAAAAGATGTCAGCGATTTTCTGAAGATAAACAGTGATTTTCATTTACATGGTTTCTCCGCATCAGCGGTGGGTTACCGGCTCCGCAATCGCTACGGCGACACCGTCAAGCTGTATATTGAAGACTCAAAAGGTGTTATGCATTATGGAGGCGAAAATGTCTGCACTGCGATTTGACTCGAAAACCCTGAAGCTATTTACGTTTATATTATATCTTGCGTTTTTCTATTTGAGCTTTTTCTTCAATCTGCAGCTAAAAGCATTTTCGGACGACTACACCTTTTTATCTGCAGCCTTGTCGGGCATACCTCCATTAGATTACATCGCTGAACGCTACCATACATGGACCGGGCGAATGGCGATTGAAGGAGTCATGATTACCACGATAGGCCATCCAACTTTCTGGAAGCTTGCCATTCCAACTTGCCTGCTGCTAAGCGCATATTCCACATGGAAGGCATTTTTTTCAGACGCCATTCATTATAGCTATGGTATTGCTCTCTGCATTTTCCTTACATTGCTTATAAGCCATGACATCCTGGATACTACCGCCTTTTATGTCACAGGTTTCTACAACTATCTCCTGCCCATTTCCTGTGCGGTTTTTGTTTGCACGACTTTCATGCGACCATCCGCCTTTTCAACACCAGAGAAAATACTTGCAATTCCGTTGACCCTGATCGCATCGCAATCAGAACAGGCAGGCGTATCAATGCTCAGTATCTTTGCAGTTTCTTTGTTTTGGGATCGAAAGAACGCTCTCGCATATAGATGCATAATATTGGCAATTGTATTAGCAGGATTTGCCTTTCTACTGTCGGCTCCTGGCAACTATATCCGCCTCACCTCAGAATTACGATACATGCCTGAGTTCATGGACTACTCCTTCCTTAAAAAAGCAACAACCGGATTTGATGTATTTAACTATCACTTTACCGACCAAAAAAACCTCTACCCAAAGTTACTAGCCGCTCTATTGATCCCGCTGTCTCTTAAAAATAATTTTCCTTTGAAAAATCTCGCGTTTTTGCTTGTTATTTGCGGTATTTTTCAAAGCAGTATTTTTGGGTACATGTTCAGCGCTGGAAATAACGAATATTTCTCCATTCGCCATTTAAGTACCGGCCTAGGCGTGGAGTACTTCGCCTCCTATACGCTGACTCTCTTATGCTTAGTGAGCATAATCTACATCATTAGAAACGTCATGACTAACAACAATAAGTTTTACTTAGCCACGTTCCTGCTTCTGCTTCACACAGCCGTAACAGCTTTAGTAGGACTTTCGCCAACAGCGTACGAGTCCGGATACAGAGTACTATTGGCAGGCGATATCATCAGCCTAATGTTTATTTGTATACTACTTAAAGAAATACTAGAACAGTACAGATCGGCCTTTACACAGAGCCCCTTACATAAAACTCACAAGGAAGAGGTCGCAAATCAAACTCCATAAGCACTAATTCTTGGGCGGTGGGATTTATGGAACGTTTACATTCCATTTTACCACCAGACCATGACCCAAACAGACCAGATGTCGTTTACCGCAACCGCCTTGCCACTGATTTAGTAGGCTTGCGCAACCGAACCATCGTAACCGATCCATGAACCACACATTCAAAGCTGCAATTTGATGCTGGATGCTGTGCTCCCGATATTTTTCTGGAGCCAGCCCCTCATGATGCGTCCCGACGCAAAAGTCGAAAAAGTCTACCTCTACCCCAAGTCAGTGGACTATCTAAAATCCATCGACGGCTTTGCCGCCCTGGTAGAGCTGAATATCAAGGTAGCGGTGTTCGACCCGGTGCTTTTCGTGCACCTCAACAAACCTCGCAACTGGGTGAAAATTTTGTACTGGGAGCGCAACGGCTGAGTCTGAGTGCTTTAAAACCTCCCCAGATCACACGACGAAGTCATTGCCTTAAGTGTTCAGGAACTCAACTGGTTACTCGACGGTTTTGATCTGTGGCGCAACCGTCCGCACCAGGTTTTGACACTGCGATTTGTGGCCTGACTGGGTATATATAGCCCGCGGCATGATTTCCATGCCCGACCACCTTCCCGATAACTCGGCTGTACTCAAGCAATTGATTGCTCAGATGCAGTCGAAAGTCGCTCATCTCGAAGAACAGAATGTTGTTGCGTCAGCGTCTGTTCGGTCGCGGGATTCACTGCGACGAAACACGTGTGCTAGTGATGAAGGAACCTGACCGAGAGCCCACGAGTCAATCCTGGATGTGGGTGCAGACCGGCGGACCACCTGACAAACCGGTAATTCTGTTCGACTACGCAACCAGCCAAGCACAGGGGGTGCCTTCGCGCCTGCTGAAAAGTTATCGGGGGTATCTGATGACCGACGATTACGCCAGTTACAGCGCCGTGGCCGCGCAATCAGGCTTTGAGCGCATGGGTTGCTGGGCGCATGCACGGCGCAAGTTCGTTGAAGCGCAAAAAATACAGCCCAAGGGCAAAACCGGGCGGGCCGATATCGCGCTGAATCTGATCAACAAGCTCTACGGCATCGAGCGCGACATAAACGACATCGGCGACGAACAACGTCACGAAAATCGCCAACATAAGAGCCTGCCGATCCCTGCGCAATTGCATGGATGGCTGGAAAAAACTCAACCGCAAGTCACGGCACAAAATGCAATGGGTAAGGCTGTTGGCTACCTGGCCAGCAGCGGGAACAAACTCGTGCGGTACGCCGAGACCGGTTACTTCTTGATAGATAACAACTCTGCTGAGCGGGCCATCCGGCCCTTTGTTATCGGTTGCAAGAACTGGTTCTTCAGTGATACGCCCAACGGGGTGAGAGCCAGCGCTCAACTTTACAGCCTCGTTGAAACCGCCAAAGCCAACGACCAGAAGCCCTATGCGTGGCTGCGCCACGCACTGGAGCGTTTGCCGCAGGCCTCATCGGTAAAAGACTACGAAGCCTTGCTGCCGTTGAACTGCTCGCCAGAAGTGTCACGGTAAACATAAAGCCCACTTCTTAGAGGTGGGGTTTATGGACCGCATACGAACCATCTGCACTCTATGTAAATTCTAGCCTTTAAGCGGAAATCCAAATCAGCACAGGATGCCGCGAGGGATTTGTTGTAATAACGAAATTTAGACCTCCTTGGTTAAGGCAACTCCTTTAGCTTCCGAAAAAAACTTAACTTTCAGGCTCAGCGCTGGCTTCTCAATTACATACCAAGCCATGTAGCAAATGGGGAGTGATGAGAGCAAAACAAACCAAAAAAGTCTTTGGCCCAATGGAACAAAATATATAAGCTGAGCGAGGACAAGGTAGTGTGTAAGGTACAGCGAATAGCTCATGTCAATCTTGAGCCTTGGAAGCTTAGGCCCAGCAATTGCAAATGCAATCATAGCCGCGAAAGAAATAAAATCTATATAGGCCATCGGATTGCGCACAATAGAGTTATATGGAAGCCAGTATACGGCAGCAATGGAAACAATAAAAAGAGCAGTGGCTATTCGCCTGTCTAACTTTTCAGCGATTTGGTCGCGAAACAAATACATTACATTCCCAAGAAAGAATGCGGACCCTAGCATGTACCATTGCTTCGGCAGCATGATGAATTTGAAGGCTATCGTCATTGCCATGATGAATCCGCAAATCATTATCGGCACAATTCTGCGTTTATACACGCCTAGCGAAAACAATATCGCGAGTGTTGCGTAGAAGGCCTCTTCATAGATCAAGGTCCAGACGACCGGGTTCGCAGGAGCGTCTCCTGTTGGCCACAACCAGTACAGTATGTTGCGAACCATCTCCTGAGGACTCCAAAATATTCCAACCGCAATGAAAGACACTGCTAAGAGAGGCAGAACACGCAAGGCGCGATTTACAAAGAACTGCCCGATCGGCCGACGCTCCATGCTTCCGAGAACAACAAAACCGCTGATGGCAAGAAATGCGGGCACCGGGTTCATGAACACGTTTGGCGCAATGCCGCAGTGGATAGCAACGACTTGGATTGCCAGGAGCAACCGCAGCCAATCAAAGTTCGGGTAATGGGTGACCCTGCTCAAGGTTGAGTTAGACATTGATTTTTACCTATTTTTGATGGTTTGCATGCTAGCCGATAACCGTAAATAACTCCATCTATACGTTCCTTCGTTTGCGACATGTGACCGATGTCTTCTAAGATATTGCGGTGGGACCGATACTGATCAATCGGCATCAAAGGTGACGCAGCACCCAGGACATGGCCGTACGCTTTAGCTGTATCACATAGATGACGACTGTTAAACAATTAGTATCCGATTGGCAGTCTGCCCGTTTATTCTTAAATTATATTGCAAAGGCTCGATCAGAATAATCCACACCATTAGATATCTGACACACTAGCTACTACTTCATTCAGATGAGCATCTTTCGGAGCTACTGATAAATTGTATTATATCGGGAATTCCATTCGCTGCTATTTGCCTCTGTTTCTGGTGTATATACACAGCATAGGGTACGGTGGTAACTTTGAATTTATTGATTATGGAGCATTTACAGAGAAGGCGACGATTTCAGGGAGAACAGAAAACTTCTTTTCGACTGACCAGTACTGGCCGGATTGCTTGTTTTCGGGCACTACTCACCCTTCTGAACTAACCTGCTTGTGCCACTTGTAAAAAATAGTTTGCTGACCACTTCGCGCAGAGAGACCGGAGCCATAGATATATTAAGGGGAGCGAGTAGCATTTTTAGCAATGCGACTTTTCGCTCGGATGAATAATACGCCACGATCAATCTCCTTTCGCCCCCGATATAACTCTCGAGGAAAATTCGCCGAGATAACAAACATCCTGAACCCAGGAGCTTGTTCGGAGAGCCCTAAGGACTAGTATATCTATCTTAAATAGCGCTACAGGATATACTTAATCCTGTTTAACCCAGTAAGAATAGTTATTAATCACCTCTCGCTTGTTAAATCCCTCAGCGCTGAGAAGCTCAACAGCTAAAGGGCTTTCACTATTTAAATTTAGTACAATCAATGATGGCTTCATAGAGCGGAAGGTGATTCGCACCAACTCACCATCCCCTTCTATGTTACCCATGACAAAATCATATAGAACACGCCTCTTAGTGTATTCTTCATCTCCTAAGGCCGGTTTCAACAGATCTAAATATAGCCCCCGAGTGCTGACAAGACGTGGATGCTCTTCGAATCTCGAAATGACACCAGCTATTGCATCTGGAGCGAGCAACATTCCATCCCCCTGATACATGGCAATGGCTTTCTGGGCAACAATAAGATCGGGGCTTGGAATTTTCCAAGTTGCAAAGCTTTCAATTTTTCCAATATTCTCCGAGCGAAGTGTATTAAACGGAAATGAATAAAACGTCAAACCAAGTACAATTGCAGACAGTAAAGCAACGAGCAACCGGTATGGCTTTCGCTCAAAGAGTTCGGTTGCAATCATGCAAAAAGATACCGCAGCAAAAACCAAGATTGGGAAAGACCACACAACGCGCCAATAAACTGGAGGGGTTGTTACGTACTTCGATATAAAATCAGATAACCATGGATTAAGGTAAATCGCAAAAAGTATAAAAGGAGGAACAGCCAGTCTCCACTTTGTTATCGTATCCTTTGCTAAAACTGGGCCGGCTATAAGCAGAATACCTACCAGATACTGCTGGTGTACTCCAAACACAGCAATCCATACATTCTCGGCGGTCTCAATCCCAAAATCCATGATGGGCGACCCCTTGGCTTGCAGAGCGACATTAATCAGATAAGGAAGAGGGATAAATAAAACAGCTAGCGTAAAATAGAGCTTATTTTTATCGCCTTTTAGCGCCAGAGGGATATTAGATATCAGGGCTCCAAAACCCGCAACTGGACCTGCAAGCATTCCAAAGTTAGATAACCCGATAGCGACTACTTGACAGCACGCCAGCAAAAACAAATCAGCATTAGTGCCCCGCTTGGAAAAAAAACGCGCCGTCAGAAAGAAAATGCTCGGAACAATTACTGACAAAAAAACAGATTTCCCTTGAAAAAGGCGAACGAAAGAAAAATTCGCAGTGCTGCGATGCATCTCTCCGAGCAGCAATGTTAGTAAAAATGCTATAACACCAGCCAAAATCCATTTTTTAGGAATTAGCTCTCTTGTTAGAAGAAAGGTTGCAGCTATGCTTACAACAACCCAAACAGGTAAAAGGTAGATGTAGTAAACATCCATTGAAGGAATTGAAAACAAGTAGGCAAAAGCGCCTGAAAGCAGTTCGAAAGAAGTAAAGCGGTAGCTTGGAAATATTAATGGCAGCCCGACCTCCCCAAGCATTGGGTCAGTTGCAAGAAGACTGTGTTCAGGATTTGACGATGAGAAGGCCGCGACAGCTACATAAAACGCATCATCCAAGTCACTCCGCGAAACTGCGTAAGAAAGCGCTACAGCAGCGATTACAAGCAGGAAAATTATTAGGAGGGGTGACTTACTCCTGTCTGTAGTTACATTTAAAGTTCGTGCCTCCCTCCCTGGCTCTAGCAAAAAAAGGCTAACCATTAATAAAACTATAGCAAGAATCCAAAATACTACCCATGACCAGTACAGGGATACGGGCAATATAAAAAGCATAACCAGAGAAGTTGGAAATACATATTCATTGCTGAACCTATGAAACTTTGATACTACGGTTTTCTCGAGAAAACTTTGCCCATGCATTTTTGGCAAAAAAAAGTAAGCGATAAACAATGAGAAAACTGCGAAAGGAGCAAGAACCAGAAGGTCTTTTATATTCCAACCGAGTAAAACGCAAGCTTGCGCCGAGACGGTCCACCCAGAAAATGCAATCAAGAAAACAGAAATTATTGTGTGCAACAACTTCTCACCTGGGTCATTTATAAACCCAGACTGCGAGCCCAAACTGCTATTTTTTTTGCCACGACTAGTGTAATCAACTTCAAAAATTTTATTTACCATAAGAGGTCGACCAATAAAAATATTTTCCACAAAATAGAAAAGCCTCTTGGGATATGTGGCGTGACAAGCGATACAACTTACTATAAATCCCAAATGACAAATTAAATATTTAACTATAGCTTATCGCTTTGACATCAAAGCTTAGCCTCTAATTGTAATGATGATGCCCACTACGATCATTCCTAAGCCAATTAAATATTGCGCATGGAAGCGTTCGCCAAAAATAAAATAGCTACCCAGCGGCACAAAAACGAAGGCTAATGCCATCATTGGATATACGCGACCGAGCTCGACCTTCTGTAAAACCCAAACCCACGCTATAGAAGTTATGCCATAGATAAATATGGCTGCAATGAGCGGCAGAGCAGATTTCAGTGAAAATAGAGACCCGGTTAAAGCAAGCGCAGTCGAACTAAGTTTAAACAGTAGCTGCCCAATGGCCAAGCCCACAACGCAGAAAAAAGCGACCACGTAAGCAGTCATTTTACGATCTCTTGTTTATTAATTACGGCATGAAATGAAAAAAACAAGTTTAGGTCAATAGAAGGAACAGGAAGGGGCCACCAAGACTCCTTCCCACCGGGAAAGTAATGCCTCAGAATTGCAATAAGATTATAACATGAGTTGACATGTTCTCTTGCCATAATATAGTCGTATGCAATTCCGTGAGAAATTGCATTCCTTCTCGGCCCCAAGTGCCTGCCAAGTCGCCAAGCGATCCCAGGATCTGTTGGAATCAAAATCGACAGCACTCCTCCATCCTTCACTACTCTGATCCACTCTTTTAATACAAGGTGTGGTTGGTAAATATGCTCTAAGACATGAGTTGCGATCAGTCTATCGAAGGTATTATCATCAAACTTTAGCTCACTGCCTTCTTGACATTCGAACTCAAACTTTCCAGCATGGGATCCTTCAAGCTTTTTTTTCGCAACATCAAGAGTCTTTTGATCTAAGTCAACGAGAGTGTATTCTTCAAACTTGTGACGAACAAAATTCACATGCTCACCAGTTCCAGCTCCGACTTCTAGAACTCGCTCAAAATGCGAATCATTGGCATATGCTTTTTCAACAAGCCGATGACTTGCACGCATGACTAAAGACTGGAGTGGGCTCGAATAGTTTGATTCGTCATAGAGATCAGAGAATTTTTCTCTGTATTCAATCCATGCCTTGTCTTCATTTTGCATTTTGTGCTCCATTATCTTTTTTTGCATTATAACTTTTTCTGAGTTTTTGTAATGGACTATTTGGAACGGAACTTATGTCGTACCCCAAAAAGGCCAGTGTAAGTTGCAACCCAATAATTATGGGCAAAGCTGAAAGCATCACTGTCCCCGCGGATGAAGACAGGCCTGTGCTTACGGAGTTCATCCACTGACAACTTCCAAATATGACTCCAAACAAAAAGAAGCTCAAACCGAGAGGAAGTTCAATAGAGGCAAGAGACATATCTCTCAAGTAGTAATTGTAAAATATTCTTTTGGTAAAATTGCGAACGTGCTTAACAAAAAACTCACCAACAACTTTAGATATCTTAAGACCACTTATCTCCTCGCCATATTTAGCATCCATTGGAATATCCAGTACTACTGCACGCAGAGTATTTAGCCGAAACAACATATCCGTCTCAAAAAAATAGCGATTGCTTATTTTTTTAAATGGCAAGCTCTTCGCTACATCTCTATGAATGGCAGTAAATCCGTTAGTTGGATCGAACAAGTTCCAGTACCCGGAAGATAGCTTGGTCATAAAAGACAGTACGGCATTTCCAAATAGGCGTAACTTTGGCATTGCACGAATTTCTTCGAGATCAAAGAATCGATTTCCCTTAGTGTAGTCGGCTCTACCATCCATTATGGGAAAAATTAGGCTGGGGATCAGTCGTGGATCCATCTGGCCGTCACCATCTATTTTGACGATGATATCCGCGTCTTGATCTATAGCCGCTTGGTACCCCGTCATTACAGCGCCACCAACACCCTGATTTTCAACATGGCGAATCACTAGAAGACGCTCATCATCACAGTTGCTTTCTACAAAATCACCCGTGCCATCTGGGCAGCAGTCATCAATCACGTAAATCAGGCTAACTTCTGGGCCGATCGCCTCAATTACGCTTAAGATGTGGTTTGTCACCTTGTAACTAGGTATCACAACTGCGACTTTAGAGCTCAAGTACATTCGATCTTACCATATAGGAAAGTTTATTTAAGGGCATCTTCCGGTGCTGATTACATTATAATAAACTAGTAACACGTCAATGTTGATAATGATAGTTGGAGCTACCGCACTAGAATTCTGCTCCGGCGCCCTACTGACGCAGATAGCGGTTCGACTCCGGAAAACAGCGCTGGCTTTGATATGCTTAGCCTTCAAGGTGCGATCAGTTGCATGCAAAATAACACAGACTTCACGCCTTTTCTGGCTGATTAGGCATTAAAATCTCAAATCAAGGCCTTTATGATAGATCGCAGAATCTGGTTGAGCGGCGATACGCCCAAGGATGCCACCGCCTGCCGTCAGAGTTACAAGCTGGTCCAAAACTGTGCAACGCTATCGGTCAGGAGCTCTATACGTGGTTGTACCACGCCGTTGTACATCTACCGTGGGCTACTTCGGTAGAAGACTTCAAAGCCATGATACAGTGGAACTACTCGCCAGAGATGCCAAGGTAAACGTAAGGCCTGCCTGGCGGTAGGTGGATTTTATGGGGCTCATACCATTGATCTGGAACATACGCTCCCGAAGCGGCGCTAGTCCGTTCAACCCTCATATCACAGCGGCCTCACGCATTAGGCCGAAGCCTCCTCGAGTTCTGCAGTACGCTCCCATTAAACTTGGATAAATGCGCACAGCAACGAGCAGCTCCTCACTGCGGATGTTCTGGACCGAGCCGAAATTGTCCTCCGCCGCCACCTCGCTGATCGAATCGGCTGAGAGACACCCCTCTTTCAGTTCGGCGCATACATGAACATGTTGCGGAAGTTGCCCCGCCCCTTACTGCTCTTGATCGCTTCGCGAACATCTCCCGAGGAAGTATCCACAACACGGACGACCACTCCAGCAGGCAGTTTATAGGATTGCTAGATTGGAGGCATTTGACCGTTTACCAAGGCAGAGATCAAACAGATCCTGGAGATACCGACCGTCTCGAACTGGGCGCTTCTGATTGTGTAATTTTTAATCGGGTCCAGACCAAGCGTTACATGAACCCGACTCACTGGCAGTATATTGTATATCATTTCTATTTTAGAACTATGAGTCCATCGCGGACTTCATCTGTTGCTGCAAAGAGAAGTAAGCGCTACATAATCCCACCTTAAAATTTTAGGCTTATGGAACGCTTACGAATAAACGAACAACCGCGTCATATCTTCCTTTCGGAAATATAGCCACCAGAAAAATTAGGAGCAATTTAGCCTAAGCCTTTTTGGCAACGATGTAGATAATGTCGCTCGGCAAAAGCCGCAAAATCGGCAAAGCAGTGGCGACCGTACAATAAATCAACACCCTGGAGATTGCTCCCAGCTTTCCGGTATAGGAAATTCTGGTGTAAAGACCTTCCAGTCCAAGAGTAGGGAGATTCCCCGACTCGATTACAGCGAAATTTCTCTTTTTCAGTAGAGCTGAAAGATTCCTGCTGTTGAAATAGTGAACGTGTGGCGAGGGAAGATCCTTCTGCCAGAGCCTTTCGAAGAATCCGAATTTACCTATCCGGCCGAAAAGCCTAGATAGCTTGTAAAAAACCCCATCGCTGCTTGGCAGATTAAGGACTAACAGGCCACCTTCATTCAAGCGCTCATGACATGCAGTCAGTACCTTATCGATACTCGGTATGTGCTCAATCACATCATTAAAAACTATTACATCGAAAGTTTCAGAAGCTTCCAGCGCGTCAGGAAAGTAACCTCTACGAACCGGAAGACCTTTTGCGGCTGTAGAATTAAATACCACCTCATCAGGCTCAACGCCAAGCACATCAAACGTCATCATGGCGGCTTCTACAAACCAGCCATGTGCACAGCCAACGTCCACCAGAGTTCCACCTGTAGGCTTAAGCTTGGAGATGACACCAAGTAACTTATCGAAATTACTGACCCGAACGTCACGAAGGCCCGTTTCTCTGTCGGCCTCATTAATAAGCTCATGCGACGATGAGTCATTAATTGTCGGCTGAAGATCGCCTTTCTCGTAAAAACAAGTTTCGCATTTGTAGTGCCAGGTTTGGACCCCCGGCGCAAGAATTCCACTGCAGACAGGACAACTGTTGTTCATATGCGGCTTTAACCCATATTTAGCGTGAGTACGTACTACATCAATTTTGTCATGTCCAACACTACCGGCACACGCTCATCAGGAGCCGCGCGCCCCTCGTAACTCTCATACTCAACCGTTGAAGAGGGCTATTTAGACAGCCCTCTACCTCCACCCCAAATAGTTTTCAGCGAATCAGGTTGACCAGACGGGATGCCAGGGATTTCGCGTGTTGCCGCAACTCAGGTACCGCTGTGGCTTCCCAAAAATCAGCCTTGAGCATGGGCCCTATGTAGTGCAACCAAGACGATACTTCACCATCAACACCTTTTACCGCAAGCCTCTCATCAACATTCAATCCGAGGCCAAATGGGTCGAGCTGTACAAGCCCCTCCGCTCTCAACTGAGTAATCAGCCCATCATCGACACGTCGCAGGTTTGTATTGGGACCGGTGCAGTTGATGACCCGCGCCACATTGATTTGCTCTATACGCTGCTCGCCGCGCAATTGGATATCAATTGTCAAACCAGCGGTGTCTGGAGTTACC
>Ga0157371_10004047_pt1 | contig 12968 bp, 9 predicted proteins | sample C45metaG_FD_113462 | JGI IMG/M metagenome (GOLD analysis project Ga0157371, IMG submission 113462) | Corn rhizosphere microbial communities from Kellogg Biological Station, Michigan, USA - C4-5 metaG | ecosystem: Host-associated > Plants > Roots > Rhizosphere > Soil | place: USA: Michigan... | reverse complement strand
TTATGGCTGAACGAATCGGATTTGTGCATCGAACCCGATGGATTAGTAAAACTTATTCTGCCTAAGGGCGAAATAAAAACCCTCCTGAAACCACACCCTAAGGCGACCGAAGCCCGATTGCAAGTGATGGGCTTTCATTTCGACCTGGATGCTAACGGCGGCTACGAAATGATGGAAGTAAATGACCTGGTGATCCCTTTACATCAAACCCATTTTCCGAAAACAAGCTTAGCCTTAAAGCTCGATCACCAAGGCGATAAAGCGTTGATTTTCGCCATAGGCATTTCTTTTTTTTCCGGTACTGGCCGCTTTGCCGACAGGCGTTATTATGCTTGTAAAATTATCCACGCCCTGCATATAAAAGATGGTATAATCGTCAATTTTGTAGCGCAACCTCAGGTGGAAAGCGAGGTAATGGAGCAAGGGGATAAGTTAAGCTGGGTGATAGAGGAAGGTTGAGTTGAAAGTTTAAATGATCTTGTTCTTTTATGTTATGGTTAGCCGTATAAAATGATGTGTCGCATTAAATAGGTTTAGGTTTGTAAAATTTTAAAACCAGATCTTATGGCCAGTTACAGATTAAATTGAACCAACAGGCAAATGGCGATTAAGAGGTTACGAAGCCGGGTGCAGGTATTATCACGAACAAAATTATGATTATTGAGGTATATTTAGTTCTTGTGCACCACCAGTTATGGAATCGAAAAGAAAACATGCTTACAAAAGAATTAACAGGTGTAAGTATTGTTCTAATTCCTGCCACACGAGTTAAGTTGTAAGGCAGCAGTTGAGAAGCTGCTGCTTCTATCCGATCCAAACAGTTATTACTTTATGTGATATTTTATGAATTAAATCAAATCATAGTATTCTTGAAAAATTGATATATCACTGGTAGTATTTGCTATTTTAGCTGAATAAATACATTTGATTATAAGATAGCTAATCAAGCAAAATAAAAAATAGAAGAGTTTTATTGTATGCTGCAAATAAACGTCGTATTACCCGTAGAATTACCAAAATATTAAGATTTACCATTTTAGAAAATGTCTGAAACCAACCGTATAGAGTACAAACAAGAACTTACCGATTCGTTAGAAAAGGAAGTAATTGCCTTTTTAAATTATAAAGAGGGCGGTGTAATTTATATTGGTATAGATAAAACTGGTAAAACTACAGGCGTTGCAGATAGCGATGGCGAGCAGTTAAAAATAAAAGACCGTTTAAAACACAATATTACACCATCTTGTTTGGGCTTGTTTGACGTGGTGAGCGAGCAAAAAGATGGTTTGGAAGTGATTAAACTTATAGTTGCCAGCGGAAGTGAAAAGCCTTATTTTATTAAGAAATATGGCATGACAGAGAAGGGTACTTTCTTAAGAATAGGTACAGCAGCAGAGCCTATGCCGCAAAAAATGATAGATGGCTTATTTGCTAAAAGAACCAGAAATTCCATCAGTAAAATTAAATCAAACCAACAAGATTTAAGTTTTGAGCAAATAAAAATTTATTATGATGCGGTTGGTAAAAGACTTAACAACAAATTTGCTACCAATTTAGAATTGTTAAATGATGATGAAGCTTATAACTATGTAGCCTATTTAATCTCTGATAAAAATAGCAACTCCGTCAAACTAGCCAAATATAAAGGGTTAAACAGAGTTAACCTGATAGAAAATAACGAATATGGTTATGAATCGTTAATTAAGGCCACTAAGCAGGTTTTGGATAAATTAGAATTAGAAAATAAAACCATCGCTCATATTACCTCAAAAGAAAGGAAGGAAACCAGATATTGGGATGCTATTTCCCTGCGTGAAGCGATTATTAATGCTTTTGTCCATAACGACTACACCACAGAGGTTCCTCCCAAATTCGAATTATTTGATGATCGAATTGAAATTACCTCTACAGGTGGTTTGCCTGATGGATTAAGTAAGGAGGAATTTTTTGAAGGTTTTTCTGTGCCGAGAAATAAAGAGATTATGCGCATCTACAAAGATTTAGATTTGGTAGAGCAATTGGGTTCGGGTATTCCGCGTATTTTAGAAACTTACCCTAAAAATTGTTTCAAATTCTCTGATCATTTTCTGAGAATGACATTTCCGATTAGCGACCAAGTTAGCGACCAAGTTAGCGACCAAGTTAGCGACCAAGTTAAGGCAAAAAACCTTATTGAACACTTGAAAATGAGTTTAGACGGGCTGGGCGAAATTAACCGGGCATTTGTGGTAGCATTCAAAATGCCAACTGAAAAACAAATAGCAAAATATGAAAAGCTAGCGGAGCAACTTACAGCAGAACAAATTGAAATCTTAAGGTTTTCAATGAGGCCAAAGTCAAACAAACAAATTCAGGAAGATGGACTGGGTTTGAAAAAACATAGCGATAACTTTAAACGCTACCTGGAACCCTTATTAAATCTGAAACTTTTAAACAGAACATTACCGGGGGTTCCAAACAGCCCGCTACAGAAATATTTTACCACAACAATCGGGCAGATGATCTTGCTGATTATCGATTTTAAATCGCATCAAATTTAGCCTATCTTAACTACTGAACGTCTTAAAAATTATTTGTGCCTCGCTGATGAATGGTTTTGGCTGCAGTGGCCTTTTCGGTTAAAACTGCTTAACTGGATGTTTGCATTGCTGGGGTTGTAAGCGGCGCCATAGCCGGTTAAATAGGCAATTAGGGTTTCGAAATTGGCTACGTTTTTGGCGTGGCCGGTGTCATTAGTTGTAGATATAAGATGATGGTTAAAAAGTAAATTAGTTAGCATTAAGATAATATTATTTTCTTTACAACTAAAAGGAGTAGGAAGATTTTTTTTATCGAATGGGGGAAACCGTAAGGTTTAATTTTCTAAGGCATGTACCTTCATGAAATGAAAAAACGCAATTATATGAAAAAAACAATTTTATTATTATTACAAATTTGTCTGTTGGTTATGCCAGTTTTGGCACAACGAAGATCTACAAGTGTTAGGGGTTATACCAGAAAAGATGGCACCTATGTGCGCCCACATGTAAGAGGTTATACCGCAGGTTCTGGAAGTACCTCTTCATATAGTTCCGGTAATAGTTCTGCATCAAAAAGTGATGAAATTGCCCTTACTACTTTAAAGTTTGCAGCTGTAGATGTAAATGATGGAGCTGGTGCTAAACCAGGCTATATTAGAGAGAAAGGACAAAAGATAGCTTTAACCACTTTAAATTTTATAAGCAGTGGAGGTGATGGCGCAAGTTTAAAAGACAAAACCGAAGTAAGTGGTATCGTTTTTTATGTTTCTGTTTTAAGATATAGAGGTAAAACGTTAGATATCTGTACTATTCCGAGAAGCTATGGTAGTTGGGAGTTCGAAAAGGTATCGCATGAATTTCAAAAAAAGGATATTACTACTGAAGATGCTTTAGACCTTGTATCAAATTATGGCTGGAGCATTTCTCATGATAAAATGAGCAAGAATTTTGAATATGATTATAGTAGTAAAGGTTTGCCATCATTTCTAACTAAAACTACTGAAGCTATAAGAGTTGAATAGTGTTTAAGTGCTTAGATTTAAGTTATTTATAAGAGAAATGTTAGAACTTATTAACACTCGGTTTTACTTGCTAATGGTTCATTTTCAGTGAGTTAAATTTTTGTGCTCAAGGTTCTGACTGTTGGCTGACTAAATTATTAACTAAATGGCTTGATTGTTAAGAACTTGAATAGAAATTGACTTGCGATTTTAATTAAGTTTGTATTAGAAGTCAGACGAAATATTGGCGGGTTTAATATAAATAAAAAGGCTCAGGAAACTTCGACATATCCTGAGCCCAATAAAATTTATTATTCGCAACTAAGGGAATTAGAAACGAACATGAGGTAGCATCGTTTATTTAGAATGGTGCAAAAGTAAAACTATTATGCTTTTGTACACTATAAAGTTCATATTCTTTTTCTCCTATTGCCTGGGGAGACCGGCCTACAAAGCTTCTGGAAATAATTAAACTGCTCAAGTAATTGGGCAATCATTCCTATTATTAATTTTTTAACATGGCAACAAATGGCAAACCAGGCGATAATCGCCGGCATGGAGCAGTAAAAGATCGCTCGCAAACTTTTAACCCAACTGCTAAGCAATGGGTTAAACGAGATACCGAAACAGGTAGATTTATGGATGTAAAACAAGATGGAACCCCCTTTAAAGGTGTTAGAAAGGAGAAGAAATAGGATGTTAAAAGTCAGTATATCAAAACTCGAACAAGCAAGAATAAATCCTAATGCATTCGCAGCCAGTTTAAGTATTAAATCTAACGGTTTTGGCAATAACGGCTCATTTAGTGGTATTTTTAAGAGTTTTATAGGCAAGTTTCATAATGCAGATAATAATAAAGATGATCTACTTCACAAATTAAACGATGCCTACAAGCTTCAATTTGTAGAGAACTCTACAAATAATGTACGTACACAGAAATATTGTGAAGCATTTTCCTCTTACACCGACTATATGTTGGAACATGGTTTTGGTTTAGATAACATTTTTACACGAATTAATCTAAAATTACTAACCGATGTTGCATTAGGGGGTAACTCGCCTATTTTAAGTTCTAGTGACAACCGTAATATGGTTTTTTCAATTGAAGAATCATCGAAGGATTGGCGAAATGAACTAAAATATCCAATTCTCCAAAACTATCTTGCAGGAAATTATTATCAATGTGAAGAAAATCAAATTGAAATTGGCGTATTTAATATTAATAGTGGACAGTTTGAGCTGAAAACTTATGATGATATTGAAATAGCAAATGCTTTTGAAGAGGCTAAAATTGTGCTTGGAAATGTTAAATATATACTAGATCAATCGTAATCTTTTGAAGAATTTACAAAGACTAAAATAAAGTAAAGAAAGAATTTATTAAAGTGTGCTTAATATAAGCGATCTTATACTACATATTTTAAAGTCAGTTTTTTAAAAAAAATCCAAATTAGTATATGAAAATAACGCAACTCAAAATTGCCAATTTTAGATTGTTAAAGAATTTTTCTATGGATTTAGAAGAAGAACTTTCTCTAGTAATTGGAAAAAATAATACAGGAAAAACATCTATTCTATCTGTTCTTGACAAATTCTTAAACGAGAAAAGTAAATTTTCTTACGACGATTTGAATATAGATTTTAGAAATGAACTGGAAAGCCTTATTAAATCAGAAGTTGTACCTGAATATTTTGCACCTAAAGGCATTAAATTAAAAATCTTTATTGAATACAACGAAAAAGATGACTTATCAAACGTCAGCAGAGTATTAATGGATTTGGATCCTGATAATAATAAAATTGTATTAGGGTTTGAATACACAGTAAGCTATACTGATTTTCTGGGATTGAGAGCCGATTTTGCTATATATAGAGTAAAAGAAAAGATTAAGGTAGATGAAAATAAGAAAAGCAAGCCTGGTGATTTAAGTGAGTTCTTGAAAAAAGAATTAGATAATTACTTCCATACTCACAAATTATCTATTGAGTACGATGTGGTTACTAATACAGCTAATGAGGTTAATTACATTGACCTTGAAAGTGAAGGAATTAGTATTAAAGATATTTTAGGTTTCAAATACATCAGCGCAAGACGTGACGTAACTAATAAGGAAAAGGAAAATACATTATCTAAGCATACATCCAACCTTTACAAAAAACAAGAAGATAATGCGGAAAAAAACCAAGCTACTGAAAATTTTAAAGACCAACTTTCAGAGACCGATAGTACATTAAGCAATATATACAAAGACTTGTTTGGTGATGTAATTAAGAAAGTGCAAGATTTTGGAGGAATAAAGCTGAATGATACGGATATAGCAATTATTTCAACATTGCAGCATAGAGAATTACTTGAAGGTAATACAACCGTAGTATATACCCACGACGAACATAAGTTACCAGAACATTATAATGGTTTAGGTTATATGAACCTAATAAGTATGATTTTTGAAATTGAAATTCTCGTACAAGATTTCAAAAGAGATAAGGATAAGAAGCCAGCAGACATAAACTTGCTCATTATTGAAGAGCCAGAGGCACATACTCATCCACAAATGCAATATATCTTTATAAAAAATATAAAGAAATTACTTGCCGAAGGTGTAAAGAAAGGGGATGGAATAAATCGACCACTTCAATATATAATTACTACACATTCATCTCATATCGTTGCTGATAGTGATTTTGATGACATCAAATATTTAAAAGCGGAAAACAAAAATGATGTTGTTGCAAAAAATCTTTCAGATTTAAGAAAGCAATATGATGAAGATCCAAAGCAATATCAATTTCTAAAGCAATATCTAACCATTAGCAGAGCTGAAATATTCTTTGCGGATAAAGCGGTGCTTATCGAGGGAGATACAGAAAGAATATTGATACCAACCTTTATGAGGAAAGTTGATTTGGAAGAAATAGCTCGTTTAAAAGTAGAAAATAAAGAAGATACTTTACTTCCCCTATTATCTCAAAATATATCTATAATAGAGGTTGGAGCATATTCTCAAATTTTCGGAAAGTTTATAGAGTTTTTGGGCATTAAATCTTTGATTTTAACGGATATCGATGCCATTAAAGTCGTAAAACAAGATGACAATGGTCAAGATGTTTGGGGAGCTTGTCCTGTTGATGAAGGAACAAAAACAAGTAATTCGGCAATCAATCATTTTTTAAAAGAAATTGCTTGGAATGACTTGAAAGTATTACCTATAGTTAACAGAACTATTGTTCTGGGAGGCTCTACAGTTTGTATATGCTATCAGCAGGACGAGTTGAACGAAAAAGACGAAAAGTATAATGCGAGGAGTTTTGAAGATGCATTTATTTATATTAATCATGCTTTTATAAAGGACAAGAAGGATGAATTTCAAGGATTAAAAAACATAAAACTATTTGATGATGGTTTAAGTAATGCTTATGTACTAGCGAATTCGTGTATAAAAAAGAAAACTCATTTCGCATTAGATATTTTATATCATAGTGATAAAGATTTTAGTAATTGGAATATTCCTGCATATATCAAAGATGGGTTATTATGGCTGAAGGAAGATTAAGTTTAGAACCTGAGGTTCAAGAAATCCTGCAATCAATCGATGAAGGAAGAAACTTCCTTTTAAGTGGTGGTGCAGGAAGTGGTAAAACCTATTCGTTGGTAAGTGTTATTCGTCAAGTGCTTGCTGAAAATTCAACTGCAAAAGTCGCCTGTATGACATATACCAATTCAGCAGTAAAAGAAATCGAGGAAAGAGTAAATCATAAGAACCTAAATGTATCTACAATTCACGACTTCTTATGGGATAATATAAAGCACTTTCAAAAAGAGCTCAAAGAAACAATTATTTCATTAGCAAATAATGAAGACGTCGGCAAAATTTCAATTGATGATATAAATAATGTTCCTAATAATTTCTTTGACATCTTGCCAGACGGCATACAATATAAAGAGTTTGTGCGGTTACGTGAAGGAATAATTTCTCACGATGAATTGCTTATTGTTGCCAACTATCTTTTTGAGAAATATCCTAAACTTAGCAGTATTGTAAAGGATAAATACAAGTTCATTTTTATTGATGAGTATCAAGACACGAGTAAAGAAGTTGTAGATATATTCCTTACTCATTTCAAGAAAAGCGAAAGGAAAAATGTTATTGGCTTTTTTGGCGATGCGATGCAATCAATTTACGAAACTGGGATTGGAAATTTAGATGATTACAAAGGAGATGATGCAGATACTGTAAATGAAATTCCAAAGAAACAGAACAGAAGAAATCCCCAACTAGTAATTAATTTAGCTAATAAACTACGTACAGATGGTATAATACAAGAACCATCTAATGACCCAAATGCGCCGAATATGCTTGAAGGTATTGTAAAGCAAGGAAATGTGCTGTTTCTGCATTCTGCTGATGGTGGTATTAGTAACGTTGAAAAATACTTAAAAGAAACTTATGATTGGAATTTTAATAATTCAAAAGAGACTAAGGAATTAAACCTCACTCATAATTTAATAGCGGGCAAAGCAGGGTTTAGAATGTTAATGGATATTTATGATAATGACCCAGTTATTGGGTTAAAATCAGAGATTCTTGACAAGATAAAGAATAATAAGAAGAACAATAGACCAGAAATTGAAATCGACGAAGACGATACTTTTGATATTGTTGTAGACAAGTTTCAATTGAAAAATAGACAAAGAGAGCTAAAGAAAGAAATTTTATTGGCAGACCCGATAATGGCTGAATTATACAGTCAGCTAAAAGATAAACCATTCTCTGAAGTAAAAAAAATATACTTAAACAAAGATGCTCTGATTGATGATAAAAAACAAGATGAAAAGGACGTAAATAAAAAGGGTTCGAAGAGAGACAATCTTGTAAAACATCTCTTTAAAATCCAGACTAATATTTCTTTGTATAAAAATAAAAGATTTAATGAATTTCTAAGAGCTACAGACTATCGTTATAAAATCACGAGCATTGCAAGTAAAAGAACTTTAAAAGAAAATATTGATAATCTCATAAATGTTGGCGATAAAACAATAGAGGACGTCATTATAGATGCCAACGAAAAAGGCATTTCTCTGATTGATGATAAGCTTATTGGTTTTAAAGAGGAAAAAGAGTATCTATACAATCGTGTTAAGAATGTTAAATTTAGTGAATTTCAAAAGTTGTATGAATATTTGGAGGGGCAGACACCGTTTTCAACTCAGCATAAAACTAAAGGAGCGGAATTTGATAATGTATTAGTTATTCTTGATAATGGAGGTTGGAACAATTACAATTTCGGAAATTTATTCTTGGAAACTGGTACAGCATCTGTATTAGATAGAACCCAAAAGATATTTTATGTTTGTTGTACACGGACGAAAGAGAATTTGGCAGTTTTCTTCCACAATCCAGATGCGCAGGTAATAGCTAAAGCTAAAGAATGGTTTGGCGACACTAAAGTGATTGAGATTTGATTTTGTGTTTGTAACTTATTCTGGTTAACTATCTACTAACCAGTATAGATTTGCTTTTTTATCATCATCTTATATTATTTTTAATAGCATTGATGGAAATCCAAAAAGCCCAATCATCTCTGATCGGGCTTTTACCTTATAGTTATTTTTTTTATTTATTCTTCAATATCTCTACTTTCTCTCTTTCGCTGGCCAATAATCTCTCATACAAATCAACAATTTTTTCAATCGTATTAAAAGTGCGCTGATAGTTTAATGAGCTGGCAATTAATGTTGAATTGTCGCTACTGTGAAAAGTGTTTAATATAATATTAAATACCGCTTCATCAGAGTAATTTTTAATTGCTTTTACGCTTAGGTCCAAAACTTTTGCTACTTTTTCTAAAGTGCTATCTTCAATTTCTTGGCTTTCCTGAACCTGTTTGCTTTGATGGCTTGTTATTTTTCTGTTAATTTAGAAAAGTCTAATAATTCATCAACACTTACGTCTAACGCTTTTGCCAAATTTACTAAAATATAAGCAGTTGGATTAGCTCCTTGCTTTTCGTATCTGTTTATGAACTGTTTGTCTTTTCCATCAAGAATAGCAGCTAGTTCAGTTTGTTCTAATTTTTTAGCAACTCTAAGTTGTAGTATTCGTTTGCCTAGGTTTTTCCTAAAGGTTTTAACTTCGTCGTTCATATCGCAAACTCACGAAATAATACAGATTTTGGTCAACAAATTTGTTTACTATTAATGTTTTATTTATATTCGAATATTATAATTAGGTACTAATAAAAGTCTTGCAACCACAGAATCTGACGCCGTTGAAGCAAGACAGCAGATTAATGCCCATATCTATGCGTAGATGTATATATTTGTACATCGAAATAGATGTGGGACTGCTGTAAATCCATTTCAACGTAAGGCGTCAGAAACTTTGGTGTGGTTATGGTAAGCAGTCCCACATTTATTATTTAGGGACTTTGCTTCCCAGCAAGACTCGTAAAACCATACGAGTATGATGACTAAACACATTACCATTGCAGGGAAACCGCTTTCGCGGTTTTACAAACTGTCTTTTGAAAAGGGGAGCAGGGTGTTAAGGTTAGCGGTGTTGGATGGGATCGCTAGCGGATGGCATAGCACATCCAGTGTAGGTAAAAAGCCTGAGCCCTTGGCCATAACATCGCGTTCTTTTGATCAGGGTTTGTTAACCGTTCATGTTAAATTGGAAGGGGATGAAGCAAGGGTTTACATCTGGGTGGAATACGATAACCTGCTGGTGAGCTGTAGTGTTGATACGGATGAAAGCTACCTTGGGCGTTATGCTTACCTTACTTTGCGCGCCATGATGCGGAGCGGTTACTGCGATTTTCAGGAATATTACTGGCCAGCATGTTTTGCTTTGGGCAATAAGCGGTCGAGCTATGTAGATGTGGTGAAAAAACCTGGCGGTTTTACCATTACACTAAAGAAAAAGTTTAGCGGTTTGTTTAGGCCTGGTGATGATTTCCCGGATGTTACAGAACGGGTGGTAGTACCACGGGAAAGGCTATTGGATAAACAGGCTATGGCACGCCTGGCGCCGGTTAGCATTGGTTATTGTTTCGCCAATACCGATCTGCGGAATTTCCACAGCAACCATTATCCTTTCCTTATTCCTTATGTTTTTGCGGCCACGGCTTACCTTAAAACGGTTAAATCTTTTAAACGTTTCGTGTTGAATCTGCACGATGTGGATGGCATAAGCCTCTCGCCACAACAGGAGGAGCTGAACAGCATTTGTTTCGCCATGAAAGAGATAGCTGCCATCCGCTTTAACGCCAATGCCCACCTGCCAGAAAAGATAGCCGAAACCAATAAACTTAATGATACTAACCAGCTGGCACTTTTAAAGTTATGGAACAAGGCTTTGCCGCTATTGATGCAACAACGTTTTACACACTACTTTTATACTTATGGCCTGCGCAGCAATGTTACCGGCAAACCTGTAATGCGGGATATGAAATTGGTTGATTTCTCTATGGAGGTGCCTGTTTTAAGCTTTGCGTTAAAAGATGAGGGCGATTATTACGAACTGAAGCTGAAGCTTAAAGTGAAAGGAAAACTGCTGCATTTTAATACCGATAAGCCTGGCTTATTTTTAGTTTGCGATAGGGTTAAACCGTATTTATGGTATTTGCTTGAGGCAGAAATGGATTATAAACTGGTTTGGTTTTTTAGCAGGGTAAATTTTAAGGTGCAGGTGATTAAAGGGTATTATAGGGAGTTTTTTGAGGGGTTTGTAGAGGGGTTGGAGAGGTGGTATGAAGTGAAGAGGGGGTAAAGTTTTTTCCGCTCTATGCCGCGGGGCATGGTACTTTGTCGCGCCAAAGTACCCAAAGCGCTTCGTCAATCCAGCAATGGGCCTTTTGAGCATAGTCCTAGCACATCAAAAAAACAGCGGCACTATGTTTTGTGTCGGATTGTGGTTAGTGAAAGTTAGTAGGTTCCCCGTGACACAAAACTCACTGCGTTTGAGGTTTGGTAGTGCTGGTTGTGCTGATCTGCAACTGTTTTTTTGATTTAGCTGGCCCTTGGGATTGACGGGCGTACTTCGGTAAGGGTTGTGGATTTTGAAAGGCAGTTAGCAAAGCGCCTAAAATATGTTTAATGTCTTTGGATTTGTACTGCTGCAGCTGTTATTCCACCGCTCCCGCTTTGATCCTGCCTTGGGCTGTGGGGTATGATGGGGGAGTGCAAAGATTTCCGTGCTTTTTCCGGCGAAAATCTGCGATGCCGGGTAGCAGGGTGCAGATAGCAAGATGCGTATTGCAGGCTGCAATAATTTGTTTTTTAGTCCTTTCCCTTTCAGGGGAAAGGTGCCGATAGGCGGATAGGGGTTTAAGGCGCTCGCTATAATACGGTCGTCATTCTCGCGCATGCGGGAATCTTAATGCACTCACTATTCTTTGCCTCTCGCTCTGGCTTGTCTTATTGTTTTCTGTCATCCTGAGGTACAAAGGATCTTTGGATCTAAAGATTTGCTTCGCAGAGCCTACGGGTTCTTTACTGCGTTCAGAATGACAGTTAAAAAGATTTTTTCTCCTCAGCACAGTCTTGCTTCGGTTCTCCGTCACCTAAGGTCCCTTTCTTTTTGTAGAAATTCAGTCTAAACGTTTCATCAACATCATTAAGAATAAAAGCTAAAAACATTCAAGGCGGGGCAACTCGCCTTTTTTATTTCCATACATTTTCCTCAACTTAGCGGCATTAATAACCCATGCCTCCAGATAAAAGAACCCCAATAAATAAAAGTCCGGTTGCCAGGAAACCTGCCGCCAAGAAGCCTGTAACCAGAAAATCCACAACAGGCAGAAAAAAGAAAGCTGGTATTTCGATTCAGCTTAAGTTGGTTATTGCTGGTTTACTATTGATTTTACTCTCTCCATTTTATTACGGCTATGTATTAAGAAGTTTTGTGGCTACCTGGCGCTGGGTTATAGATTGGGGGCAAGACCCCAATTATAGGACCTACGAAAGTTTTAACATCAAAATCCCTAAAAAATATACCATTCACGGAATAGACGTTTCCTACTATCAGGGCAAAATAAACTGGCAAAAAGTAAAGGAAATGAAAGAGGATGAGGTGAGTATCCGTTTTGCCTTTATCAAAGCCACCGAGGGCTTAATGCTGGTTGATCCGTATTTTCAACGGAACTGGCGTGAAGCCCCAAAAGCCGGTATTATTTGCGGTGCCTATCACTTCTTCAGACCCAAAAAGGATGGTAAAACGCAGGCTAAATTTTTTCTGCAAGTAGTAAATATCGAGAAAGGTGATTTACCACCGGTTGTAGATATAGAATCCCTGGATGGCGTTTCACCGCTAAAAATGAGGGCAGAACTTTCTGATTTTCTCAATTATGTAGAAATGAAAACCAAGGTAAGGCCGATTGTTTATACCGGGCTTAAATTTTACGAAGATTATTTAGCCGATCATTTTGATGATTATCCTTTGTGGAT
>Ga0157371_10004046_pt1 | contig 12968 bp, 11 predicted proteins | sample C45metaG_FD_113462 | JGI IMG/M metagenome (GOLD analysis project Ga0157371, IMG submission 113462) | Corn rhizosphere microbial communities from Kellogg Biological Station, Michigan, USA - C4-5 metaG | ecosystem: Host-associated > Plants > Roots > Rhizosphere > Soil | place: USA: Michigan... | reverse complement strand
GCTGCATTTATTTGTGCAGGCGCATTTCTATCGGGCTGTAAAAAAGAAGAAGGTATAAAGACAGGTAAAGAAGAAGTTTCAGCGTCGGCATTTAGCCCTGTACAAATCATGTCGGTACTTTTTAATGGAGATGCGACAAACGGTTCGGCTAATGTTTGGAAAGACATTAACATTGAAGGTGCCGGAACAGTAACAACAGTAAATGATGAAACAGGCACATTAACCTGGAAATTTTTAAAACCTGCAGATAGCCATCGTACAGAAGGCCATGGTGCTAAGAATTATGAAGCTGCAGATGGGGATGTGATTTACATTGGCTGGACGAGTAAGATTTACATGCCACTTACTTTGAAAACTGAGGCTATATTTCAGTGGAAATCTTATCCAACAGCAGGTTCATTACAAAATCATCCTCTAATGCTCAGAACAAAATCAGGAAATTTAGAGTTGCAGCATTTTGACGATAACCATGTGGCAACAGTTCCATGGTCTACACCACTTTCAGTAAACACCTGGCTCAAATTTGTGATTTGCATGAAAGTATCCAGGGATCCATCAGTTGGTTATATCGAACTCTGGTATAATGGAGTAAAACAGACCTTATCTAACGGTAATCAACGTTTATACTGCCGAACATTGGATGTAGATTATTGCGACCCAAAATGGGGAGTTTATGGTGGAGATGCCTCACAGGCTACTCATTTTGTTAAAAAAATAAGAATTGCATCTACCTATGCTGATGCAGCACAATAACACAAACAATTAATAAATATAAAGCATGCGTAAAATACTATTTTTAATACCATTAGCACTTCTTTTTCTGTTTCAAGCAGGCTATAGTCAAAAACAGATGTCTAAAGATGAACGTATGAAATGGTGGCGGGAGGCTAAGTTTGGGATGTTCATTCATTGGGGAGTTTATGCGCAGTTTGCAGGTGTTTATAAGGGGCATGAGCAGCGTAGGGGCGGTGCCGAATGGATTATGAATCGTTCTAAAATCCCCGTTGCCGAATATCAGGAAATGGCCAAAAGTTTTAATCCTGTAAAATATGATCCGGATGCATGGGTAAAGATGGCTAAAGATGCAGGTATGAAATATATTATTATTACAGCTAAACATCATGATGGCTTTGCCTTATTTAATTCAAAAGCCAGCAAATGGGATATAACCGACGCTACTCCATATGGCAAAGATCTGTTAAAACCCCTTGCCGAAGCTTGTAAAAAGCAGGGCATTAAACTGGGCTTTTACTACTCGCAGGCACAGGATTGGAATAATCCTGGTGGGTCGGCAGCAAGAAAAGTAATGAACGAGGGGTGGCTAAATCCGGATTCAGCGAAAATTGATGCTTATACAGCTGCCCATCATGGCCATTGGGATCCTGCACAGGAAACTAAATCTTTTGACCAATATATTGATGATGTGGCGGTACCTCAGGTTAAAGAGCTGATGACGAATTATGGTGATATTGCTGTACTTTGGTGGGATACCCCTACAAATATGACAGATGAAGCGGCATTGAAATTACAGGCTGCCCTAAAAACACAACCTCAGATAATTACCAACGACCGTTTAAAGCGCCCGAACTTTCCCGGAGATACAAAAACTCCAGAACAAAAAATACCAAATCAGGCTGAATTGGATGGAATGGATTGGGAAACCTGTATGACAATGAATGGGACCTGGGGCTTCAGAACATCAGATCAGAAATGGAAATCGAGCGAAACTCTTATAAGGAATCTTGTAGATATTGCTTCAAAAGGTGGAAATTACCTATTAAACATAGGGCCTAAACCAGACGGAACATTCCCCCAGGAAAGTATTGACAGGCTAAAGGCAATAGAAAAGTGGATGAAGGTAAACAGTGAGGCCATTTATAGCACTAAGTCAAGCCCACTAAATCCGTTGTCGTGGGGGCGTTGTACAAAAAAGCAAACTAGCAGTGGTACTACCCTTTATTTTACGGTGTTCGATTGGCCTGCTGATCAAAAAATAAGTATTCCGGATATCACAAACAAAGTTATATCAGCTACTTTACTGGCTACCAAAACGAAGCTTAAAACAAATACATCAAACAATAATCTGGAGATTAGTTTGCCATCAAAGGCCCCTGATGCTGTTGCCAGTGTAATTAAAGTAGAGTTTAAAGGAATTATAGAAAATCAGGTTCATGACATTCCTAAAAAAGAGATGAAAACCGGTGCTTTAGATTAAAGATAATGAACAAAATCATCCTTATTGCCTTTGTGCTTGTATGTAGCACAAAGGCAGTATTACATGCAAAAGATTATAAAATAAAGAATGCAAATGAGCTTAATGCACTGAGTTTGAAACCCGGCGATAAGGTAATTATGCAAGGTGAGCTATGGAAGGATCAGCAACTGATTTTTAAAGGTAAAGGCACAAAAGAAATGCCCATTACCTTTGCTGTTGAATTCCCCGGTAAAACTATACTTAGCGGAAATTCAACGCTAGTAATAGATGGTACATGGCTTATTGCCGACGGGCTTTCATTTACAAATGGATTTATTGAACATGGCGATGTGATCCAGTTCAGTTCTAAATCAACATGGTGCAGGTTAACAAATACTTCAGTTGTCAATTTTAATAACCCAAATGGTAAGGCTGATTACAGATGGGTATCTCTGAATGGATTTAATAACCGTGTAGATCATTGTATGTTACAGGGTAAGAACCATCAGGGAGTTACGTTGGTAGTATGGCTCTCAGATAAACCGAATTATCATAAAATAGATCATAATTACTTCGGCCCCAGACCTGAGCTTGGGAGAAATGGTGGAGAAACAATAAGGATAGGTACCAGTACCTGGTCTTTTCATGATTCGTATACTATAGTAGAGGATAACATCTTTGACCATTGCGACGGTGAGTTAGAAGCTGTATCTGTTAAATCATGCAGGAATACCGTCCGTAATAATCTGTTTTATGAAACCAAGGCCACTTTAACTTTGCGCCATGGAAATGGATCTGAGGTATATGGTAACTATTTTATTGGCAACTTTAGGGAAGGGACCGGAGGCGTGAGGATAATAGGAGAGGATCATAAAGTACACAACAACTATTTTTACGGCTTAATGGGGACAGGTGTAAGTGCTGCAATATCTGTAATGGCCGGCCTGCCTAATCCTATTTTAACCAGCCATTGGCAAGTTAAAAATTCTACAATAACCAACAATAAAATTGTGGATTGTAAAGAACCGTTTGCAGTTGGTGCCGGCTATAATCCACAAAGGAACCTGCCGGCATTAAATACCACTTTTGCTGATAATGTAATAATACCTTCAAAGGCTGGCATAAAATGGTATGACACTACTGTAGTTGTTAAGCTTAAGAACAATAAATTCACAAATGGAGCCAGGCCGGATAAACTTCCAGAGGCATTTACATCAAAATTGGATTCTATTGGGCCTGTTTGGCAAAAGAGCAAACGCTTTAATTTTGTATTTAAGCCTCACCAATAGTAAGAAAATCACTGAGTGAGGGTAAATTTTAGTTTTTTCTGGCCTTCAATTGTGCTTCATATAAGGAGGATGGTTGGAGGCCAGTTTTACTCGTGCCCTCCCATTCACCATTTTCTTTACCATCCAACCTACCTTTTAATTGTTTTCCTCGTAAACCAATTACATAGTTTTTTCCTGAAACCCATGGGTTTTGCACTGCAGCACCTGATGCCTTGCAATTCCACAATACCTGTGTTACACCAGCCCAGCCGTGGCCGCTGCCCCAATTACCACGATCCTGTACATTGATCTCGCCATCGGTGTCTATATTGTCGTATAATGTTCCGCTTGCCCATCTATGGTGTGGGCCAATATCAGCATGAGTTTTTCTTGATTTACAATTGTAAAAAACATTAGGACCGTTAACACGGGCACCGGTAACATAGTCATGACGCCCTTCAGTAGTTTCAAGGTTTCTGAAAAGGTTTTGCTGACCTTCGTTGTTAAAGGAATACCTTCTGCCACCTGTAATAATAGATTTTGCATCATAGCATTTTGCATCAATTACTGTTATGTTTTTAGCTCCCTGCCTAAGACTCACACAAGAGTTTCCAAAATAATGAGCGCTTACATTTCTTACCCATCCATTTTCAATGTGGTCAAATTCAACAGCAACCCATGCATGATCTTCGTCTGTATCACTAACAAATTCTGATTCAAAACGCATATTCTCTATGCCATTTTCAGCTAATCTACCTGCATATGTATATTTAAATATCTCGCCACCACCATACTTTTTATCCATTGACATAACAATAGGATTATCTATAAAAACTTTGTTGCCCTCAATAGCTGTTATTTGTCGTTCGTAACTCAGGTTGTATTCTTTTGCTGTCCATTGTTTTGTTCCTTCTCTGGCAATGATCTGATCCATTTTTAAATCATGAATCCAGTTATCGGTACCTGGTCTGAAAACGATTATACGGTCGCCTTTTTTTAAGGCTTTGGCTGAGGTAATATTAAATGATTTTGCACCTGTAGGTACATAATCGTCAACGATTTTTACCCTGCTGTTTTTTAACTCCGTAATCTTTCCTTGTCCACTTACTTTAATTAAAGATCGTTGCCCTTTTCCGGTTGCAATGAGTTTTGTATCTTCTCCTTCTCCACGTAAAACGATGCCACCTGTTTGTATAGAGATATTTTCTGCAATAAGATAACTGCCTTTTTTAAGTAATATGGCACCCCTATAACCATCTTTATCTGGTGCTATAGCTGCAACCTCATCAATGGCTTGCTGAATTACCTTACCTGCATCACCTTGTACGGGGTTAACAATTTTAACGACTTTTATATTGGGGATTTGTGAGAATCCATGATGGTACCCTACATTACTAAAATCAGGGATGATATTTCCTTTCTCATCAGGAATGTAGGTAATACTACCATCTTTGTTTATGGTAAGAAATCTCGAGCTCCACAGTTTATCGTTTTTAAAAGAAGCTATAATAGGGTAGATAAACAGGCACAAGCCTATTAGAGTAAGATAAAATACAATTAATATATTTTTGTTTTGGCTCATTTTGCAGATGTTGTAAGTGAGTATTGTTAATAGCGTATATGCAATTGAGTAATAATTGAGTGAATTCTACTATCTGGATTTAGCAAAATAATCAACCAGATTAGCATTTTTGAGAAATGTTTAATTAAATAAAAAAGGCTTTGAACCATCCGGTTCAAAGCCTTTCAACTAAAAAAATGGAATTCTAATGTTTTCCGTGTCCATGACCATTGCCATGTCCTTTACCATGGCCGCGATCGCCTTTCCAGCCTCTGTCGTTGTCTTTGTATTTTTTATACTTGTAAGAATCGTGTCTGTCATAACCTCTATCTATATAACGTACCTCACGACTGTGACGGATAACCGGTTGAGAATGATATGATCTGTATCTTGCATATCTTACCCTGTGGTCTCTATAATAGCGATATGGCTCAGGTGAGTTAATTACAACTTTATATCCATTGTACAAATCATAATCTCTGTACCTTGGCGGTAAGCCCGCAGAGAAAGTCCAGTTTCCATTGCTTAAGTAAATAAACTGTCTGGTAGGAACGTAATAGTAACTTTCGATATCAGGCATATAATAATAATCTGCATGATCATAACCTGAAGGGCCCCATGCAGGCTGAGAGCCTATGTTTACGCTAAGGCTAACCTGAGCGTTCGACTTGTTTGGCAATAACCCAATTGCCCCAAGTAATGCTAAAAATACTAACTTTTTCATGACCTTATGTTTTATTTGTGTGTTAAAAAATGGTGATGATGATTATTGCAATGTAACTATACCTATGCTGGTATTCTGTCCAACAGTAACAGCAACATTCGGAATTGTAGTTTCTGCAAAACCCTCAACAGGTAATATTTTTACAGTATAATTTCCTGTGGCTAACCCTCCAATAGTAAATTTACCTGTAATCATATCAGTTACGGTTCCAACAGTATCAGTTCCGTTAATAACCAAAACCTCAGGGTGGCTTCCAATTGGTAGCACAGTACCTGAAATTAAGCCAGATGTTGCGGCAGCAATACCTCTAACCACAGGTTTTAGTATGTATTTTCCATTTCCTGTTGCAACAATGGATTTTGCTGCATCAAAATCCAGAAGCAGGGTGTAAGTAACACCAGGTACCAATTCCGGATTTTCAGTAAGTTTTACCTTCCATCCAGAGCTTTGTGCACTAGGCGTTTTTAAATCCTGTACCTGTCCATCCACCACAATGGTATTATTGTCGTAAAGTACAAGTCTGATCTCCTTGATCTCTCCTGAAGGCATGTCGCCTGAAGCAATTAAAATATCCGGACTACTGGTTCCGATGCGGAAATCAAGGATATTAAATATTCCATGATCAACTTCAAAGGTATAAGGTTTGCCACCTGAAACCAGAATCACCTGTTTTACGTTTAAATTGATAGCATCAAAATCTCCTGGAGCATCAGTCATTCTGATTTCTACCTTTGTAGTTCCAGATGCCTGAGTGTCTTTTTTGCAACCTATAAAGGTGGTTATAGCAATAACCAAGGCTATCAGAGTTGCATAAATTGTTTTGTTTTTCATAATAGTAGAGTCTTTAGTTTCTCAATTAATAACTCAAAGCTCAATTCTGAAGATGAAAACAACATGAAATTCAAAAGATATTTCAATTTTTTTATTTTTTTTTCAAATTTCATCTGAATTTCATGTTGCTTAATCAACTTTGTTATAGATATTGAGTGGCGCAGATGAACATGAATATGTTTTAGGAGGGCTGAAAGTTTGTCTCGAAAGAGGCAAACTTTCTTTATATTTACATGATGAGCATTTCAATATATTTTCAAACAATGGTCAGACGCTTATTAACAGTAACTATAGTCATATGTTTACTTGTTTCGCCTGCGGTATCTAATACTAAAGGGGCCTCATTTTTGAAATTTTATTATCAGAAAAAAAAAGGTAAATCTGAACAGGGAGATCGTTCAAAGGGCGACAGACAAAGACCAGATGTTAAGGAAGTGCCAAAATCAAGAAAACAGCCAAAACCAGAGGTTGTTAAACCCAAGGGGAGGCCCGATGTTAAACCCATAAAAATAAACCGCCCCAAAATTAAAAAGCACTAACCGGTATGAGAGTACTATCCCTTGGTGTAATTATTTGTTTGTTTAGTATAAAGGTTAAGGCTCAAAATGATACTGACTCAACAGAAACAAAAAAAACTACTATAACTGCAGCAGCTTTATACAGTAATAATGTTAATTACTATGGTCAGACAACAGCTGAAAAGCTGCCCTATGTGTTGGTCAATGTAACTGTCAGGCTACCTGTTGGCCTTTATTTTTCTGCCGGCTCTTATAAGCTGTTAAATGTAGGTTCGGGTATTTCTGAAACTGATTTGGGCATTGGATACGATCATGATTTTAGTGAAAGATTTACTGCCGGAATTGGCTATAGCAGGTCTTTTTATCCTAAAAATTCTCCGCTGCTTCAAGCATCAAATGAGAATAATGTGAACCTATCTGCTGATTATTATTGGCCATGGTTTAAAAGTTCTTTATCAGTAGATTATGCTTTTGGACAGGAAAGTGATCTTTTTACTGGCCTGACTAATTCAAAACTAATAGAGCTGGGCACGCTATTTAACAAGAAAAATCAAATATCAATAGAGCCATCCATAGAAATAGTAGCAGGTACACAGCACTTTTTAAAAACCTATACGGAGCAAAAGAACAAAAAAAATAATGGTAAAGGGAATGGAAACGGTAACAGCAATAGCACCATTACTACTACTTTGCCCGCAATAAGTTTCGAGCTTTTATCGTATAATTTTAAAATTCCTTTAAGTTATAGCAGAGCAAATTATATGGCCGAAGTTAGCTATCAGTTCTCTGTGTTAGGTGCAAATGCCATTACTGAAGCTAAACGGCATCAATCTTTTATTAGCCTTGGTTTTTATTATCAATTTTAATTTCAAAAATGAAAGTACTTATAGTTGAAGATGAAAAAACATTAGCCTACGAAATGGAAACCTTTTTAAAAAAGGCATTTTATCTGTGCGATCTGGCACATACTGTAGCTCAGGGCTTAGAAAAAATTGAAATAAACAGTTACGACTTTATTTTGCTAGATCTTGGTTTACCTGATGGTGATGGATTGTCGTTGCTACCAAAAGCAAAAAAGTATAACCCTGAAGCGGCATATATTATTTTAACTGCCCGGGGCAATCTTGAGGACAGAATAACAGGACTAGATCTTGGTGCCGATGATTACCTTGCTAAACCTTTTTCATTGCTGGAACTTCAATCAAGAATGCAGGCTATTGCCCGCCGTAAATTTAATGTAAAGGAAGAAGCTATTCCTCTTGGAGAGTTTAGTATTGATGTTCAAAAAAGACTTGTGCAGTACAAAGATCAGCAGATTGAACTGTCGCGTAAAGAATATGATTTGTTAAGTTATCTGTTTTTACATAAGAATCGGGTTTTAACAAGGATGCAGCTCAGTGAACATATCTGGGGTACTTTTGCCGATGATGATTATGATTCGAATTACATTGATGCTCATATTAAAAACATCAGAAAAAAATTAAATTCATATGCACCTACCGAGTGGCTGGAAACTGTTCGTGGTGTAGGATATAGGATAAAAAATTAAACGTGAAATTATCTGCCAAACTTATTTACTTCATTACCGGGTCTAAGCTAGCTGTAGTGCTGTTGTTTGTGCTTTCTATGCCTTTTTTAGTTGCCAGGATTGCTTCAGAATATACGAATTACTCCTTAAGAGATCAGCAGAAAAAGGTGATTAATGATGTACATAAAAATGGTATGGAGTATTATTTACAGGGTGATGATAGTTACGGGAGTTATACTATGCTTAAACAAGAATATATTGCTCTTGAACCTGCTGCATCCGGATTACATATTGATACCATAAAAACAGTAAGTCGTATTATTGAACAGGATACATTGAGTTATCGTGTGCTTAGTCATACTTTTAAAATTAAAAATAAAAACTATCTGCTGGAGATAGGAAAAACAGTAGGCAGCATCAATGAATATAATAAACCCCTCCAACGTATCGCGCTATATGTACTGATGGGACTAATAGCTTTAACAATCATAATAGACCTTGTTTTTACCCGGGTATTGATAAGACCTCTTGGGAAAATTATAGAAAGTAAATTGGTAAACCGTAAATTTCCATTTAAAGATCAAAGTGAACCTATAAAGACTAGTACTCAGGATTTTAAATATCTTGACGAATCACTGATTAGTTTGATGGATCAGATCAATATTGACTTTGAGAAGGAACGGGAATTTACTGCAAATGCATCCCATGAGCTGATGACACCAATAAGTATCCTCCAGAATAAGATGGAAAATCTGCTTGCCGATGATCAGACTACTGAGGATGTAGCATTGCGAATTGTAGGAATGATGAAAACGCTAGACCGGTTAAAGAAAATATCTTCTTCTTTACTGTTCATCTCAAGAATTGAGAACGATCAGTTTGTAAAGCTGGCTTCGGTTAAATTGGTTGATTTACTTGAAGATATAAATGAGGAAATTAGCCATAGGTTAGAGGATAAGAACCTTATGCTTAACATCAATGTTAAAAATCAGGTTATTTTGAAAAATGTGAATCATGACCTGCTTTTTCAGCTGTTTTACAATTTGATAAATAATGCGATTAAATATAACGTTGAACAAGGTAGTGTAATTATTACTGACACATTTAATAAGCAAGGTGATTATCAGATCTTCATTAAAGATACAGGAATTGGGATTGCCAGCGAGGATATTGACTTCATTTTTGATCGGTTCAGAAAAGCTAATTTAGCTGAAAATGTAGGCTATGGATTAGGGCTTTCAATAGTTAAAAGTATTGCACTATATCATAATATCGATATTAAAGTCGCATCTGTGGTTAAGCAAGGATCAACTTTTACAATTACTTTTCCGAAGGTAATGTTGGGGTAGATTTCATATATTCACAATTTTAAAAGACTATGAAATTATCATCTATAATACAACCGCAGGAATTACTTTTACTAAGTAAAAATGATTTTATCTTATTTGATGTAAGTGCCGGATCTAAAGCAAGATATGATAAACAGCATTTAGATGGCGCTTTTTATCTCGATCTAAATGCTGATCTAGCTGATATTAAAGATTTTGCAGTGGGTGGTAGACATCCTTTACCTACTTTTGAACATTTTGCCGAGGTTCTGGCAAAGCACGGAATTACGAAGGATAGCCATGTAATTGTTTACGATGATAAAAACGGATCTAATGCTGCTGCCAGATTTTGGTGGATGCTAAAATCAATACGACACCAGAAGGTTCAGGTTTTAAATGGAGGATATAATGCGGCAATTGAGGTGGGCTATACTGTAACTTCTGAAGTTCCACATGCTAAAATATCAGAACCTTATCAAATAGACCAATGGCAATTACCATTGGCAGAAATGGATGAAGTTGAAATTGCCGCTAAAAGTGATAACCACGTAGTAATCGATGTACGCGATGCAAACCGCTATGCGGGTTTAACCGAACCAATTGATTTAATTGCCGGTCATATTCCTGGTGCTATAAATATTCCATTTACTGAGAACCTGGATGCAAACGGAGTTTTTTTAGCTCCGGAAATATTAAAGGAAAAATATTCAAAAGCTTTATCTGATTATAAAAATGAAAATGTAATTGTGCACTGCGGTTCTGGTGTAACTGCTTGCCATACACTTTTAGCGATGGATTATGCTGGTTTAGAAATTCCCAAACTGTATGTGGGTAGCTGGAGCGAGTGGAGCAGGAATAAAGGCTAGCTTCTTAAGATCTTATCCATAGCCTTTCCTTTAGCTAATTCATCAATCAATTTATCCAAATAACGTACCTTTTGTATTAATTGGTCTTCAATTTCTTCTACACGATAACCACATATTACACCGGTAATTTTTGAAACATTTGGATTTATTTGGGGTGCCTGGGCAAAAAAGTTTTCAAAATCAGTTTTGTTATCAAGATGATATTGTAAGGTGTTTTTATCATACCCTGTAAGCCAGAATATGATTTCATCAACTTCATCTTTAGTGCGTCCCTTTTTCTCTGCCTTTTGAATGTAATGCGGATAAACGCCTGCAAAAGACATTTTATAAATTCTTGTATTATTATTCATTTTACCTGATGTTATTGTTTTAATTGCAGCTATCGGTAATGAGCTAATATAATAAATCTCATTCAACATTAATTGCAATTCAAAGGTATAGCATACTTAATGAACAGAGCTACAAGAATGATTTTTTACAGTATATTAGGGAGACACAATTTATATTGAAATCTGATACTATTAAATCAATTGTAATACATTATGAAGCAAAATAAGGGAGGTAAGACGGTTTTCTTTGGATTACTCGTTTTTTTAGGTGTATTCCTATCTTATAAAAGTGACAAAATTGAAACTATTTCATCTTTTAAAACAAATTTTACAAATTATACTGATACAATAGATAAGTACGGACATTGGAAAGTAACAGGAGGGAGCAAAGGAAATATTAAATATTCAAGTCTGAAACAAATTGATACGCTTAACGTAAATCGTTTACAAGTTGCCTGGATATATCATTCCGAAAGCAATGATAGCACTAAATTTGGTCCCATTCAGTGTAATCCAATTGTGATAGATGGGGTATTGTACGGGGTATCTCCAAAATTAAAGCTCTTTGCCATAGATGCTACAACGGGTATAGAGAAGTGGTCTTTTAATCCGGCGGATTCCATTGGTAACAAAACCTGGTATCGTAATAGTGTAAATATGAACAGAGGTGTGACTTACTGGGAAGAGGGTAATGACAAGAGAATCATTTACTCCGTTGGACCAATTGTTTTTTCTGTAAATGCAATAAATGGAAAGCTTGTTTATAGCTTTGGGAAAGATGGTGGAGTAGATTTAAGAAAAGGTTTAGGAATGGACGAAAGTAAAGCTTTTGTTGCCCCCACATCTCCTTTAATGATTTATAAGAATTTATTCTTTTTGAGTGGCTATGTTGGAGAACAAACTCCAGGGCATATCAGGGCATTTGATGTGAAGACCGGACTGCAAAAATGGATTTTTCATACAATCCCAAAACCAGGAGAGCCTGGATATGAAACGTGGGAGGATAAAAAAGCATACCGGGATATGGGGTCAACAAATAGTTGGTCGGGGTTCACTTTAGATGAAAAACGTGGGATTCTGTTTGCAGGTACAGGTAATCCGACCAATGATTTTTACGGAGGTGACCGTTTAGGAAAGGGGCTTTATGGAAACTGTGTGCTGGCAATAGATGCCCTAAGTGGGAAGCTAAAATGGCATTTTCAAACCGTCCATCATGATGTATGGGATATGGATATTTCCAGCCCACCCATATTAACAACAGTTAAACGCAACGGTAAAAAAATAGATGCAGTTACCCAAACCACAAAAACAGGGCTTATCTTTATTTTTGAACGGACCACAGGGAAACCGCTTTATCCGGTTGTTGAGAGAAAAGTACTAACCAATACATCTATAAAAGGGGAGGAACTTTGGCCCACACAGCCTTTTCCGGTTCTGCCAAAGCCTTTTGCAAGGCAGATTCTAACAGAAAAAGATCTTAATACTCTTGTTAGTGATTCTTCTTATCAGGATATTAAGAAGCGTTTTAAAACGTATAGGTCTCAGGGGATCTACACTCCGCCCACTAAAGAAGGAACCATCATTTTTCCTGGTTACGATGGAGGTGGAGAGTGGGGTGGACCAGCCTTTGATCCGGAATCAAATATACTTTATGTAAATGCCAATGAAATGGCCTGGGTTCTGAATCTGGTAGAGAATCAACCTCCCGCTTCAGCGGCCAGAACAAATTTAGAAGCAGGTGCAGCACTATACAACAAGCATTGTATGGTATGCCACGGCCCCGAACGTTTGGGCGCTGGAGATTATCCATCAATAGTTGGT
>Ga0157371_10004045_pt1 | contig 12969 bp, 9 predicted proteins | sample C45metaG_FD_113462 | JGI IMG/M metagenome (GOLD analysis project Ga0157371, IMG submission 113462) | Corn rhizosphere microbial communities from Kellogg Biological Station, Michigan, USA - C4-5 metaG | ecosystem: Host-associated > Plants > Roots > Rhizosphere > Soil | place: USA: Michigan... | reverse complement strand
TTCGCTCCTGTCGCTGTTGAAGGTCACTCTTCAACGCTTCGACAAATTGCCGGTAGGCACCTTGCCTTCGCAAGAGATAAAAGAACTGAAGAGGCAACTGGGAGACTGCAACATTACCGCGCCCCAGGAGCACCTGTTTCACGCCGATTTAAAAAAAGTACCGGGAAACGGATTTGAATTCAGCAAAGAAAACGTAAGCCTCGTCAAAAAAGGAGTGGCTACCCTTGGCACACTTTCCGCGAACAACGCTTCGCCGGCGGACGCGCTGAACCGTTTTGTAAAACTATTCCCCGAAAAGTATGGTACACGGGCCATTCCTGTCAACGAGGTGCTCGACCCGGAATATGGTATAGGATTTCCTCCACGGGAAAAGATCGGGGATATCGCTTACAATCCACTGACAGAGACAATCACCGTGGAACCCGCAAATGTAACCGCCGGTCAGAACCTGTTGCAGAACCGTGCGGAAACTTTGAATGGAGTTCCTGATGAAAAGGAAATACAGCTTACTGATGAGGACGTAAAGGAGGATAAAGGGACACTTTCCCAATTTCCGCCGCTATTTTCAGTCATGGGCAGTTTGCTTCCCGGAGGTAAGATATTGCTCGAAGGAGTGGGGAAAGCACATGCGAATTCCCTCCTGGGGAGGTTCGCCGGGCTTGATGAAGGCATTCATGATCTCTGCCACCGGCTTGCTGAGACAGAAGAAAGCGCTAATGAGGACGTGATATTTGCGGAGATCGTGTTTCAACCGGGGGGTAGGGTAGGAAACGTAGCCGGGAGACCGCCGTTCTTCAGCTATGAAATTCCGGTACTTGCTTCGTCCACTGTAAGAGAAGAACAACAAATACCCCTGCGCGACCTCGTGATAACTGTGCAGGCGGGTGAAGTGGTTATCCGTTCCCGCAAATTCAGGAAACGGGTGATACCGCGACTCTCCAATGCCCATAACTACAATGGTTCTGACTTGCCTGTTTACCGGTTTTTAGCATCGGTTCAATATGGTGGCAACCAAAGGCTGGGGATTGATTGGGGCGACTTCGCGCGCCATAAGAGATTTTTGCCAGCGGTCGTGTGTGGCGATATTGTCCTTCAACGTGCATCCTGGTTTCTCTACAGTAACGATATAACGTCCATTAAGCAAGCCGAAGATCCTGTCGCCGCATTGCAAGACTTTTTATTAAGGTGGCAGGTGCCCCGGCTGATATCCCTCGCCGAAGGCGACAATGAATTGTTCATTGACACGGATAATGCCGAATACCTTGAATTTCTGTTGAAGGAAATCCAAAACCGTGAATTTATTAAGTTGGTGGAATGGGTATTTGGAACGCCGGGCGACGAAGCCGGCAAGAACGACGCAGCTATCACGCAATTTATCCTTCCGCTTGCGTTAGAGACACCAGTCGCTGTTTTACCTTTTCCATGGGGGGAGACAAAAGGTAAGGTGAAGGAAAAATTTGAACCCGGCAGTGAATGGATTTATTTCAAGATTTATTGCAGTGCCACCATTTCGGATAATATCCTGGGGCAGGTAGTAAGGCCGGCGATAAATTCGCTCTTGAAAAAGAAGGTGATAAATGAAGCCTTCTTTATCCGCTACACGGATCCCCACTACCATATCCGTTTCAGGTTACACCTGGCAGACGGCGATAATAAAGCATTTTTTGCAGAAGCGGTCCGATGCGTCTACGAGCTCGTTCATCCATTTTCCGAAGCCGGCACGGTGTGGAAACTTCAAATGGACACCTACGAGAGAGAAACGGAAAGGTATGGTAGTGCGCAAATTCTTGCCAGCGAGCAGGTGTTCTTTTACGATAGCATGTTGTATCTCGACTGCCTGGCGAATGAAACGTTTTCCGGAAACGATGAGACGCGGTTTCTGGCCGCTGTCAGGAACGTTGATAAATGGCTGTCTCTTTTCAACCTTGCAGTGAGCGAAAAGGAAGAACATTGCCGGCAGATGTGTGAAAAGTTTTCACAGGAATTCGCCGGTGCGAGGTACCAGCTTGACCTGAAATATCGTGAGTTGAGCACTAGCGCGGCATCCTTCCTGGATTCAAAAGCTTTTGAGGACGAATTCAGGGAGCGGGATATCCGGCTGCAACAACTTAATTTGGATCCGGCAAACCTTGCCAGTTACATTCACATGAGCATTAACAGGTGGTTCGTGACAGATCAACGGTTAATGGAGTACATGTGTTATCTCTTTTGCAGCAAATACTACAGCCAGCTTCTTCACTATAATCACAACAATAACAGGTAAAATACGTATAAAATGTTTAGCAGTAAATCAAAAATGCCCACAAAGCCTTTCCTTGAAAAGGTTGCCACCTTCGACCTTGAGCGATATTATACACCGCGGGTGCGTTTTTTTTGCCACCTTCTCATGTGGGTTGCGTTTACCACGTTGTTACAATTCAATTTATTCCTCGATGCTGTCCTGCCTTTTTACCAGGCATTCGCCTTCGCTATGAGGAGCCTGCTTTGTAACCTTGCCGTCTTCTATTTGTTCTTTTATGTAGCGGTACCCAACACGCTTATGAAAAACCGCCCGATCGCTGCGTTTTTATCTTTTATTGGTTGTATTTATATATGGATGATAATGAATCACTACCTACTGATTTTTATTGCCCGACATTTTGACGTCCAGGCGCCTTACTATACCAGGGGTCTCCAGGCCAACATTCAGAATTCTCTCTGGTATATATTATCTCCGCAGAATTTTTTTGTCTCGCTGGTGCCGGTATTTTATTCTATTTCCCCTTTCTTTTTTACCAAGATCGTTTTTAGTATCACGCGGTTCTATTCCAAATTGTTTTCGTGGGAAAGAAAGGCAGTTAATCTCGAAGTGGAAAAATTAAACCTCGAAAAAGACTTTCTAAAATCCCAGCTCAATCCTCATTTTTTGTTTAATACGCTTAACAATATATACGGACTTTCGTTGATCAAGGACGATCAGGCCCCGCGTGTAGTAGCCCACCTTTCAGAAATGATGCGTTATACCCTGTATGAATCCAACGTGGAAAAAGTGCCGGTTGGAAAAGAACTCCAACACCTGAAAAACTATGTTATGCTGGAGAAAATGAGGTACAACGACAACGCCCGGATCGATTGTAACATTGATGACACCAACGCAAACCACCATTTTATCGCGCCCCTGCTTACCTTTACCTTCGTGGAGAACGGCTTCAAATACGGTTTAAAGAAGAAGAATCGGGGTTTCCTGAATATTAATATTTCTGTAGACGACAATATTTTTTATTTCTCAATTGTGAATGACAAAGAGGAAAAAGTGCACGGCGAGCAATTTGGGGGAATAGGTATCGAAAATGCAAAGAAAAGGCTGGACCTGCTGTATCCCGGTAAGCATACGCTTGATATAGAAGACCGGGGAGGATCGTTCAGTGTAAAAATGACTATAAATCTAAATTGACATGGATACGATTAAATGTCTGGTGGTGGATGATGAACCGATAGGAAGGCTGGTTATGGAGAATTTCATCAAACAGGTTCCGTTCCTTGAGTTGGTGGCAGTTGTTGAAGATGCCTTTGATGCATTGAACATATTGGAAACACACCCGGTAGATCTCCTACTTTCCGACATCCAGATGCCCCATATCAACGGCCTGGAATTTGTGAAATCGCTGCCCTCGCCACCGGTAATCATTTTCATAACGGCCCATGACCAGTTTGCGGTGAATAGTTATGAGCTTGGCGCTGTGGATTATTTACTGAAGCCCGTTTTATTTGAGCGATTTTTGAAAGCCGTAAATAAAGCAAGAACTCAAGTTGAGGTACAGAAAAGTACACCGAAAGTGCCGTCCGAAGACAGGATCGGGTACTTTTTTATAAAAGCTAACAACAAATTGAACAAGCTGAGGTTTGACGACATTTGGTATATAGAGGCCATAAAAGATTACATTAAGATGCACACAAAGCAAGGTTTGCTGGTGACCCACTCTAGTATGAAAGGAATCGAGGAGAAGCTGCCTGCAGGTGATTTTATACGCATACACAATTCCTACATTATTTCTGTGAAGGCCGTGAAAGCTGTAGATACCAATTCAGTGGAACTTCTGAACGATACCACCTTGCCGGTGTCAAAAAGCCGCAAGGATGACTTGTTTTCTGCACTGAATATCAATGAAGGGTAAAGGTCAAAACTAAGGCCGGTAAATCGGCGATGGCAATTCAAGTGTCGAATATTCTTCTGTATCCGTCGAAAAAATTTGGTCAGGGTTTTCATAAAACGAAAATTTGTTATCTATTCTTTATCACAAAATAAATTTTATGACTGCCAATCAACAACAACCAGGTCAGAACCAATTACAGCTCAGGAAAAAGATCATCGTAAAATTTGAACGGGCGAATACGACCAAAAATAAGGTTAACAACAACACGGAGACCGGTACTATCACTACGTTCCCAACTATTGTAGTTAATACAAGCTTCTAAGGCTGGTTTGTTTCCTGCGGTTAATGCGAAATAGCCAATTTGCAAAGGTCAACCGGATCCTTTGTTGGGGACGTGTGTGCCTGATGGAAGCGCATACATGTTTCTGTGCGCGCTCAACTATGCGTTAATCATTCCGGAAGGATTAAATCCTTCTACTCAATGACAGGCGGGAAAGCGGTTGATACTGCATATACCAGCGTTGTCGAAAACTGCCTTAACCCGCAACTTAGTCACGTTTGCAAAACGATCCTATATGTCGCAATTGACGGGCCAGTGTGACAATGTAATTATGCTTCTGAGTAGAGAGTTGTTTTTTCTTTTTGCAGATTGTTAACTACCGAATCTCTACTTTTGCTCCGCCATGAAAAAGTTGTTAGCTTTTTTTGTACTTCTATCGCACATGAACACTTCCATGTTCTTGCCGCAAGTGCCGGAAACAGACATTTATGACGCGAATGGCAACCAGGTAGATGATATCAACAGTGTTGTTGAATTTGTAATGGTTAAAATGGGTTTGGACCATCGGGCAGATGATGAGGACGATGATAGCGGCCAAAACTTCCACATTGTAAAGATCGTTGAATATTGTTTTCGGCCTGAGTTTATTACCTTAAAAAAGGCTGATGCTTTTCCAAGCAAAAAAACTAATTTCCCCGAATATCAACAGGATAAAATCACCCGCATTTCTTTTGATGTGATTATTCCTCCTCCCAAAGCGGTTGCTTAATTCTCCATTTCTTTTGAAGGAATAAAACTCCTTGCCATCCTATTTTTTAATTTCAAATTTTTTTTATGGAAATCAGGCTATGCCTGTTTGTCCTGCTGTTTACGGCATTTCGTTGCTGTGCAGCAGGGCCGCAGCCGGATACGCTCCGTCTGACGGTAAGCCAGGGCGAAGAAATGTTTTTACGGGATAACCTTCCACTGTTGGCCGCACGCTATAATGTAGATGCGAGCAAAGCTGTTGTTCAACAGGCGAAACTTTGGGATAACCCCGTTATCAGTACTGACCAAAATATTTATGACAGAACCGGCTTTTTTAAACACAATGGTGTTGACGGACAGATTTATGTCCAGGTAATGCAGCTTGTAAAAACTGCCGGCAAGCGCAATAAAGCGATTCTGCTTGCTGAAGATAATACCAATATCTCACGGGCACAGTTTGAAGACCTTTTGCGGACGCTCCGCTACTCGCTTGTATCGGACCTTATTGAAATAAATCATCAATTGGATATTAAACAATTGTACGACACTGAAATCAGCAAGTTACAAGTGCTTGTGTCCGGGATGGACGAAGACTTGAAAATCGGCAATATTTCAGTAAAAGATGATATCCGTGTAAAGGCTTTGCTCTTCTCATTACAAAATGAAGTGATGAATGTGGAGGCCCAATTAATTCCATTGGAAAGTGAAGTAAAATTGTTGTTGAACAAGCAGGATACATCGTTCATCCTTCCGGAAATGCAATATAAACTTCCACATCTTTTCACAATTTCAATCCCGCCCGAGTCGCAAATATTGGCTGTGGCTGATACCTCCCGCCCTGATTTAAAGATAATGCAGTACGAAATGAATTATGCAAGCCATAATCTTTCCTACCAAAAGGCGCTTGCAAAACCAGATATCAATATTGGTACTGAATATGACCAGCGCAGCAGTTATGCGCCGGATTATGTAGGGCTGGCCATTTCATTTCCCCTGAATATTTTTAATAGAAACCAGGGCAATATCAGTTCGGCGCAATTTAATGTTAAACAGCAACAAGTCTTGTATGACGCCCAAACTTTCAAAGTTGAAAATGATATTGCCTCGGCATTGGCGAAAGTGAAATTTTTTCAGCAGGTAAATAACTCCCGGCAAGTTGACTTCGAAAGGAACTATGAAAACCTGTTCCAAAATATGCTGAAAAGTTATCAATCCAGGCAGGTGAGCCTTCTTGAATTTATCGATTTCGCTGATGCCTACAAAGAGACGCGCCTGAAGATTCTTGACCAGCAAACCTCGCTCATAAAAGCTATTGCCGAACTGAATTACCAGGCAGGAAAAGACCTCATCAATTTAAATTAATTACCATGAAAATATTTTATTTCTCTTTAGTTACCTGTTTTGTCATCTTTTTTGGATGCAAAAACAAAGAAGTGGAAGTGAAAAAGCAGGAGCCTGTTGTTTCAGATTCGCTGCAAAAAATCATTTCCATCGACACGGTAAAACGCGAACCGATCGAAGACGAACTATCTCTCAGTGGCGAAGTAGATTTTAATGACAACCAGGTGATAAAAATCTTTCCCAATGCAAGCGGACGCGTTGAGACCGTTTTGGTTTCGTTGGGGGATAAAGTGAAAAAAGGCCAAACTCTGGCCATCATTAAAAGCGCAGACATTGTGGGAGATTATGCAGATCTGGCGAGTGTGAAAAATGATGCTGCGATGGCAGAAAAAGAATTGAATAATGAAGAGCATTTATACCAAAGCGGGATCAGTAGTGAGAAGGATTATATCCGCTCGAAGATTGAATACCAGAAGGCGTTCGACGCTGTCAGGAAAGCGCAGGTGCAGATCGCGATCAATGGCGGCGGCAAAACAAAAGCAGGCGGCACCTATGTAATTTCTTCACCTGTTGATGGATATGTGGTTGAGAAGAATATAGCTGCGGGAAGTTTTATTCGAAATGACAACAGCCAAAATTTGTTTACCGTTTCCAATATGCAAAATGTTTGGGTGTGGGCCAACGTATTTGAAACAGATATCCAAAAAATAAAAGAAGGTGAACCGGCAATTGTAACGACGTTAGCCTACCCGGGAAAAGTTTTTTATGGTCATGTCGACCAGGTTAATTCAGTTCTGGATCCCGCGAGTAAAGCGATGAAAATAAAAATCGTTTTGCCCAACCCTGGAATGCTTTTAAAACCAGAAATGTTTACAACCATCACACTTGATGAGAAGGAAGATCAAAAGGCACTTTCAATTCCAACGAACGCCTTAATTGCTGACAACGGAAAGAATTTCGTGGTGGTTTATAAAGACCGAAATCATGTAAGCGTGCGACAAGTAACGCCGTTAAAAGTAGACCCTTCCATCACTTATATTCAGAGTGGCTTAGCAGAAGGAGAATTGGTGATAAGCAAAAACCAGATTCTCCTTTTTAATTCACTTATGGAAGAATAAGAGGCCTCATTTTCCCCACAAATTAAAAATTTAGCAGTGAACAAGTTTATAAAGAACATTATTCATTTTTCACTTCGCCATCGCTACCTGGTCTTTTTTCTGACCATCGTATTGGCGGCAATTGGGATCTGGAGTTATAAAAATACGCCAATAGAAACTTTTCCGGATGTTACCAACACGCAGATAATTATCATTACGCAATGGCCCGGCAAAAGTGCTGAAGAAGTCGAAAAGTTCATAACCATTCCCCTGGAGGTTGTCCTCAATTCTGTACAAAAGAAAGAAAACCTGAGATCTACTTCGGCCTTTGGTCTCAGTTATATCCGTATCATTTTTGATGATAATGTGGAAGATGCTTTTGCACGGCAGCAGGTCATCAGCCGACTCGGAAATGCAGACTTGCCGGAAGGGGTTTCCCCTGAAGTGGAGCCGCCCTATGGCCCCACAGGGGAAGTTTATCGCTACACGCTGAGTAGTAAGACGTATTCTATCCGCGACCTGACCAGTATCCAGGATTGGGTACTTGACCGGCAGTTTAAAAGTGTACCCGGAGTTGCTGACGTTAACAGCTTTGGTGGTGAAGAAAAGATATACGAGGTCAGCGTTAATCCCAATCTCCTGGCTCAATATAATTTGAGCCCTCTCGATGTGTATTCAGCCGTGTCTAAAAGTAACCTTAATGTTGGAGGAGATGTGATAGAACGTAACGGGCAGGCTTTTGTGGTGAGAGGCATTGGATTATTGAACAGTATAAGCGATATAGAAAACGTAATCGTTACCAATGTGAAGGGTGTTCCTATTCTTGTTAAAAATATTGCGACGGTCAATGAAGCGGGGAAGCCAAGATTGGGACAGGTGGCGCGCGATTTTAATAAAGACGTAATTGAAGGAATTGTAGTAATCAGGAAAGGCGAAAATCCTAAAGAGGCGCTGGACCGTATCCATGCGAAAGTGAAAGAATTGAATGAAAGCATTCTGCCGGCAGGCGTTAAGATCAATACTTTCTATGATAGAACTAACCTGATGGACTATGCCACTGATACGGTTTTGCATAATCTGGCCGAAGGAATTATCCTGGTCACTTTAATCGTGTTTCTCTTCATGGCCGATTGGCGTACAACCGTTACCGTTAGTATCATCATTCCGCTTTCTTTATTGTTTGCATTCATTTGTATGCGGTTAAAAGGAATGTCTGCCAACCTGCTAAGTATGGGAGCTGTGGACTTTGGGATCATAATAGACGGAGCGGTGGTGATGGTGGAAGGGCTGTTTGTTGCGCTCGATCAAAAGGCAAAGGAAGTGGGTATGGAGAAATTTAATAAGTTAGCCAAGTTGGGATTATTTAAGCAGAAAGGAACAGAGATGGGCAAAGCGATATTCTTTTCAAAAGTAATTATTATTACCTGCCTCATACCCATTTTTGCTTTTCAGAAGGTGGAAGGCAAAATGTTTTCTCCCCTGGCCTATACGCTGGGTTTTGCATTGTTAGGTGCACTGCTTTTCACACTTACACTTGTTCCTGCCTTATCAAGTATTTTGCTTAGAAAGAACGTGCATGAAAAACATAACCCAATAGCAGCATTTTTTGAGAAGGGAATTGCAAAAGTTTTTAGAATTACGTATGCTAACAAAAAGGTGAGTGTTTTAATTGCTTTTGCAGTGATGTTACTTACGTTTTTTTCTGCGCGGTTTTTAGGAACTGAATTTCTGCCGGAACTGAATGAAGGCGCTTTATGGGTGGAGGCTGAGTTGCCAATGAGTGTGAGCCTGCCCGAGGCAAATGACATAAGCAATAAAATGGTGCAGATACTCCATACTTTTCCTGAAGTGAAACAAACCCTTGCACAAGTTGGCAGGCCTAATGACGGTACCGATCCGAAGGGCTTTTATAATATCCAAACACAGGTAGATTTGTATCCGCAGAAACAATGGAAAAGAAAAATAACTGAAGATGAACTGATCGCAGAAATGGATAAAGGGCTTAAGAAATACCCCGGTATCGTCTTTAATTATTCACAACCCATCCGCGATAATGTTGAGGAAGCCGTGTCCGGCGTAAACGCTTCTCTTGCCGTAAAGATATTCGGACAGGACTTTAAAACGCTCGATTCACTCGCTGATAAAGTGATGGATCAGTTGAAGAATGTAAACGGTATTGAAGATTTGGGAGTTGAAAGAAACCTTGGCCAGCCGGAATTCAGGATTGAATTAGACCAACAAAAAATGGCGCAGTATGGCATCGTAATGGAAGATGCACAGAGCGTAATTGAAATGGCTATCGGTGGCAAAGCAGCTACCCAATTGTATGAAGGCGAAAGAAAGTTTGATGTGAGGATCCGTTATGCCGGGCCTTACAGGAACAACCAGGAGGCGATTGAGAATTTAATGATCCCCGGGAAAGACAATAGTAAGATTCCCTTAAAAGAAATTGCAGATATAAAAACGATTACCGGCCCGGCTTTTATTTACAGGGATAATAATCTTCGGTACATTGCTGTAAAATTCTCCAATCGTGGGCGTGACCTTGGCAGCACAATCCGTGAGGCGCAGGAAAAAGTAAATAAGAATGTTCATTTACCAAGGGGATATTACACTACATGGAACGGAGAGTTTGAAAATGAGGTGAGAGCCTCAAAGACCCTTTCGCAGGTAGTGCCACTTTGCCTCCTGGCTATATTCCTGATTTTATTCGTGACGTTTAATAATGTGAAAGATGCATTACTTACGTTGTTAAATGTTCCGTTTGCGCTGATCGGGGGCATACTTGCATTGCACATCACACGCTTTAATTTCAGCATTAGTGCCGGTATTGGATTTATTGCGCTGTTTGGCGTTTGTATTCAAAATGGTGTGATTCTGATTAGTGTGTTTCGGAAAAACCTGGATGAGAAAATGCATTTGGATGATGCCGTTTATAAGGGTGTACTTTCCCGTGTAAGGCCGGTAATAATGACGGCGCTGATGGCAGCAATCGGCCTGTTACCTGCGGCTTTGTCTCATGGTATCGGCAGTGAAACTCAAAAGCCGCTTGCGATTGTGGTAATTGGAGGTTTGGTTACCTCCACCATACTTACGCTGTTGATTCTCCCCGTTATCTTCTCACTTGTTCACCAGTTGATGCATAAAAGATCGAATTGGGGATTACTGAGAAAAATGGGACTGGTTAGCAAGTCGTAAGGGCTCTATTGGCTTAGATATAGAAGTTGGAATTATTTTGAGTGGAACCAAGCCGCCATTGTCTGAACCTTGATTTCCGGAATTTTAGGATTTGTATGATTGAAGCCTGCTGGATGAATACGTGGCAGGCGAGGCCCTGCAGCCGGCTTCGGAGAGTACCATTGTCTGAACCGTGATTTGCAGGATTTTAAGATTTGCCGGATTGAAGTCTGCGGGATGAATACGTTGGCAGGCTGACGCCCTCCAGCCGCAGGGACGCTCTTCTTCACTTTACCGTCATTCGGGCAGCAAGTTCAGGTAACAGTTTAAAGACCTTTTTTATGCGGCGAAGCAATATTCCCCTCCGGATTATTCAACTTTCCGGTCGACTTTGTTATTGATTTTTGGAATCGTCTTTAAATAAGCATAGATCGCCCTCGCTTCACCGTCACTTAAATAAACATAGGGCTTCATCGGGGAGCGTAATGCCGGTCCGTTCGGAACAATGCCGGTCGTCACTGCTTTTACAAACTGATCTTCTGTCCATTTGCCAATGCCTGTTTCATCATCCATGGTAATGTTCAAAGAATGGATCGTGCTCCCATCAGGCATGGAAAATTTATTTCCGCCTCCAAAAAATCCTTTCGATTTTTCAGGATTGATAAAATCATCAGTGGTGAAGTCTTTGGAATGGCAGGTATAACATTCCACCCTGTAAAGGCAAACGTATTCGCCCCATTTAACCTTATTGGTAGTATCGGGTTCCGGAACCGAACTATAGAAGGGCATAGGTTTGATCAACCTCATATTCGTTAAGAACTTTGCCAGGAATGAATATTTGGAATCCACATCCGGGGTAGGGTCAGCTTGTACCCACTGATTGTCCGAACGAAGAAAAGCAATAACCGATTGAAGGTCTTCGTCAGACATTTTCTGAAGCTTCGCCATTACCGGTAAAAATCTTCCGTCGGGGCGAACGCCTGTTCTTAGCAAATAATAAAGCTGCCCGTCGGTCATCTTGCCAATACCATGGATCGGATCGTTTGTTATATTTCTTGAATAAACGGTTCCAAACTGGGATATTTCATCCATTCTCCTTCCCGTTAGTTTTTGCGTCTTGAAATTCAGGTGGCAGTCATTGCATAACATCGCTGAAAGCTGTCTTCCCCTTTCCACACGGGCGGGTGTACTTTCAACTTTAAGGTCTACTTTTTCAGCAGTGTAATTGGGAACTCCTTTTACAGAAATAAAAGCTGCGAATCCACCAACTAATACGACAATAATAATAACGATGATCAGCAGGCGGCGAAAAAATTTTCTCATATCGGTTTTGTTTGAATATTAAAAATATGGGATTTTATAAAAACAGGCAAGAGAAATGAAAAAAATTTTTATGAAGAAGCACTATTGTCTGAACCATGATTGGCTGGATTTTAAGATTTACAGGATTGAGGACAAAAGAAAATTAAACGCCAAATCTATATTGATGTCTTGCTGAGGTTCTAGAAGCAGGGTTTGGAAGATGATTTAATATGTCGCACTTCGACAGGCTCAGTGTGACAAAAGAGTTTGTACTCCCAAATGATCTTACATGTCGCACTTCGACAAGCTCAGTGTGACAATAGAGTTTGTAATTCAAAATGATCTTACATGTCGCACTTCGAGAGGCTCAGTGTGACAATAGAGTTTGTAATTCAAAAATGATCTTAGATGTCGCACTTCGAGAGGCTCAGTGTGACAATAGAGTTTGTAATTCAAAATGATCTTACTTGTCGCACTTCGACAAGCTCAGTGTGACAAAAGAGTTTGTAATTCAAAATGATCTTACGTGTCGCACTTCACGAGGCTCAGTGTGACAAAAGAGTTTGTAGTTCAAAAATGATCTTACGTGTCGCACTTCGACAAGCTCAGTGTGACAAAGGAGTTTGTACTCCAAAGTGATCTTACATGTCGCACTTCGACAGGCTCAGTGTGACAAAAGAGTTTGTAGTTCAAAAATGATCTTACCAGTCGCACTTCGAGAGGTTCAGTGTGACAAAAGAGTTTGTAATTCAAAATGATCTTACTTGTCGCACTTCGACAAGCTCAGCGTGACAATAGAATTCTTAAATACACAACGATCGATTTCATTGAATACTATTATTCTCACCCGGGAAAATAACTTTTGGCCGGAAAGTTCTTGCCTCTTCAAAAG
>Ga0157371_10004044_pt1 | contig 12973 bp, 12 predicted proteins | sample C45metaG_FD_113462 | JGI IMG/M metagenome (GOLD analysis project Ga0157371, IMG submission 113462) | Corn rhizosphere microbial communities from Kellogg Biological Station, Michigan, USA - C4-5 metaG | ecosystem: Host-associated > Plants > Roots > Rhizosphere > Soil | place: USA: Michigan... | reverse complement strand
TCGGAAATAGTGTAGCAGGAAGTGACGCAGTCACTTCCTGCTACACTTAGCCCTCGGTAATGATGTAGTGATCATTTCGTCCAGAGCGAAATCAAAAACGTACAGGTGCAAAATGGGATTCTTGCGCATTTCTCGTGAAATTTTAATGGGGCAAATTGGATAATCAACAGCCGTGTAATGGATATTCTCCTTATACTTTTAATTAGAAGAAAAAAGGATAACCCTTTGAAAGGTTATCCTTATCTCGTTTATTTTATTGCCATCGCAAATTCTTTTTCAATCCATTCATTTGCTTCCAGCCAATTATTCACACGAATTACACCTTTTGGAGCAGCTTGTTGATTGTATGGTGTATTAAATAATAAAACAGGGATATCCAATTCTTCATGAATTTCCACTGCATTGTCATGCTTATCTTCAAAGAAGACATGGACGCCATGTTTTCTAGCAGTTTCGATTTTATTATGCGTGCCAATTAACTCAATATGATCATACAGTAACTCTTGTTCTTTAAACCAATTAAGCGTGACATCTCTTACATTTTCTCCACGTGCAGAAATGAAAAATAACTCATACTTTTCCTTCCATGCGGACAAAACAGCGTGTGCGTCTGGCTGAATTGGAGAAGTTGCATAAATAACTGATTCTTCTTTTTTAAACCATTCGTAAAACTCTTTTTCGGTCACTGGAAATGCTTTAGTTAAATCATATTCTTTAATGTCGTCTAATTGTAAATTGCAATTAAACGCACTATTAATATGAGGAAGCAAAGAAGTAGGGCATGTTACGGTCCCGTCTATATCGATTCCGAATCGAATGTTCGTCATTTCAACATCTCCTTATGCTTGTTGTTTCTCTATCTCTTGTTGTTTTTCTAATTCTTGCTTTGCAAAATACTCTGCAGCTATTTTATCGATTTCGATTTTTAATTCGTCAACCATAGTTGCTTCTGGTACTTTACGAACTGTTTTCCCTTTACGGAATAAAAGACCTTCTCCGCGAGCCCCTGCAATCCCAATATCTGCTTCTCGAGCTTCACCAGGACCGTTAACTGCGCATCCTAAAACTGCAACCTTAATCGGTGCTTTAATATGAGAAATATATTCCTCTACTTCATTTGCAATCGAAATTAAGTCGATTTCAATACGACCACATGTAGGGCAAGAGATTAAAGTAGCTGCATTAGATGATAAAGCAAATACTTTCAAGAGCTCACGAGCCACTTTTACTTCTTCTACAGGGTCAGCACTTAATGAAACGCGCATTGTATTTCCTATACCCATAGAAAGCAATGTCCCTAAACCAGCAGCACTTTTAATTGAACCGGCAAAAAGTGTTCCGGATTCTGTGATACCAAGATGTAGAGGATAATCAAATGCTTGAGATGCTTTACGATATGCTTCAATTGCTAGTGTTACATCAGAAGCCTTCATCGACACGATAATGTCGTGAAAATCTAAGTCTTCTAGAATTTTAATATGATGTAGTGCACTTTCAACCATACCATCTGCAGTAGGGTATCCATATTTTTCTAGAATTTTTTTCTCAAGAGAACCAGCATTTACTCCAATGCGAATTGGAATACCTTTTGCTTTAGCTGCATTTACAACAGCTTCCACTTTTTCTTTACGTCCAATATTACCTGGGTTAATGCGAATTTTATCTGCACCTTGCTCAATAGCAATAAGAGCAAGTTTATAGTCAAAATGAATATCCACAACTAGTGGAATATTAATCCGTTTTTTAATTTCACCGATTGAATACGCAGCACGTTCATCTGGACATGCGACACGAACGATTTGACAACCCGCTTCTTCTAGTCGCAAAATTTCTGCAACTGTTGCTTCTACATCGTGTGTTTTGGTTGTCGTCATACTTTGAATAAATAGTTCGTTACTGCCACCTATTGTTAAGTCTCCAACTCGAACGGGACGAGTTTTGGAACGATGAATTATTTCACTCATGAAATTCTCTCCTTCTTGAGGCTTTATGCCATCACTATCCTTCATTTTATCAGTCTTTCTAATGAAATGACAAGGAAGAAACTTCTACCTATTATTTTTTGCATTGCGCAGATGCTGTGTACACCGGTAACAATACTTTTTCTCCAGCTCTGAATGTTTGATTGACAAGGTGTGGATTCAATGTATAAAAGTCACTTAACCTTTCCGTAAAAGAAATGGATTCATTGGAAGGGTATATTGCAAATAAGGAATATATAGTATCTCCAGCAACAACCTCTACGGAAATAAAATCGAGCGTTTCTAAACATTTTTCGACTTCAGGTTCATTTGAATAAGCGAGTGGAATTGTTCCTTCAAATAAATCTACTTTCACAATATAGAACGAGATTAAGAGTAGAATAGTTGCTACGAATATTTTCATGAAAAAACCTCCTTGTCAAAAGTTATGCAGGACAAGGAGATTATATGATTATCTTTTAATAGGATAGTATTTAGAAGCTAGAGTTAAATAGATAATGGTAATCCCATAGATTATAAGCTGAATATAGGTACTCGACCATTGTAATAACGCGAAAATTATAGACAACATCATTGATAAAGTACTAGCAAAGAGTGTAGTTCGCCAAATATGACGATATTCACCTTTTCGTTTTCTCAACTGAAGTATAAGACTGCCAATATATGCAAATATACTTATGCGTACAAAGATTAATAACGTATTTAATACAAATAAAAAAACAAAAGCAAAAGGATAGAGTAACCAAAGAATTTCAGAAAAATATTCGAGTATTCCTTCCATACTTGTATGTTGGCCAGAAATTCCGTTTATAAAAAGAACGAAAGAAATAATAGACATAATGAAAATATAACAAAATATGTACTGCATCACTTTGCCAATCGTAATGAGTCGAAAAGCGGCAATTTTTTTTGGACTATGTAAACTTGCTTTGAAAATTTGGAATAAACTCATGGAAGACACCCTTTCTAAGTTATTTTAACATTTTTTGAAGATAGGAAACAAAAAAATGATTCGAAAGTGTTAAGAAATTATAAAAGTATATACATTCTCTTTACATTTCCTTTATACTTTAGTTTTGTAAAGTACATGTGAAAATTGTCGAAATGGGAGTTGAATTACGACATGGAGCTGAATTGGCAACAGATGCTCTTTGAATTTTTTGGCGGATTGGGAATTTTCTTGTTCGCAATTAAGTTTATGGGTGACGGCTTACAAAAAGCTGCTGGAAATAAATTACGAGACTTGTTAGACCGATATACAACTAATCCATTTATGGGAGTTATAGCTGGGTTACTTTTTACAGTACTAATTCAATCGAGTGCAGGGACGATTGTTATAATAATTGGACTTGTTAGTGCCGGTTTTATGACACTTCGACAGTCTATTGGAGTTATTATGGGTGCTAATATAGGTACAACTATTAAGGCATTTGTATTCGGTTTTGAAATAGGAGATTATGCATTACCAATTATGGCGATAGGTGCATTTTTCATTTTCTTTTTTAAAAAGAAGCCGATCCAAAACGTAGGAGAGGTGATCTTTGGATTTGGTGGACTATTTTTAGGTTTAGAATTAATGATGAGTGGGATGAGCCCACTTCAACAGCTTAATAACTTTACAGATTTCACTTTAAGTATGAGTAATCAGCCGTTATTAGGAGTTATTGCTGGAACAGTGATGACCATGCTTATTCAAAGTTCAAGTGCATCTGTAGCCTTTTTACAAGGATTTTATTCAGAGAATTTAATCTCTTTAAGAGGTGCGTTACCCGTTTTATTTGGAGATAATATTGGGACGACGATAACAGCGATACTTGCTTCTTTAGGTGCATCGGTTAGTGCAAAGAGAGCAGCTGCATCGCATGTATTATTTAACGTCGTAGGCGCATTTGTCTTCCTAATTTTTTTAACACCATTTACGTTGTATTTAGAATGGATTTCGAGTGTTCTATCATTAGAAAATAAAATGCAGATTGCATTTGCACACGGTACGTTCAATGTTGTAAATGTTATTCTGCAGTTTCCACTGATAGGTGCATGGGTATTTTTGTTAGTAAAATTATTACCTGGTGAAGATACGATGGTAAAATATAAACCAAAACATTTAGAAGAGGATTTTATAGAAGAAGCTCCATCAATTGCAATAGGGCAAGCAAAAGAAGAGATTTTAAGGATGGGGAATTTTAGCATCCAAGGCTTAGAAAAAACATATGCCTATTTAAAGTTAAGAAATAAGAATGATGCAGAAGAGGCTTATCAATTAGAAGATGCAATTAATCATTTAGATGCGAAAATAACAAATTATTTAGTGAAAATATCGTCACAATCTCTTTCAAGCCAAGATTCAAGTAGACATTTTATGTTATTGGACACGGTACGTGATATTGAAAGGATCGGGGATCATTTTGAAAATATTATTGAATTGATAGATTATCAAGGGGAACATCATTTTGAGCTAACAGCAGATGCAATGAAAGATCTGTCAGAAATGTTTGAGCTGACAATCGATACAGTTAAAAAGGCAATAGAAGCGTTAGATTTAAATGACAATCAATTAGCACGTGAAGTGGCGGAACAAGAAAATGTCATTGATCGAATGGAAAGACAGTTTAGGAAAAATCATATCCTGCGATTGAATGATGGGGTATGTGAAGGGCATGCTGGTGTTATGTATGTAGATGTTTTAAGTAATCTTGAAAGAATAGGAGATCATTCTGTGAATATTGCGGATGCAATTTTAGGTAATCGTGTATGATAGAAATTATCGGTTGGATTTTAATAATTACTAGTTTTATCATTGCTTTTGTTGGAACCTTTTATCCAATTATTCCATCAGTTGTTTTTATGTTACTAGGGTATATATTGTATGGATTATTTTTCAGTTTTGCAGAGTTAAACTGGCTTTTCTGGATAATTCAAGTACTATTCGTTGTTTTATTATTTAGTGCTGACATGGCGGCAAATGCTTTTGGGGTCAAGAAATTTGGAGGTACAAAAGCCGGAGTATGGGGAAGTACAATTGGGTTAATTTTCGGTCCATTTGTGATCCCAGTTGCGGGAATTTTAATTGGACCATTCCTAGGAGCGGTCATAGCGGAACTAATCGTCACTCGAGAAGGCATTAAGCAAGCAATTAATTCGGGAATAGGTTCTTTAATAGGTTTTCTTACTTCTTCCGTTGTGAAAGTTATCGTTCTTACCGTCATGTTAGTTGTTTTTATTCTGTTTATCTAAGTTCGGTCAAAAGTATGAGGATATTTTCGGGTGTTTTTAATTGAACGTTTTCTCTTATTTTGATACGCTAATAAACGGAAAGAATTTTACTAAAATATTCTTTAGGAGGAAACAAACATGGCATACGAATTACCAGAATTACCTTATGCGTACGACGCACTTGAACCACATATCGATAAAGAAACGATGAATATTCATCACACGAAACACCACAATACTTATGTAACAAACGTAAATAACGCTTTAGAAGGATATGCAGATCTTCAAGGGAAATCAGTTGAAGAGTTAATTGCAGACATAGACGCACTTCCAGAAGGAATTCGCACTGCAGTTCGTAACAATGGTGGAGGTCACGCAAACCATTCATTATTCTGGCAAATCCTTTCACCGAACGGTGGCGGAAATCCAACAGGTGAATTAGCTCAAGCAATTGATGCAAAATTTGGTAGCTTGGATGCATTCAAAGAAGAGTTTGCTAAAGCTGCTACAACTCGCTTTGGTTCAGGTTGGGCTTGGTTATCAGTAGCTAACGGAGAATTAGAAGTTTCTTCAACAGCTAACCAAGACTCTCCAATCATGGAAGGTAAAACGCCATTATTAGGATTAGATGTTTGGGAGCATGCTTACTACTTAAACTACCAAAATCGTCGTCCTGACTATATCGGATCATTCTGGAATGTAATAAACTGGGATGAAGTATCAAAACGCTACGCTTCTGCGAAGTAATTAAAAATACTTAATAATTACCTCTGTTAAATTACACTGTTATTTTTAGAAGGATAAATTTTGTGACGAAAATCCGCGAGATCCCTGCGGAAAAACGGGCTGCCAAGACCCCCAAGCGGGCTTACGAGTGAGGAGGCTTGGGAGTTCGTCCGCGGAAAGCGAGCGGATTTTCGTCCATAACAACATGAAAGTTTAACAGAATCCGATAAATAAAGAAACTTAGCACACACTTTTTCGTCTAAAAGTGTGTGCTTTTTATGTTACACTAATACATAAGTAAATTTAATAAATAAGTAGGTGAATCACATGCGGAAAATTTCGAATAAGCGTGCACAAAGTATAAAGGCAAAACAACGAGCTACTATTACATTTCGCATGAATATACTGTTCTTTTCAATATTCATCCTTTTTACGATCCTCATTTTGCGTCTAGGATTCTTGCAAATTGTTAAAGGCGAAGACTATACAAGAGCTATAGAGAGAACAGAGGAAGTTGCTGTAAATACAAGCGTACCGAGAGGACGTATTTTTGATAGTGAAGGTAGAATTTTAGTGGATAATAAGCCGCAACGAGCGATTACGTATACGAAAGTGCAAACAACGAAAGCAGAAGAGATGTACAAGACTGCAAAGAAGTTAAGTAATTTAATCGTAAAAAAGACAGATAATATTACTAAAAGAGACTTGCAAGACTACTGGCTTTACGTAAACGAAGAAGAAGCGCAAGATTTAATAACAGATGAAGCTCGTAACAAAATACTAAGTGATGAAGAATTATCGAAGAAAGAAAAAAATATTGCAATTGATCGACTGATTAGAAGCAAAATTTCCGATGAGCAATTAAACTCATTTACACCAGAAGAGTTGGAAGTAATTGCTATTTATCGCGACATGGCTTCTGGCTATGCACTTTCCCCACAGATCATTAAAGGGGATGATGTCAAAGATCCAGTAACAGTAGAAGAATTTGCTCAAGTTTCAGAAAGACTAGGTGAATTGAGTGGAGTAAATACAACCACAGACTGGAGAAGGGTGAAAAATTCATCTCTTGCTATTTTAGGTAGTACAACATCACCAAAAGAAGGGATACCAAATGACCGTTTAGATTATTTTTTATCTAGAGATTATACTCGAAATGACCGAGTTGGAAAAAGTTATATTGAACAGCAATACGAAGAAGTATTACAAGGTCAAAAGAGTGTTGTCAAAAACATTACGAATGGTAAAGGTAACGTCATTGATGTACAAACAGTGTACGAGGGTGAACCCGGAAAAGATCTAGTGCTGACGATTGACAGTGAACTACAACTAGAGATGGAGACTATCTTTGAAAAGAAATTAATAGAAATGAAAAAAAATGCAGGAACAAAATATTTAGACCGTGCATTTTTAGTAATGTTAGATCCTTATACAGGAGAAGTATTATCAATGGTAGGAAAGCAAATTGGAAAAGACTCGGCTACCGGAAAACAAACGGTTAATGATTATGCATTTGGTTCCTTTACAACTGCTTATGAAGTAGGATCAACCGTAAAACCAGCTACGTTGCTAACTGGTTACCGTGAAGGAGCAGTGTCTGTTGGTGACGTGTTGATTGATGAACCTATTCGCATAAAGGGTTCTCAACCAAAAAGCTCTGTTTTTAATAGAAATTCCCGTATAGCACTAAATGATTTAGAAGCTCTTGAGCGTTCTTCCAATGTATATATGTTCAAAGTCGCGTACAGTATAGCCGGTCGAACATATCAACCAAATCAATCGATTAACTTTGGGACGGATGCTTTTAGCAAAATGAGAAATGGATATGCACAAGTAGGATTAGGGGTACCAACTGGAATTGATCTACCAGGAGAGGTTTCGGGTGTAATGGGTGGAGTGGAAGATGGTCAATTATTAGATTTAAGTATTGGCCAATATGATACCTATACTCCACTACAACTTGCGCAGTTTGTTTCCACACTTGCAAATGGTGGTAGTCGAATAAAGCCACATGTAGTGAAAGAAATTCGAGAGCCGTCTGTTGATGGTACACAATTTGGTACATTAGTGAAAGAAATAGAACCGACTATTCTAAATACTGTAGATAACACAAGAGCGGAAATCGAACGAGTTCGTCAAGGGATGCAACGTGTATATTTTGGTAACAATGGCTCCGCAAGAAGAGCTTTTTCAAACGCACCATACACGGCTGCAGGGAAAACTGGAACTGCTCAGTCCTTCTTTTATGATGCTGCGCAAGGAAAAAGTTTTCAAACAGTCAATCTAACCCATATTGGTTTTGCTCCTTATGATAATCCAGAAATTGCATATGCAATTGTCGTGCCTTGGGCATCGGAAGCGTCAGTTTATGAATCGAACTATACGAGTGCACTTGCGCGTGAGGTAGTTGACAAGTATTTTGAGATACAAAAAAAGAATGATGTGTTAAAAGAGAATGAATCCTCTTCTACACCAACTATAAAACCAGCGTTTACTAATGATAAGATTGATGAAGAAGAAACCGAATAATGGTGAAAAAGAAGGTCATCCTAATATCTAATTAGGATGACCTTTTTCTGTATTATATAAACATCCTGAATACCCTCTTTACAAAACCTTTACAATACATTCATATCGTCTCAACATGTAACCTTTAAAGTAAGGTTTGTAAGAAAGAAAAACAAAACATTTAGGGGGATTTACCTGATGAAGAACTGGAAGTACTTATTAATGACAACAATGGTAGGATCAGCATTAACACTTGGAGCTTGTGGAAATGATACAACCCAAGAAGAGACTGCATCTGAAACTGCATCAGAAACAACTTCTGGTGACACACAAGAAGAGGCAGTACTTGAAGGACAGGTAGCTGGTGATGGTTCAAGTACAGTAGCTCCAATTATGGAAGCGATTGTTGAAGAATATGCTGGAGTACAAGATAAAGTTCAAGTAACTGTAGGTGTATCTGGAACAGGTGGCGGTTTTGAAAAGTTCATCGCTGGAGAAACTGATTTCTCTAACGCTTCTCGTCCGATCAAAGATGAAGAAAAAGAAGCACTTGCAGCAGCAGGTATCGATTTCACTGAATTCAAAGTTGCATATGACGGTTTATCATTAGTAGTAAATAAAGACAATGATTGGGTAGACTCTTTAACAGTGGAAGATTTACAAAAAATGTGGATTGAAGACGGTACAACGAAAAAATGGTCTGATATTAACCCGGAATGGCCAGATGAAGAGATCGTATTCTACTCACCAGGTACAGATTCAGGTACGTATGATTACTTCGATGAAGTAGTACTTGATGAAGCTGACTTAGTAAAATCTGCTACACTTTCTGAAGACGATAACGTATTAGTACAAGGTGTACAAGGCGATAAAAATGCAATTGGTTTCTTTGGATATGCTTACTACTTAGCGAACAAAGATACATTGAAAATTGTTAAAGTTGAGGGTGTAGAACCAACAAACGAAACAATTGAATCTGGAGAATATTCACCACTATCTCGTCCACTATTCGTTTATGCTAAAAATAGTGCTATTAAAGAAAATCCTGCATTTTATGATTTCATGAAATATACAATTGAAAATGCTGGAGCAATGTCAGAAGCAGTTGGATATGTAAAACTTCCAGATGCTGATTACGAAAAAGGTTTAGCTGATTTAGAAGCTTTAAAATAAATTAATAGGTCAATCTGAAAAGTAAGAAACGAGTAGCAGGGCTTGCTACTCTTTTCTTTCGTTTGGTAAAAGGGGGATTCACCATGGCTCAGAAGAAATTAACTGGTCAACCATCAGTTCAAGAGCTAATTGCTAGATCAAATAGCAAAAAACAGAAAAAAATAATAGAGAAAATCATTCCGATTATTCTATTACTTATTGCATCTGTTTCCGTATTGACGACTTTTGGAATCGTTTTTACTTTAATCGTGGAGACAGGAATATTTTTCTCAAGAGTTCCAGTAACTGATTTTCTATTTGGAACAGAATGGTTTCCTTTTGGAAATACGGAACAATTATTTGGCATTTTACCTTTAATAGCTGGAACATTAAAAGTAACATTCATAGCAGCTATTGTTGCAGTTCCATTTGGAATTGGTTCTGCCGTATTTTTAAGTGAATACGCAAGTGATAAATCACGAAGAATTATTAAGCCTATCCTAGAGGTATTAGCTGGAATTCCAACGATTGTTTATGGGTTCTTCGCTTTAACGTTTGTAACACCACTTTTACAACAATTTATTCCTGACTTAAAGATCTTTAATGCATTAAGTCCAGGGATTGTTGTAGGAATTATGATATTACCAATGATTGCATCATTATCGGAAGATGCGATGTCATCCGTGCCAAACTCGATTCGTGAAGGTGCTCTTGCAATGGGATCTACAAAATTAGAAGTAGCGCTAAAAGTAGTGTTACCTGCAGCTTTATCAGGGATTATTGCTTCCGTTGTACTTGCTATGTCTCGAGCAATTGGTGAAACAATGATCGTTTCGTTAGCGGGTGGATCAACGCCAAAATTCGATTTAAATGTGACAGATTCCATTCAAACAATGACTGCATATATCGTTCAAGTGTCATCGGGTGATGCAGGATATGGAACAACGATTTATTATTCGATATACTCAGTAGGTTTTACATTATTCTTGTTTACACTATTGATGAACTATATTGCTCACGTTATTTCGAAAAAATACCGGGAGGAATATTAAGATGAAATATGTAAATCACAAATCAGTCATTAAAAGAATGAATAATCGACTTATTATAAATCGCGTTTTTAAAACAATCTTCTTTATAGCAACATTATTTGCTTTAGTTACACTTGGTATTCTATTTTATCGAATTATCACACAGGGTGTTGGCTATTTGACACCTGAATTCTTTCAAAACTTTGGCTCTCGCTTTCCTGCCAAAGCAGGGATAAAGGCAGCTTTAGTTGGTTCCATTTGGTTAATGTGCGTTGTGGCACCTGTTTCCTTAATATTAGGAGTTGGTTCAGCTATCTATTTGGAAGAGTATGCTAAGAAAAATAAACTAAATGATTTTATTCGGATGAATATTTCAAATCTTGCAGGTGTTCCTTCTGTTGTATTCGGGTTACTTGGTTTGACTATCTTTGTTCGTACTTTAGCGCTAGGGAATAGTATTTTAGCTGCTGGATTGACGATGAGTTTGTTAATATTACCTGTCATTATCGTTGGAGCTCAAGAAGCAATTCGTTCAGTTCCTCAAGATGTTCGAGAAGCATCGTATGGAATGGGTGCAACGAAATGGCAAACCATTACAAAGGTTGTTTTACCTTCAGCTATTCCTGGTATTCTTACAGGTGCAATATTAGCTCTATCTCGAGCAGTTGGAGAAACAGCTCCTTTAGTAGTAATTGGAGTACCTGTTATTATTCAGTTTTTACCAGAGAATCTATTGAGCCAGTTTACAGCGTTACCTATGCAAATTTATGATTGGGCAAAACGACCACAACAAGAATTTCAATACGTTGCTTCTGCAGGAATTCTTGTTCTCATGATGTTCTTGTTGATCATGAACTCAATCGCAATATTTATTCGGAATAAATTCCAAAAAAGATACTAAGCTAAATCGTGATTAGGGGGAATTAATATGGTACAATCGTTAGAAAAAGGATCAATTTTACAAAATGAATCATCAAGTATCGTATACAATACACAACAATTGAATTTATGGTATGGAAATCATCATGCCCTTAAAAATATTGACTTACAAATAAAAGAAAATGAAGTAACGGCAATTATTGGGCCATCTGGTTGCGGTAAATCCACTTATATTAAGACGTTAAATCGAATGGTGGAGCTAGTGCCTACAGTGAAAACTTCTGGGCAAATATTATATCGGGAACGCAATATTTTCGATGCAGATTATGGTGTAGAAGAGCTACGTACAAAAGTTGGAATGGTATTCCAAAAACCGAATCCATTTCCAAAATCAATTTACGACAACATTGCCTATGGACCAAGAATTCATGGCATTAAAAATAAAAAAATTCTGGATGAAATTGTAGAGAAAAGTTTACGTGGAGCGGCTATTTGGGATGAAGTAAAAGATCGCTTAAATACGAATGCCTATAGCCTTTCTGGTGGGCAACAACAACGTATTTGTATTGCTCGTTGTCTTGCTATTGAACCGGATGTTATCTTAATGGATGAGCCTACATCAGCGCTTGATCCGATTTCTACATTGAAAGTAGAAGAATTGATCCAAGAATTGAAACAAGATTATTCGATTATTATTGTGACGCATAATATGCAACAGGCTGCACGTATTTCAGATAGAACTGCATTTTTCTTAAATGGTGAAGTAGTCGAATTTGATGATACAGATGTAATTTTTTCTACTCCTGAAGATAAGCGTACAGAGGATTATATTTCAGGGCGTTTCGGATAAGGAAAGGGGACATTGGAGATGGTGGGAAGAGAGAAGTTCGATGCAGATTTAAAAAAAGTACAGGAATTACTACTAGAACTAAGTAATGCTGCTATTCAAACATTAAATGATTCTATGGATCACTTACTAGCAAACAATATTGAAGGTGCACTTACAGTAATTAATAACGATGTTCATATTAATCGGATGGAAGAAGAGGTTAATGATCGTGTTATTTTACTAATTGCTAAGCAACAACCGGTTGCTAGAGATTTAAGAAGATTAATGGTGCTTGTAAAAATTGCTGCTGATATGGAACGTATTGGTGATTATGCTGTAAATATAGCAAAAGAAACAATACGGATAGGTAAGGATGAGCATATCGCACCAATTCATTTATTAGATGAAATGCGTATCAAGACTATTGCGATGTTAAAACAAATCTTAGACGCGTTTATTAATGAAGATATGGAAGAAGCGAAGAAAATTGCAAAGCAAGATGATGAAATAGATGAAATGTATGGTCATGCTATCAAAACACTTCTTGCAGTTGGAATTGAACAACCAACCCAAATGGGTCAAATCACTCAACTCTCTTTTGTTTGCCGCTACCTAGAAAGATCTGCAGATCATGCGACAAATATGGCAGAACG
>Ga0157371_10004041_pt1 | contig 12980 bp, 9 predicted proteins | sample C45metaG_FD_113462 | JGI IMG/M metagenome (GOLD analysis project Ga0157371, IMG submission 113462) | Corn rhizosphere microbial communities from Kellogg Biological Station, Michigan, USA - C4-5 metaG | ecosystem: Host-associated > Plants > Roots > Rhizosphere > Soil | place: USA: Michigan... | reverse complement strand
CGCTATGGGACAACGTAGTGCAACTGAAGTAATGAATGCTTGGATGACATCACCAGGACATAAAGCAAACATTATGAATCCATCATATACACATATCGGAGTAGGTTTATCGGATAGTGGATACTACTGGACACAACAATTTATCGGGAAATAATAGAGAAAAGTCATATCAAGTTTTATACTTGATATGACTTTTCTTCCTTTATTCATCTCCAAATGATTTAGCAATTTTACGTTGTAAATAGAAAAGACGAGTACCAAGCGTCAACGCTCCTAAAGTGAGTCCTACTATTAAGCCAATCCAGTATCCAAACCGCTCAAAAGATGTATACGTAGCAATTAAATAACCTGTTGGTAAACCAATTATCCAATACGAAATAATTGCCATGATGAACGTAATTGTTACATCTTTATATCCTCGTAATGCTCCTTGTACCGGTGCTTGAATAGCATCTGATAACTGGAACAATGCTGCAAAGAAGAAAAACTCAACGGTTAAAGTGATAACATATGGATCGTCCGTATATAAAGAGGCAATAGGTTCCCTAAGCAATAAGAGAATGGACGAAGAAATAAAGCTAAAAAATACCGCTGATCCGACACTTAACCAACTATAAGTCTTTGCGTCTCTATAGCGTTTTGCTCCTATTGCATGTCCAACTAAAATAGTTGCACCCATGGATATACTTAACGGCACCATATAAAGCAAGGAAGTGAAATTCATTGCAATTTGATGGGCTGAAATAACTTCCGTGGAATAGGTACTCATGAGAATTGTAACTGCAGAGAAAATGGTAGTTTCCGCAAAAAGAGACAATCCAATCGGTAAACCAATCTTTGTTAATACGCCGAATTTTGAAAGGGAAGGCTTGCTCCAGCCTTTAAATATAGATAGTTCCACGAATGGCCTTTTCCGAGCAACAATTATAACGGCGATGACTAAGATGAACCAATAGGTGAGAGCAGAACCAAGACCTGCACCGACTCCTCCAAGAGCAGGAAAACCAAATTTACCATAAATAAATACATAATTTAGGAAGATATTAATAGGTACAGATAATAACGTAATAAACATCGAAACCCTTGTTCGTGCTAAAGCGTCAATAAATGATCTGAGTGCACTATATAGAAATAAAGGAATTAGACCAATACACATCATGTATAAATATTTCTTCGCTACAATGCGTACACTATCTTCAAGAGGTATAAGATTTAAAACAGGATCAATTAGAAAAACAATACCAATAAATACGAGAAAAGCTAATAATAGTGCAATATAAAATCCTTGTTGAACAAAAGTACGTACATCTTCCTTCTTTTTTGCACCGATTAATTGTGCTACAATTGGCGTAATGCCTATTAAAATACCGGTTAGGCCAGTATAAACAGGCACCCAAATAGATGAACCAATAGAAACACCTGCTAAATGATCAATACTATATTTGCTCGTCATTAAGATATCAAAAAAGGTCATTAAATAGAGCGCAACCTGTGTGATTAAAATGGGTGCTACAATTTTAATCATATACTTGCTTTTTTCTGGGAGTGTATTCGTTTCGTGCATTTGGCATTCATCCTTTAAAGTTTTAAAATAGTTAGGAGATTATAAATGAATAATAACACAATTGTATTGACAGGTGGAGGAACCGCTGGTCATGTTTCATTAAATGAAGCAATTATTCCCGAATTACTAAAAAAAGATTATACCGTCCATTATATCGGATCACACGATGGTATTGAGAAATCCATCATTCAAAAAAACTTTCCATTCATATCGTACCATGCGATTTCCAATGGTAAATTAAGAAGATATTTTTCTATTAAAAATTTCTCTGATCCGTTCAAGGTGTTATATGGAACATTACAAGCACTAAGCGTATTAAGAAAAGTAAAGCCTTCGATTGTATTTTCAAAAGGTGGATTTGTTTCAGTTCCAGTCGTCCTTGCCGCTAAACTCATGAATATCCCAGTCGTGATACATGAATCTGATATAACACCAGGACTTGCGAACAAAATCTCGATAAATTTTGCAGAACAAATTTTTACTGTCTTTGAAGAAACGTTGAAATATCTACCAAAAGAAAAAGCTACATCGATCGGCGCAATTATTCGTACAGATTTATTTCATGGTGATGAACAACTTGCTGAGCAGATAACAGGACTACAAGCAACAAAAGAAACAATCATAGTTATGGGTGGTAGCCAAGGTTCCGCCAAAATTAATGAAGTAATAAAGGAAAATATAGATGTTTTAACGAAACGATATCAGATTATTCATCTTTGTGGTAAAGGGAATTTAGATGCAGCTTTAGTTGGGAAACCTAATTATGTTGCGTTCGAATATGTAACAGACGAATTGCCGCATTTATTAAAAATGGCTAATTATGTAATAACCCGTGCTGGTTCTAACTCTATATTTGAGTTTTTAGAACTAAAAAAACCGATGCTGCTCATTCCTTTATCTATTCAAGCGAGTAGAGGAGACCAAATATTAAATGCAAAATTCTTTGAGGAAAAAGGATATGCTCTCATGCTGGAAGAAGAGAATCTAACTCCAATTACTTTTATGGAATATATGATGAAACTAGTTGATAATAAAGAAGAAATAATAGATAAACAATGTTCTGCTTCCTCTTCCAAAACACCAGAACAATTTACTGAACTGTTACTAACGTATAAAAAATAAGCGATGTTAAACTACATTTTTGTTATTTGGTAGAATCCGGTTGCTTTCCTCGGGCGAACCGACAAGGACAACAGTAAAAAAAATCAGCACCAAAAAATAAGAAACTCCCGTCAAATAAACTATTTGTCGGGAGTTTATGTTTACATCGCTTGTTCTTCTTCTATATCTTGTTGCATCATAACTAAGTGGAACAAATCTTTTGGAATATAGTATAAATCAAATACTTCTTGTTTTTTATTGATTTCTGAGTAGATATAATGGTGGGAATCGTTCGCTTTTAATGCGTAACGAAGTTTTTCCGTGGCACGAATACTTTTCGTGTTGATTTTCCTAATGCGTAAAAATACGGTGTGGATGTTTAGCTCAAAAAACAGTTCCTCTAAAAATTGTTCTTTTGCTTTTTTATTATAGCCAAGTCCTTGGAATGGAGTACCTATCCATGTGCCTAAAAAACCGGCGCCATCTTCCACATCAAATAAATTAATCGTACCAATTGGTTGACCGAAATCACTCACAATTGTTCGGGAAATGACCTTTCCATTTTCTTCATCTTCCATTAGTTGTTTTGTTAAAAACCAATACTCGTCTGCTGAATAAGCTTTTTGACGTACATATGGTAGTATAGTTGAATCGGACATAAGTTCATAGAGAGAAGTACATTCATGCAAATCTCGTTTTTTTATCACAAAAAGCGCCTCCTAAAAGAACTAAAAATGAGCATAGTCATCCTAGTTTCCCTGAAATTTTTCATTTCGAATTGCATAAAAAATTTCGGGGTAGGAATCGAACCTACTAGGACCAGCTCAAAACTGGTGGCGCACCATTTGCCTTCCCTCGGCAAAGTGAACTTTGCCTTATAAAATTATTTGCATTAATAATATACTTCGTTTTTTTCGTTTTGCATAGTATAAAATCTTGTCAATATTATTAAATGTTTGTAAAAAAAATATTAGTATAATATTTAGCCTAAATACTTGTATGTTTTCCTGTAAATACATATGATAAAAAGATATAGTTTAGAACTTGATAGGAGATTGTTTAAGAAATGTCTCAAAACATTATTACCAAAAACCAATTCCATTTATTATATGATTTGACGGAAGATTATGTTTTTTTTATGAAAAAAGATGGAGACTCTTTTATATATGAGTATGTTAATAAAAAAGCGGAAGAAATCTTCTTGAAATGTCCAACTGGGAAAAGAATGGAACATTGCTTAGATGAATTTCATTACAAAACGATTCTCTTTCATTATAATCGAGCATGTAAAATAAAACACTCAATTTTTTACCAAGATAACCATTTTCTACACAATGAAACTATCGTGAACGAAACGACCGTTATTCCTATTTTTTATGGTGAAGAAGTATATATTTTGGCTACAACTAGAGAAGTTACTCGTACAAAAGAGATGCAAGAAGCAACGTATATTTTAGAAAGCTATCGTAAAGGAGTAAACGATGCTGCTTTAGTTGCAATGACGAACGAAGTTGGAATAATTGAAATGGTAAATAAATTATTCGAAGAAACTTCTCAATTTAATAAGAGCGAGTTAATTGGAAAATCATTTCGAATGATTAACTCTCATTTTCACGAAGAAGATTTCTTTGAGAAAATGTGGGAGACTATTCAAAAAGGTGAGACTTGGCGAGGTCAAATTCGTAATCGGACAAAGTATGGTTCCTTCTTTTGGGTCGATGCTCATATAATTCCTATTACAAATGAACAAGGTGTAATTGAAAAATACTTAACTATTCAATTTGATAATACAGAGAAGAAACGAATAATGTCCGAATTAAGAAATATCGAACGTTCTTTTAAGCTCATAACGGATTATTCCAATGATCTCATCGCGATTACCGATGCAGAAGGGTATTTGCTCTATTCTTCTCCTGGTCATGAAACGATCTTAAAGTATGACAAAGAAGAGTTATTTGGAACGTATTATTTAAATTTAATCGCTGATTCTTCTATTAAGATATTGGATGCCGAAGAATTCTTCTCATCTGGTGAACAAAACAAATTTCGTACAGAACTTTCATTGAAAACGAAAGATGGTTCTACTATATGGACAGACACATCTATTACAACAGTAGAAAATATAGTTGATGATCAAAAAGAAAAATGGTTTGTTTTTGTGTCACGAGAAATTACAGATAAAAGGGCCTTAGAAGATCAATTAAAATATATGGCTTTTCATGACAGTCTAACTGGCTTACCAAATCGTCGGTTGTTCCAAGATGATTTTCCTGCTGTTCTTAGTTCAGTCAGTTCCGAATACCCAAGTATTGGTTTACTATACATCGATGGAGATAATTTCAAAGAAATTAACGATCAATTTGGCCATGAAGTTGGGGACCAGTTTTTAATGCATTTTGCAGAAAAACTCCAAGAAAGTGTCAATTCTCAGTATAAAGTGTACCGAATTGGTGGAGATGAGTTTGTCATAGTAATTGATCAAGTGAAAGATTATATAGATAGTATTAGCCCAACTATTGAAAGGATTGTGCAGTCCATTCAACACACGTTAAGTAAGGGGTGGGTAATAGAAGAGATTGTTTTCACACCTACTTCGTCTATCGGTATATCCATGTTTCCAAATGACGGTGTTTCTTTAGATGAGCTCCTAGATAATGCCGATCAAGCATTATATGCTGCAAAAAAACAAGGAAAGAACAAGTATATATACACTAGTGCCGTTCATATTTAATGAACGGTTTTTTAAAAGGATGTGTAAGTATTGAATCGTCATATTTTACTAATTGAAGATGAAAAAAATATAGCAAAATTTGTGGAATTAGAGTTAAAGCATGAAAATTTCCAAGTCACTGTATCCCATGATGGGAGAGAAGGAGTAGAACTGGCATTAACTAACACATATGATTTATTGTTAGTAGATGTAATGCTACCCCATTTAAATGGTCTAGAAATTTGTAGAAGGGTTCGTAAAAAGAAAAGAACTCCTATCATTTTAATTACTGCTAGAGATGCAATTATCGACAGAGTATCTGGCTTAGAGGCTGGAGCGGATGACTATGTCGTAAAACCGTTCGCTATCGAAGAATTGTTAGCAAGAATACGTGCAGTGTTAAGAAGAGTAGAACTTCCAAAGGAAACGACTAAAACACTAACTATTCAAGAATTAAGTATTAACCTTCAGGCACATCAAGTCTTCTACAAAGACGAAGAGATAGACTTAACTAAGACGGAATACGATATGATTGTTTATTTTATGCAAAATCTTAATTTAGTGTTAACGAGAGATACAATTTTAGAAAAAGTATGGGGATATGAGACAGAAGTAGAAACAAATGTGGTGGATGTGTATATACGCCATTTACGCAAGAAGCTTCCAAAAGAGATAGCGTCATTAATTGAGACGGTAAGAGGAGTAGGTTACGTGATGCGCGGATGAAAAAATGGACTTTACAAAGGAAATGGACGTATGCCTCAGCGATTTCTATTTTTTTAAGTTTTCTCATGATGTGTATTATTTTATATTTTTCTCTATATAATTGGATGCTTATATCTGAAAAGAAAATAGCGCAAAATACGTTAAATGAATTAGTAAGTTTTTTTGAATCAAAAGGACCTATTATATCCATTCAAGACATTCAACGAAATAAAACGCTCCTTAATCAACTGGTTAATCAAGAGCAATCCGTTCGCATTTTAAATGCAGATGGAATAGAAGTGTTACGGATTAATGATGTAAGTCCTTTTCCTAATTTTTCACCTGAAATTTTACAAGAATTCCAAAGAGAACGAGTGGACGGTCAACTTTTGTTTCATAAAGTTGCAGAAGTTGATTTTGGCTTGTTTACTGGGTATGTGGAAATTTCCCATAGCTTAGAAAACTTTTCTCATTTAATGGATTATATATTCATTGCTATGGTTATCTTTGCCTTAATAGCACTTTTTCTCTCGGCTTTAATCGGTTATTCATTGTCTTCTATTTTATTGAAGCCATTAAAGGAACTTCGAAATGAGATGCAAGAAGCAAAACGTACGAAATTTTCAAAAGAAGTGAAATTTCAATATGTCACAAAAGATGAAATTGGAGAGCTTTTAACAATCTATAAAGAGCTAATGAACGAAGTATCTGAAACGATTACTAGGCAAGATGAGTTTATTCAGAATGTTTCCCATGAGCTTCGAACGCCAATTCAAGTTGTAGAAGGACATTTGGCATTGTTGAATAGGTGGGGGAAAAACGAGCGAGAGGTACTTGATGAATCGCTAGACATTTCTTTAACAGAAGTAAGGAAAATGAAATTGTTAATAGATGAGATGTTAAAGCTTGCAAAAAATGAACGTACAGATGAATTACTAGAGTCCCTTTTATATGAAATCGTGCTTAGTTTACAAAATAAGTACCGTATTTTAGCACCGGAAGCGATCATTGAATTTGCTGGAGATGAAAAGGTAAAAGTTGCAGTTCCAGCAACTACTTTAGAACAAATAATACGAAATCTCATAGAAAATGCAATCAAATACAATGAGAACAAACCGCATATTTACGTAAAGGTCACTAATAATGAATTAAAGACCATTATAACCATTATGGATAATGGGGTTGGGATACCCGAAAATTTATTACCTAAAATATTTGATCGTTTCTTTACAGTGGATGAGGCAAGAACTAAACCAAATGGAGGGTCAGGATTAGGGCTTAGTATTGTTAAAAGCCTAGTTTCTGAATATAAAGGGTCAATATTAGTCGAAAGTAACGAAAAAGGCACAAAATTTGACATTATATTTCCCGAATTTAACAAAAGAATTTAAATTCATTAATTAAGAATAATTTTTTTTTAAAATTACTATTTAATTTCGGAAAAAGCATTGTAATTTTCTCCAAGAGTAGTAAGATGGATATGGAAAAATTGTTCTTTTTAAAGTGCACTTTCAGTCCTTTTAAAAGAGTGGTAAACTAAAATTGTGTATATTTTGTGTATGTAAAACAATTTCTACATTCGGATTTAATTAACTTATTTTATATGTATTTTTTCCATTAATGCCTAAAAGGCACAAAATGTTGGAGGTTTTTCTAAATGTCGAACAATCAATCACCGTGGTCCGTTTTTTCTGGACCTAACCTTGGTTATGTTATGGAGCAATATGAATTATTTTTACATTCTCCAGACCAAGTAGATAGTGAATTAGTAAATTTATTTCAACAGTACGGTGCACCAACCATTCCAATGTCCACATCATCAAGTACAAATGATGCTATGACTCATGTAGAACCGAATAATTTTGAAAAAGTTATTCGTGCTATTCAACTGGCTGATGCAATACGTACTCATGGTCATTTAACGGCCAATATTTATCCATTAAACGATGGACCAAAAGAAGATCCTAGAATAGATCCTAAAACCTATGGATTAACGGATCAAGATTTACGTGAGGTACCTGTTTCTTTCCTAATTAGCAATGCTTCAAACAGTATTGAAAATGGTTTACAAGCAATTGAACAGTTAAAAGCAGTATACACAAATAAAATTGCATTTGAAATTGCACATATTGTAAATCCAGAAGAACGCAAATGGTTACAAGATAAAATTGAAAAAGGCACTGTTATAGACAATCTATCTTCCGATGATAAAAAAGAATTGTTAAAGCGTTTAACACAAATTGAAGGGTTTGAAAAATTCATTCACCGTACATTTGTTGGAGCAAAACGTTTTTCTATAGAAGGATTAGACACATTAGTTGTATTAATCGACGAATTAGTTCGTCAATCAGAGTTAACAAATACAAAACAAGTAAACATTGGAATGGCTCACCGAGGGCGTTTAAATGTTTTGACACATATATTGCAAAAGCCATATGAAATGATGTTTGCAGAATTTGCACATGTTCCAAGTGAATCTTTCTTGCCAAAAGATGGCTCATTACAAATGTCAGAAGGTTGGTTTGGGGATGTAAAGTATCATAAAGGTGCTGCATATCGCTCAAAATCGGGCTTAACACTAAAACTAGCTTATAACCCTTCACACTTAGAAGTTGTAAGTCCTATCGTGACTGGACAAACTCGCGCAGCACAAGAAACAACAGATGCAGCTGGATATCCAGTACAAGACAAAAATGCATCTTTTGCTATATTAATACATGGGGATGCAGCATTCCCTGGTCAAGGTGTTGTTACCGAAGTATTAAATTATAGTCAAGTTCGTGGATTCCAAACGGGTGGATCTATTCATATTATTGCTAATAATATGATTGGATTTACAACAGAACATTATGATTCACGCTCAACGTTCTATTCTTCTGACCCAGCAAAAGGTTATGAAGTTCCAGTTATCCACGTAAATGCAGACGATCCGGAAGCGGTACTTGGAGTAGCTAAATTTGCGCATGAATACCGCCAAAAATTTGGTAAAGATATTGTTATTGACCTATTAGGATATCGTCGATATGGCCATAATGAGATGGATGAGCCATTAGTGACAAATCCAAAAATGTATCACGCAATTCACAAGCATCCAACAGTTCGGAAGTTGTATGGACAAAAATTAGTAGAAGAGAATCTAATTGAGTCTGCTATCATTCAATCATTAGATGATTCTATTTTCAGTGGTATGCAAGAAGCATATGATCGTGTGAAAGAGCTTCCACAATCTACTGTTCATGAGATCGTTATTCCAGAAGCAGTGTTAAATGGAATGCCCGAATTGCCAACAGGAGTTGAAGAAAGTAAGCTTACAAAAATAAACGAAGAGCTTCTTACTTGGCCAACAGAATTTACAGCATTCAAGAAATTAGAGAAAATTTTAAAACGTCGAGAAGAACCGTTTAAAGGGAAAGGGAAAATCGATTGGGGGCATGCAGAAACGCTTGCTTTTGCGACGATTATCCAAGAAGGAAATTCTATTCGTTTAACTGGTCAAGACGCACAACGTGGTACATTCTCGCATAGACATTTAATTTTGCATGATGAAAAAACTGGGCAAGCATTAGTGCCAATTCACTCTATTAGTGATGCAAAAGCTTCGTTCTCCGTACACAATAGCCCATTAACTGAGGCTGCAATTTTAGGTTATGAATTTGGTTATAATCTGGAAAATGCTAATTCTTTAACTATTTGGGAAGCACAATATGGGGACTTTGCTAATATGGCACAAGTAATGTTTGATAATTTTATTAGTTCTGCTCGTTCAAAATGGGGATTAAAATCAGGTCTAGTTATGCTATTGCCTCATGGGTCTGAGGGCCAAGGTTCAGAGCATTCAAGCGCTCGTTTAGAGCGTTACTTGCAACTTGCAGCTGAGAATAACTGGACAGTAGCGAATCTTTCAAGTGCAGCAAACTATTTCCATATTCTTCGCAGACAAGCAAAAATGTTAAAAGAAGAAGCAATTCGTCCATTAATTATTGTTTCTCCAAAATCATTATTACGTCACCCGTTAGTAGGAGCAGATGTAGAAGAATTAACAACTGGTCAATTTGAAACGGTTATTGAACAACCTGGTCTTGGACAACAAGTTGATAAGGTAGAAAAGATTGTTTTTGCTAGCGGTAAATTGGCAATTGATTTGGCTGATAAAGTGAAAGATGGCAAAGGATATGACTATATGCACATTGTTCGTATTGAACAAATTTATCCTTTCCCAGCTGAAAAGATTCAAGCTATTATTGGCCGCTATCCAAATGTGAAACAGCTTGTATGGGCACAAGAAGAGACAGAAAATATGGGCTCTTGGAATTTTGCACTTCCATACTTGTTAGAACTAGCAAATGGAAAAGATATTTCTTACGTTGGTCGAGTACATCGTTCAAGCCCTGCTGAAGGCGATATGGATACGTATAAAGTAGAGCAAACACGCATTATAGAAGAAGCAGTAAAAAGCATTTAAGTAAGGATAGATTAGAGGAGGAAATTCAAGTGGCAGAAATTATAGTTCCAGAATTAGCAGAATCAATTACAGAGGGTACTATTGCACAATGGCTAAAACAACCAGGTGAAACGGTTGAAAAAGGTGAGTTCATTGTTGAACTAGAAACAGATAAAGTAAACGTAGAAGTTATTTCAGAAGAAGCTGGAGTTGTAAGTGAATTATTAGCAGCTGAAGGCGATACTGTTCAAGTTGGTCAAGTAATTGCTATTGTTGGTGCTGGTTCAGGCGCACCTGCAGCAAAACCTGCAGCAGAAACGAAAGCTCCAGAAGCAGAAAAAACAGTAGAAGCTCCAAAAGCAGCACCAGTTGCAGTGGAATCTACAAATGAACAAGACCGTACGATTGCTAGCCCAGCAGCTCGTAAATTAGCACGTGAAAAAGGCATTAACTTAAGCGAAATTTCACCAGTTGATCCAATGGGTCGTGTACGTGTACAAGACGTTTCGGCTCACGGTTCAGCACCAACTCCAGCGAAAGCAGCACCAGCACCTGCAGCTGTTTCAAAAGAAGATGATGGCCGTACAACTCGCGAAAAAATGTCACGTCGTCGTCAAACAATTGCGACTCGTCTTTTAGAAGTTAAACAAAGTACTGCAATGTTAACAACGTTTAATGAAATTGATATGACAAACGTGATGGCTTTACGTGCACGTAAAAAAGATAAATTCTTTGACGATCATGATGTACGTCTTGGATTTATGTCGTTCTTCACAAAAGCTGTTGTTGCAGCATTGAAAAAATATCCATATGTAAATTCACAAATTGATGGTACGGATATTGTGAAAAATAATTTCTATGATATCGGTATCGCAGTATCAACAGAAGGTGGTTTAGTAGTGCCAATCGTTCGTGATGCAGATCGTAAAAACTTTGCAGAAATAGAAGGGAATATTGGCGAACTAGCTAAAAAAGCACGTGATAATAAATTAGCTCTTTCTGATATGTCTGGCGGTTCATTTACAATCACAAACGGTGGAGTATTCGGTTCATTATTATCAACTCCGATTTTAAATGGTACACAAGTTGGTATTTTAGGAATGCACACAATCCAAAAACGTCCAATCGCTGTTGGTAACGAAGTTGAAATTCGTCCAATGATGTACGTAGCATTATCATATGATCACCGCGTAATCGATGGAAAAGATTCAGTAGGCTTCTTGAAAATGGTAAAAGAACTTCTTGAAAACCCAGAAGACCTAATGTTAAATTCTTAATATAAGAAAAAGAAGGCTCCCAATTTGGGGCCACTGAAAAACTTACGTTTTTAAAACAGTAAATTCTTTTTAAACAAAAATCCGGCACTTCTTGTTCAAATTTGAACAGGTAGTGCCGGATTTCTTTGTCTATTTCTCCTCTATTTCGTTCAGCTTCAAAACCAGTTTCAGATTGACGGCTAATATCGTAGTGGTACCTTGTATTTCCATGCCAAATAAACCCGATAGGATGCTGTATAAATTGTATCCGTTAGGATTCTTCAATTCACTATTTTTGCTTCGATTTTATGCGTTTTCTCTCAAGCTCTTTAAAATCGTTTCCGTTTCTTGAAATGCTGCTTATTCTTGATGTTCTGTCGATGAAAAAAATACTAACAATACTTAAGGAAACTAAAGTAATATATATTTTACACGGAATAAAGTATAGTTGATTTTCGCTATAGGCGGACGCTTTCCGCGGGGTGAGCGATAAGCCATCACCGCCGCTACGCGTCGTTTGTGATGTCTTTTCTGTCTCACTCCTCCCGCTGGAGTCGCCGCCCACCGCTTCAATCAACCAAGTGAGTGAGGATGTTCTTTTCTAGTGCTATTTCTACCGTTTTCCCAATAAGCATGTCTAATAAGCCAACATCCTGTATACGAAGTCGACGTAATTTCGTTAATGAACTGGTATCAATGATTGGGTCTTCTGGTGCTATATCTAAGAAATATTTAAATGACATATCGTATTTTGAACGCTCTACTACATCCACATCTGATACATCAAAAATCGCTTTCAATAATAGATATTTAAACATGCGAGTCGGTGGAATCGCATTGCGTCTATTATCTAAGCAGTATTTTGTTATTAATTCTTCCAAGATAAACGTAAAGTCCACCAGTTCATTGATTTAGCGAAGCATATTCTCTTTTGGCAAGAGTGCCATGTAAGGGTTTAAGTGGAGGAATTCTTGATTTGAAATCATTGGCCACCCCACCTAAATTAGTTCCTTTTATTAAAAGGAAATATGCCTTTTTTTTAGTTTAAAGCGAATTTATTTTATGGTGATGGGAGTGGAAGGCGGCGACTCCAGCGGGAAAAGCGCGTCCAGGTGAGACCCCGCAGGAGCTTGCGACGAGGAGGCTCACGGACCGCCCGCGGAAAGCGTCCGCCTGCAACGGAATCACCTAGATGTTATATTT
>Ga0157371_10004040_pt1 | contig 12980 bp, 9 predicted proteins | sample C45metaG_FD_113462 | JGI IMG/M metagenome (GOLD analysis project Ga0157371, IMG submission 113462) | Corn rhizosphere microbial communities from Kellogg Biological Station, Michigan, USA - C4-5 metaG | ecosystem: Host-associated > Plants > Roots > Rhizosphere > Soil | place: USA: Michigan... | reverse complement strand
TGTCCCTCTACCTACTGACGGTGGCGTCCTCGGGTGATCGCAAAAGCGCGGTGGACCACCTGGCACTGAAGGCGGCGCGCGACTGGGAGCGACAGCAGTGGACCCTGTATGCAGAAAAGCTCAAAACCTATCGTGCAGCCAGCAGCTTCATGACCAAACCCAAAACCGCAAAAAAACACGCGGAGACGGAAGGCAGTGAGCTGTCCGAGCCGGTCCCGCCGAGACTGATCATTGCCGAGCCCACCATTGAGGCCCTGGTCAAAAGTCTGTGCCAGGGCTTGCCCAGCATGGGCTTATTCAATGATGAAGGTGGCCAGTTCTTGGGCAGCAGCACCATGAGCAAAGAAAATCTACTCAAGGCGATCACCACCTTGTCAACACTGTGGGATGGCAGCCCCATCGATCGGGCGCGCTCCATGGCCGGAGAAAGCCTGCGCGCCTATGACCGCCGTCTCAGCCTGCATCTGATGCTGCAGCCCTACCTGGCCAACCAACTGTTCAACGACCCGGTGATCAATGGCCAAGGCATCCTTGGCCGTTGCCTGATCAGTTGGCCCGAGCGCCTGGCCGGCCAGCGGCTCTACAAGGCGATCGACCTGAGCCGGGATGCCAAAGTCCAGCGCTACCAACAGCGGATCACGGCCCTGCTGCAAAAGCCCTGGTCGCTTCACAAGGATAATTCACTCAATCCCGTCACGCTGGAACTGACTCCCCGTGCCCGTCGTGCCTGGATCGATATTCACGACACCATCGAGTACCAGTCTGGCGAGTTCGGCGAGCTGGCCAGCGTCCAGCCTGTCGCGGGCAAAGCCGCGGCGAATGTGCTGCGCATCGCGGGCGTGCTGGCCATGGTTGAAGAGGCCAGTGTGTTGGACGAAGGACACATCCAGCGCGCCTCCACGTTGATGGATTACTACCTGGCCGAGATCCAGCGCCTGACCGAACAGGAGCCGGTCAATAGCCGATGCGAGGAAGCGGACCGGCTGCTGCGCTGGCTGGTGCAGAAAGGCTGGACTCACTTCACCATTCGCGACGTCAATCGCAACGGCCCTCGTTTTGCCCGCAAGAGCGCTGACCATACTGCTTCTTTATTGGTCGTGCTGATCACTCATCGTTGGCTGAGCAGCCGCGACGGAAAAACGTTCGAGGTCCGCCATGTTTCGCCTCAATGACGCGGTGCGCCGCTACCAGGCGCAACATCAACCACAGCCAGAATTGCTATGTGTCGCCGCCTCTGTCGCCACCCTGTCGCCACGCTCCAGGCCAGAAACGACGCGGGTTGTCGCCACTGTCGCCGCTGTCGCCACACCACCCCTAGACCCCGCCAACCTCGCCCTGCTGATCGAGCAACTGCGTGAGGAAGGGGCACTGCTGCAACATCAGGAGAACGCCCTCCTGGTCCGCCCGACAGACTGGCGACAGATGGACAGGCTCAGCCTGCACTGGAAAGCCCTGCTGCTCTTTCTACAAACAAACGAAAACGGTGATGAAAATGGCTTTGGTCGGTCGGCGTGAGGGTCGCAACTTTGGCTACGGTCGCCAGCTAAGTTACGCCGGCCCACAAGCGCTAGAGGATTTGTTTGCCGGCGGCCACTTCGCCACGGTCAAAGCGCATAGTGATCGCTGGCAAGCGTTCGTGCGTTGGTGTCGGTCAGAGGACGGTCCCGGTTACAACGATGCACGCCAGATCGATCGACAGACGCTGCAAGACTACGCTGCGCATCTGCGCCAGCAGATCCAGCAAGGTGAACTCGGCATCGCTACCGCGCAGAACCGCCTAAGCAGCGTCAACCGTACCCTCGCCGCGCTGCGCGGTGATCAGGATGTGAGGATCGCCAGCCCGAGTCAGGTGTTGGGACAGAAGCGCTCGAGCGTACGCACCCGCGCGCCGGATGGCCAAGACCACCAACAGGTGCGGCGAGTACTCGAGGCGCTTGGCAAACAGCAACACGAGCGGGTGGCCGCGATTGTCCTTTTGGCCCGATCAACCGGTATGCGCCTGCGCGAAGCGATCCTGGCTGACCTGCCACGCTTGCATCGCGAAGCTGAGCACTTAGGCCGCATCAATATCCAGGACGGCACCAAAGGCGGCCGCTCAGGCGCTTCCGCGCCGCGATGGGTTGTGGCTAATGACGAGGTGAAGGCGGCGCTGCAGTTGGCTCGTCATGCGTCGCCACCCCATAGCCGCAACTTGCTGGCCCGAGACGAAAGCTACGCCGCGTTCCTGCAACAGACCGTGCTCCCCGCCCGTGAAACGCTGCATGAACACGGGCTGAAGGGCTTTCATGAACTGCGAGCGGCTTACGCTTGCGCACGTTACGAGCAGCTCACTGGCCACGCTGCCCCGATCAATGGTGGTCACTGCTATCGCATTGACCGCAACCTTGATCGACAGACGCGGCAACAGATCAGCGTTGAACTCGGGCATAACCGGATCGATGTGGTTTCGGCCTACATTGGAGGTCGAGCGTGACCAAGATCTTTGATATGACGCTGTTCCTGAGCGGCGTACTGACCGGCTCGAAGGCCACTCAACAACGCCACCTACGCCATGCCCGAATCATGCAAGCGGCCATTCAACAACGATGGCAACGCGATAATCCCTGGACCTGGCAGCTCAAGCATGTGCGTTGGTTTTTGGCGCAACACCTCAAGGGTCGTTCCAAGGCTACCCGATATTACTATCAGCTCACGGCCCTACTGATCTGGAGACGGATGGGAAACAGCCCGCTGAACGGTGGGGATGGGGCCGATTGGTTTTGCTAAGTACGCAGCTAGGTTTCATCTTTGTAACCGCTGAGTGGATGAATGATAGTTAGGGAGTGGCATGCAAGGTTGCTGCATCTGTGCCATGGGACGTAAAGTCCCTCAACAGTCTCTCCGGCAGCAATGTGGAGGGCATTCACAGACTTGGGCTACGGACGACCAAACATGAGCGAATCCCCCTTTCTCAGATACAAGGACGTGCTCGTCAATGACCACAGTGCCTCCGCTAAATGTTTACGGTCGATCGTACTGTCGATGCGTGGACCTTACAGGTATGCCGTGGCCGCAGATGATCTGGGGCAGCTTAGTCCGGAACATTTTGATGCGGCGCAAGCCCTATTGAGCGTTTACAAGAAAGGGTTGGACAAAGACCCTGAGGCCGGGGATGTGCTCCGTGAGATTGAGCAGCGCTGGCCGGATTATAGGAAGGTACCTTTTGGGCTGTACCCGTTCCCGGACCCCGAGACAGTTTTCGTGCCCGATCAGGCCGACCTCATCGAGCACTTGCAACCGTTTTTTGGCATTGACCTCAATGTGGTTAACCGCGAGTGGTCTGGGTATCTGACCATGCTGGGGCCGTTGGAGCCGACAGAACATAAATTCGTTGGCCAAGCGACCGAAGATACCCCGTGGCATTCCATGCTTTTGCATACTAACTGGATTGGCTTCAAGGTCGAGGAAGGGCGGTACCGCCTGATGGGCGACCCGCGCTATTTCTTCCTCCATGCGGATAACGAGCAATTGGGCGACCCGTATGAGGGCGCGCGCGAAAGTTTGCTTGCGCTGTATGCTGATCAGAAAGCTGCCTATGAGGCGACCAAAAAGCTTTATCACGATTCGGGGCGCCTGTTCTTCCCATCAGCGTTAGCGGAGAGAGTCCCCCTGTACGACGTTGAGCCGATGACGTTTGTTGAGCAGATTGGCGGTGTGGCGGACTTCTCAAAATTCCCGAACTCCAGCCTGTCACTTAGTTATGTGGAAAGCGCGAAGAACGGAGTCACAGCGGGATACCCGCGCAGCCCCGCTGGCCGTCTGTTTCATCACGTGGCCAGCGTGCCCGCACATCATTACCAGAGTTGGGGGGCGGATCTGATAATGATGTTTTATGAACCGGTGGAGCAGTTGGTGCTATTTACGTTTTATTGGGAGGCTAGCGAGGACGAACGGCGTGCCGGATATTAGCCTAACCGACTGACCTACGATCTCTTTTGGTTTTCGGCTCGGCCGCACGCTGGGCGCGCTTAGAGCTCTCTTTGCTGGCGGAAAACCCGGCCAGTAACTGACCTGGGGTGGGGTGGGGGTGGCCAGTCATACGTCCGTGGCGTTTACAGCCGCAGACTGTGCCTAAGGACCACGCCATAGGAGCCGCTACCGCCAAAGCGTACTGCTGATAGTTAGACGTCTGGGCAAAGTTGAGATGGCAACGCGCATGCAAAGGTAAATCTTCGCTTACTCGTTAAAGGTCAAGACCAGCTCCACGCCCCCGCAGCCACTCCTTCCGATCGCGATAATCGGGTAGCACCTTGTCGACCTCATTCCAGAACGCATCAGAATGATCACGATGATGCAAGTGACACAGCTCATGAACGACTATGTAGTCAATGATGGTCAGCGGAGCCATCAGGCACTTCCAGTGAAAATGCAAATCTCCGTTTTTCAGACAGGATGCCCAGCGGTAACCGATATCTTTAACGTGAACATTGCCCGGCGTCACCCCCACCTTGCTGGCGAAGAAAGCAACCCGCTTGCTCAGCCGGGCAAGACCTTTTTCCTTATAGAAGGATTCAAAGATCTGCTGCGCAAGTTCGTGCCCCCCCGTTTCTACAACGGACCGCAACAGGCAGAACCGTCCATCCTTGAGTTTCAGAGACTCATCCTGCTCTTGCACCAGCTGCAGGCGATAGCTGCTGCCCAGGTACAGAAAAGACTCGCCACCGACCCACTCACGTGTCACGCGAGTGGCGTTGAGGTCACGCCAATCGGCAAGGTTGCGATAGATCCACATACGTTTGCTGAGTACGGTTTCATCCACCTGCTCAGGGGTCATACGCCTGGGTGGGCGCACTGTGATCAAACCATCTCGCTCAATCACGATATCTGTAGTCTGCCGGTCTGAGCCTGGCAGTAACTGATACTCGATGTCTCGAACCTGACGAAGTTGCATTTATGCGTCTCCACGGCGCAGGGCTCGGATTAGCTCATCATGACGGTTCTTGGCCAATTTCATGACTTCAATTGCCACGCGTTCACGATTCTGCTTGAGTTCCTCGATGCCCGCTTTAGTGATTTCAGCCTTGAGCAGTCCTCGGACACGCTTTTGTTTGTCCGGATTTTGCCAAAAATCAATGCTGGCAATCGTTTCCTGCAAAATCTCCACCGTAACGCCCATCAATGCTTTGAACTTGGGTTTATCCCCACCTTCAACCGTGCCGTTTGGAAAGCCAACCTGGACGATATGCTCGTAGAAGGTCGTCACCTCCTTACTCATCCCCTCTTCGCCCTGCTGACGGCCAGCGATAGCTTGGTTTCTAAGTTCGGCCAATTTTTCCGCTAACAAATCCCACTCGTCGTGGTGCTTCTCAATGAGGGCATCAACCTTTTCCGACAGGCTCTTGAAGAAGGATGGATCCTCATCATGATGGACAGTGCAATGCTTACGGATGGCATGCTCCATCTCACTGGCCTTGGCCTCACTGTTTTTACCAGCATGGGCATTGAGTTTCTCCAGGAAGTCCTCGGCTAATAGCTCCACCGGTTCAATCTTGGGGTTAATGCCTAGGCTAATTAAGTGCTCGTTGATTAACGCCTTCACTTTTTCACCTGCGCTGCCCAAATCGAGGCTGGAATCTTTGTAGCGCTCCTTGGTGACTTGCAGGATATAACCAAAACGCTTGGCGGGGACGCGGTAGAGCTGTGCAGACGAGTGAGGCAAAATGATGTCCAGGCTCATCAAAAATTTCTTGAGGTAAACTTCGAAATCCGCCCGTTGCTTTTCATCCTTCAGGGCCTTGACGGCCTCATGCACCACCGCTGCATCCGCATCCAATGTGGGTAAAGCACCCGTGACAAAGGCCTTGATGTTATTCACACCCAAGGTTGTGAAATGTTGCAGTAAACGCTGATAACGCTCCTCCAACACCGGCAACTCGGAGGTAATGTTTTGCATACCGTCCTGCAGCTCTTGTAGCTCATCACTGGCCGCGTACAGCGTCAGCGCATCGGTCAGATGGTTGGCCAAGCCGATGTAATCGACGATATAGCCGCGCTGCTTGCCCCTCTTGACCCGGTTAGTACGGGCAATAGCTTGAAGCAAGGTATGCTCGCGCAGTTTCTTGTCGACGTACATCACCTGCTCGATGGGCGCATCGAAGCCCGTCAGCAGCATGTCGCAGACGATCAGAAACGCGATGCCGGTGTGCTCTTTGTCCGGATCGTCAAAATCGAAACTACGGCAAAAATTATCAACCGCGTTCATCCGCACGGCCTGTTTGCGCGCATCAGTGATGAACGCTGCCTCGTTAGTGCCGTCTGACGACACCACGACGGCTGTTTTCAAAAAACTCAGCCGTCGGATCAGTTCTGCGTCAGGCAGTGCCCGGGCCTGTTCTTGTTTGATGCGGTCGGACAACGCCGCTTTGATACCTGCTTGATAGCGCACACAGGCCAGCTTGGAATGGCACACCACCTGCGCCTTAAAACCGTTGGGCAAGATGTTGTCGACGTAATGCTTAACTAGGTCGCGAGCAATCGCGTTGATGCGGTTCTCGGCCTCCAGGATGTCGCCGGTAGCGCCATACTTCTTTTTGATCGCCAGCAGCTCTTCTTCGCTGCGGTCACGAAACAGATCTTCAAAGGCCTCATCAAAAGCATGTTTTTCATTCAGCGCACTATCAGCCGTTTTACCCTCATATAAAATCTGCAGGGTGGCGCCATCCTTGACCGCGTCCATCAGCCGGTAAGTGTCGATGTACTCACCAAAGCGTTTGCGGGTTTTGCGCTCACCGTGGCGCTCGGTCAGCAACGGAGTGCCGGTGAAGGCCAATCGAGTGGCATTGGGAAAAGCCTCAAACAGGTTTTCACCCAAATCCGAACTTTGAGTTCGGTGCGCCTCGTCGATCATCAGGATGATCCGCTCTGAAGGATTGACCACACCAAAGGTCTTGCCTGCCGGTATGGCCAGGTAGGTGCCCAGCGCCTCAGCCACGGTATTACTCAAGGTCTGTTTGTGTTCCTGAAACTTGTGCACCATGACCATATTGATGTCAGAACTTTCGGTGGCCAGGTGTTGCCGTAACGCTTGACGGCTCTCGATCACATTAACCCGCCCACCAATCAATGTCGCGGTTTTGCCTAGCTGCTCTTCCAGATCTTGCCGATCATTGACCAACACAATCTTGTAGTCAGCAAGATCACGGCTAGCCCGCAGCATCCGCGCCAGAAATACCATCGTCAGCGATTTCCCCGAGCCCTGGGTGTGCCATACCACACCACTGCGTTCCATGGCCGTGGAGCCTTTACGCAGGCGCTCCATGATTTTTCTCGCCGCACGGAATTGCTGGTAGCGGCATACCACCTTCACACGAGAACCACCATCGTTATCCATGATCACCGAACTTGTGCGCAGGATCTGCAGCAGGTTGGCTCGACTCAACATCCCCGCGATCAGTTGCTGCTGCGGGTTTAATCCTTCGAGTCCCGCATCGTCCTGCGGATAGAGCGTCTTCCAGGTATAGAAATGCCCCTCTTCCGAAGTTATTGTGCCGTAATCCGCTTGCAGACCGCTGCTGCGGATCAGTAGCAGGTTGCTGTGGAACAGGCCCGGTTCACCCTCCTTTAGTCCAGCATTTTGGGTTTCGGGGCGTTTGCGCATATAGCGCTGTAACTGCACGAAGGCTTCCTGCATTGGATTGGCGCAGGTGTGAGAGGCTTTTTTGCATTCGACCACTCCGAGGGGGATCCCATTCACGAACAGCACAATGTCCGGAATGATGAAGTCCTTTACGCACCCTGGCGTATCAATACGGAACTGATTGATAGCATGGAACTGGTTATTTTCAGGCGTTTTGAAATCGATCAGCCGCACCACGGGATCGGCTTCGCCGGTCAGCTCATTGATATCTACCTGCGCTTTAAACAGCAAAGCCTGGATCGTTTCATTCGCTTCCAGCAGGGTACGGTTGGGCTGGCGCAGCAATTGGCTGCGTAAATCTTCCAGCTGCCGATCGGTCAGCCACAGCTGGCCTTCATCCGTGCGGTTGTTCTCCCGGACGGCGTTATTGAATACTTCGGGCAGCAACCATTGGCGAAAGTTAGTACGCAAGCTTCCGTGTGCGCTCTGCGGAATACTTGTTCCTTGGTCTACCACCGTCCAACCCTGTTCGGCCAACTGCTGCAGAAAGGGCTGTTCGACTTCGCTGTACTCACTCATCGTGTGCTTCTTTGGCTATTGGTCTGCAACCAGTGCTGGCCTGTGGCGGTCAGGTCCACCGGAGGAAATAGCGGCTGACCGTTGGCATCGCAATCCTGCCCAATCACCACATAACCGCCGCCCAGGTTTTCAAAGTCATTGGCGAAGGCGCAAAGCGTGCGAAGAATGGCGTCCGGATTCCAGCCCGCCTTGTATTCGATACGTTCGCCCTCCACCGTGTGCTGGCGCAACAGATCGTTGAAGTTTATGGGCAGCTTGTTAGGCATCGGCTGTCTCCGGGGCATCAACCTTGACGGGGACTTTACCAGTGAGGAGGTCTTGTACTAATCCGCGCTTCTGCTTCTGCAGTACTTGAAGTTTGGCTTCGGCTGACAGTAGAAATCGATTGTGTTTAGAGAGAATTCCAGCAATCAACCGTTGCTCTGCTATAGGAGCAATAGGAAACGCGAGTGACGTCAATTGGGCCGTGTTGATGCCTTCACGAGTGCCTCGCCCTTTGTCTCGCTCGATTTGACGCATAACTATCTCGTTCGCGAATGCCGCCTCAACAAACAACGGCGAACAACGGCCATGATCTAGGGCCACTCGAATCACGTGATAGTTTATTAAAAAGCCCTCGACACGCTCATCCGCCAAGGCATTTCTACCAGTCGTCGCACCTTGCCTGGCAAACAGCAAATCACCATTTTTTATGCGGTAACGGCTCAGTGTGGCGGCCTTTCGAACTGAAACATAAAGCAGGTCATCCAGATCAAGCCTTCCTTGCTGAACGTTTCCAATTCTAAGAACTGGGATCCCCTCTGCTACGAAATCCGAACTACCAAGATCGGCCCCAAAAGGTCCAGTGAGAATTGGCTGTCGTTGCGAATCGGTTAGTTCAAGAATTGATCCTAGACGCCACTCTGACGGCATTTTCCCGAATGGCGTCTGTACTGACTTTTCGAAGGGCCGTAGGAAACCATTTGGTAATACACCACGAGTGAACAAATCGCGCATCAAACCAGCCTTGATCTGCAGGTATTTGGCAATCAAGTGTTCTGTTTTTTCGATGGCAGTGTCGATGCCTATTAATATTTTGGCGATTTTGTTCTGCACCAAAAAAGTAAATACCGGTATCGGTATGGTTTGTACGTCTCCAGTCGAGACGGCAGCGAATGTGGAACCTTGGCTGCGCCGGTGCAGATAGCCACTACAGTGTTCTACCGCGTGCTTCAAAAAAACAGTGTTCGATAGACCTGGCTTGGCCTTAAAGGAGCCGAGTCCACGGCCAATGCAATAGTCCTGATCGGCATAGTTCATCGTGCCAACCGGCGCACGCACACTGATCAATACAGAGCCAGCTTTCGCCGTACGTAAAGGTGGGTCGCAAAAGACTGAAGTCTGTGGATTACTCGCACCAAACTCTGCGCATCCTTGCAAAAATGGCAACCCTTTGCCATCTGTGTTGCAGAGTTCAGCTCCCGGCGACTGCCCCATGGTGACATCGGCAAACCTCGTGAGCGGTGCAAACGATAAATCACTCATACCCCAACTCCATCATAAAGCTCTGCAATGCCTGTGCAGCCTCATCGTGCTCTGCCTCAATCTGCTTGGCAGTCACCGCATACTTGCCCCACAGATTCTCAATCAAAGCAACACAGGCCCGCTGATCGGCTCGTAGATATTGGCGGTAACTGTCGAACAGCACCTTGCCCAGCCGCTCGACAATCACCACACGGGCCTCGTCGCTGCTGATCTTCTCTCGGGCTTTTTCCACCAACTCATCGCGGCTTTGCTCCGTCGCCTTGATCAGAACCTTAAGGCGTTTCGCTTCGTCTTCTAGCGTTTTATGACGAGCCAGTTGTACCTCAATGCGTTCTGCCTCGCTTTGGTGATTTTTCCAGTCACCAAAGCTGGTATCGCGCTTGGCCAGTTTCATCAACCCACGGGCTTCTTTCAGGCTAGCCTTGAGAGTCTTCACTTCATCAGGTGGCAGCACACCACTGTCATCAGTATCTTCAAAATCTTCTTCGCCCGCTGCGGCGAACAACGCTTGCAGCTCGGCCAGACGGCTGTGCTGTTGTTCCAGTTCGGCTAATAGTTCCGGAAACTGGCTCTGCAGGATATCCTCGTTGGGAATCAGCTCCGGCCCCCAACCACTGGCTGCGATGGATTTAAAGTCGGCAGCCAGCAACTTGTAATAGTTAGCGAACGCGCCGCGCACTTGATATCGGTTCAGCAAGTGCTGATGGTCAAAGATGCGCTCGACGCTGTCTAGCAACGTGGCGCGCATCTGGTAGACATTGTTGGCACGAGCTTGCTGGTTCGTGGTATCCGGTGCCAGTGCTTCAACGATAGGCAGGTGCTGTTGCCACCAGCTATGCAACTCGGACATAAATTGAGTTTGGCGTTGGATGACTCCAGGGTGTGCATTAACGTAATCGGCAATGGAGCGCTTATCTTGCAGCTCAGTCGATAAGTCAGCGTAAGCCACGCCGCTGGCGGGTGCGGTACGAGGCACAAAGCAGCTCTCACGCAGCCCAACATAGTTTTCCCAAAAGTGCCCCAGCGCATCGATCTCGCTGATAGGCACACCGCCATGCAGATGGGCCCGCACATCGTGGGGCTCGGGCGAGGGAGCGTTATCCACATAGCGGCGAATATTGCAGTTGTAGTCTTCAGCGCTAATCGCCGCCACCGGAATTCGCTGCGCATAAGCAGGAATATTTTGGCCGGCGCGATAAGCGTGCACGATCTTGTCAATATCTTCGGGCCGCAGATGGTTCTGAGCCTTACCTTCGCGGTATTCACGATCGGCGTTGATAAACAGCACGTGGTCACGCTCAGCCGCCCCTGCCTTATTCAGCACCAGAATGCAGGCAGGGATTCCAGTGCCATAGAACAAATTACTCGGCAGGCCAACTACTGCTTCGAGATAACCCTTTTCAATAAAGTATTTGCGCGCCTCACGCTCTTCGCCGCCGCGGAACAGCACACCATGGGGCATCACCGTCGCCATCCGGCCATCGTTTTTGAGCACGGCTAGCATATGTTGTACAAACATCAAATCGGCTTTTTTGCCTTTTTCAGGCATCCACACCGGAAAGCGACCGGGGAATTTTATGTCTTTTTTGATGTAGTTCTGGCTAAACGGCGGGTTGGCTAACACGCGATCGAAGCGCTTGAGTTGACCATCTTCGGCCTGATGCTGGGGCTCCCGCAGGGTATCTTGCTGACGAATCACCGCGTGGGAAATGCCATGCAGCAGCATATTCATTTTGCAGATGGACCAGGTGGTACCCATCTTTTCCTGACCGTACAACGCCAGCTCGGATGCATCCGCCCCGCACTCGCGCAGGTAATCACGCGCCTGGATCAGCATGCCGCCCGACCCAACAGTAGGGTCGTACACACTCATATTTTCCTGGGGATCGCAGATCTCAACACAGATACGCACCACTTCAGCTGGGGTATAAAATTCGCCAGCCTTCTTACCTGCAGAGTCGGCAAAATGCTTGATCAGCCATTCATATGCAGTGCCCAGTAGATCTGGAAATTCGAAGTCCTCGTCGCGCAGCGGGATTTTTTCAAAGTTCTGAATAAAGTTGACCAGTGTGTCGTCATCCAGCGTGTTCTGGCCGATCTTCTTGTTGAAGTTGATGTGTTTAAGCACATCCTGTAAGGCCTCTGGATTGGCCTCTTCCAACGCTTCAAGCGCTTTGTTGAGTGCAGTGCCAACGTTTTCTTTGACGTGCTTGAGCGCTGGATGGAGGTTCCAGGTGCTATCGACCCAGCTCTGACTCCATCGAGCCCGCTCCGGCACAAAGAAATACTTGCCGGAGTACTGATCAGGATCTTCTAGGTTGAGTTGGATATCCGCATCGCTCAGGCCTGCAGCCTTGCCCTCTGCGGCAATCTCTTCGCGGCGCTGATCGAACAGATCGCTGGCACGCTTGAGGAACAGCATGCCGAAAATGTATTCCTTGTATTCGCTGGCATCCATGTTGCCGCGTAAGTCGTCACAGGCAGTCAGCAGCAGGTTTTCAAGCCGTGCGAGTGTCAATTTGGCGCTTGCCATAAGTATTCAGATTCCTGTCATAACGTCGAACGGTGCGCTAATTGGGGGCAACGAAACACCTGAGAAATGTCCGTGCAAAAATGCCATAGGATACCCCACTAAGTTCCTCGATAGAGCTCAACTGGTCAGCTGAGATTTCACCTTCTCCTGCAAGCTGCTCAGGTGACTCACCCCGATAAACACCTCCGCCAAAGGGAGGCATGATGCCCGTTCCCACTTACGACCAGTCATCGAACCAGTGCTGCGTTTTTTAGCGACCAAGCCAGAAGCCGCACCTACTCGGCATGCTCAGGAAACTGCGGCGAAAACGCTGCACCTGACCGAAGAGCAACGGCAGGAACTGATCGCCAGCGGTCAGGCGACCTACAAAAATCCGCGCAGGTTGGGCGGATGACCGACTCAAACGTGCAGGTCTGTCTAGCAGCGCGAAGCGCGGTTATGGGCAGTTCACTGCCAATCATGGTTACGAAGCGTTCTGGTAAAATCGAATGCAAGCGGGTGGTCAAGTGGAGTGCAGTATTCCAATTGGTATTCCAACCAAAAATAAAAAAAGATATAAATGTTCTAAATCAATATCTTACCGACCGAATTCAGATTACCCCGGCTCCACCAAATACGAAGCAAAACAAAACCCGCCAAGTGCGGGTTTTGTTGCATCTGGGGTTTGGTCATTTTTGCAGGCAGCCTCACCATCCCCGGCAAAAGCAGGCCTGCTCGCGATAAGGCTCG
>Ga0157371_10004035_pt1 | contig 12993 bp, 11 predicted proteins | sample C45metaG_FD_113462 | JGI IMG/M metagenome (GOLD analysis project Ga0157371, IMG submission 113462) | Corn rhizosphere microbial communities from Kellogg Biological Station, Michigan, USA - C4-5 metaG | ecosystem: Host-associated > Plants > Roots > Rhizosphere > Soil | place: USA: Michigan... | reverse complement strand
GCGCGCACCCGACGGCCGTACGGTCGTCTGCGACACCGGGCCGCCCTCGCTCGCCACCGCCGGGACGGGCGACGTCCTGACCGGAATCGTCGGCGCGTTCCTCGCCAAGGGCCTCGACGCGGTCGACGCCGCGGCCGCGGCAGCCGTCGCGCACGGCCTCGCCGCCCGCGCCGTGCCGCACCAGGCCGGCCTCGTCGCCTCCGACGTTGCCGCTGCGCGGCCGGCTGTCCTCGATCCCTGACCGCTGTACGCCGCGAGAATGTGACCGTGCCCCGCTCGCTCGTCACGATCGACGTCGGTGCGATCCGTCGCAACGCCCGCCTGCTGGCGGGCGTCGTCGCTCCGGCCGAGCTCTGGGCGGTCGTGAAGGCCGACGGCTACGGCCACGGTGCGGCCGACGCCGCGCGGGGCGCGCTCGAGGGCGGGGCCACCGCGCTCTGCGTCGCGACCGTGGGCGAGGCGCTTGCGCTGCGGCGCGTGAAGCAGGACGTCCGGATCATCGTGCTCGGCCCGGCTGCAGACGACGAGATCGCGGGGGCGCGCGAGGCGAGGCTCGAGCTCGTCGTCTCCGACGAGCGCGTCCCCGAGGGCATCGACGTCCACCTGAAGCTCGACACGGGGATGGGGCGCTGGGGCCTCGCGGAGCTGCCTGAGCCGGTACGGGGCGTCGTGGGGCTGATGACGCACCTAGCGACGTCCGACACCGATCCGGGGTTCGCCCGGGCGCAGCTCGAGCGCTTCCTCGAAGCGACCGGGCCTTACGCGCGGAGGTACGTTCGCCATGTGGCCAACAGCGCCGCCGCCCTCGCGCTGCCGGAGACGCGGCTCGACGCGGCGCGCTGCGGGATCGCGCTGTACGGCATCGACCCGGCGGGCGAGGACGCCGGCCGGTGGGGCCTCGAGCCGGCGCTGCGGTGGGAGTCGGAGGTGATCCAGGTGCGTCGGCTCGCGCCGGGAGCGTCGACCGGCTACGGTCGGCGTTTCGTGGCGGTCGAGGAGACATGGATCGGAATCGTCCCGGTCGGGTACGCCGACGGCTTTCGGCGTGACATGACCGGGACCGAGGTTCTCGTCGGCGCGGACCGGGCCGAGGTCGTGGGCACCGTCTCGATGGACGCGCTCGCAGTGAGGCTCGCCGCGCCCGTGGAGACGGGAGCGCCGGTGACCCTCGTCGGCGACGGCATCACGCTGGAGGCCCACGCGCGCGTCGCGGAGACGATCGGCTACGAGCTCGCGTGCGGGATCCGCACCTCCGGGGAGCGATCGACGCGAGAGGTCGTCGGATGATGGACCGGGTCGAGCACCGCAGGCAGCTCCAGACCGAGCGGCACGACGCCCTCGTCGCTCTGGTGCAGCGGTTGCTGGCGCCTCTGAGCGGCGACGAGCGCGCGCTCGACGTCGGCTGCGGCGCCGGCGCCCTCGCGTACGCGCTCGCCCCGCTCGTCGGCGAGGTGGTCGGCGTCGACTCCTCGGAGGATCTCGTCGACGTCGCACGCGAGCACGCTCCGCCAGGGGCCACGTTCGTCCTGGGCGACGCCGAGGCACTTCCCTTCCCGTACGGCGACTTCGACCTCGTCGGCTGCCTGCGCGTCCTCCACCACGTGCGCCGCCCCGAGCTCGTCGTCTCCGAGATCGCGCGGGTCACGCGGCCCGGCGGCAGGATCCTGCTCGCCGACCAGCTGGGCGACATCGACCCGATGCGAAGCCTCGAGCTCGACCGCTTCGAGCGTGCGCGCGACCCGTCCCACACGCGGCTCCTGCCGGACGCCGACATCCGCGGCTACCTCGACGCCAACGACCTCGTGGTCGTCGCGAACGAGATGGTCGAGGAACGCCGCGACATGGAGCGCTATCTCGACGTCGCGGGGCTCGAGGGCGAGGCACGCGACCGCGTCGCGCGGATGGCCCCGGCCGTCTACGAGGTCGAGATGGGCTGGTACGTGGCCCGCAAGCTCTGACGCTCTGCGTCCGCCGGGACGACCGATCGGTAGTCACCGTGACGCATGTGAGGTAGTCTTCGTGACGCATGATCGTGGACGTCAACCCGTTCGTCTACTCGCGCCCGGTGCCGCCCGAGGACGTCGTCGACCGGGACGCCGAGGTCGCCGACCTCCTGCGTCACGCCGTCGGCGGCCACTACGTCCGGCTCTACGCGCCGCGCAAGTACGGCAAGACGAGCCTCCTCACACGCGCACTCCACGACGGCGAGCGCAGCGAAGGCCTGATCGGCGTGCTCGTCGACCTCTACCGCGTGGCATCGGTCGCGGACGTGACCGTCCGGCTCGAGCGGGCCTACGCGAAGCACCTCCGCGGCGACCTGCGCGGGAAGGTGGAGTCGTTCCTCCAGCGCACGGGGGTCGGCCTCTCGCTCGGCGCCTTCGGCATCAGTGCGCGACTCCAACTCGATCCGGCGCGCGACCCGCTCCCCGCGCTCCACGCCCTGCTCGACCTGCCGCTGCGTCTCGAGGCATCGGGCGGATTCCGCGCCTTCATCGTCTTCGACGAGTTCCAGGACATCGGACGCATCGACGGCCTCGACGGTCTGCTCCGGAGCCACATCCAGCATCAGGGCGAGGTCGCCTCGTATGTCTTCGCCGGCTCGGAGCCGGGTCTGATGCGCCTGCTGTTCGAGACGAAGGACAGGCCGCTCTACGGCTCCGCGGTGCCGATGCGCCTCGGCCGCCTGGCGGACGCCGACCTCGCCGACTACGTCGCGCGGCGGTTCGACGCGTCGGGCCGGAGCGTGGGGGAGGCGCTCAACCCGCTGCTCGCGCTCGCCGCCGGCCACCCCCAGCGCGCGATGCTCCTCGCTCACCGGCTCTGGGCCGAGGTGGCGCAGGGCCACGAGGCAACGCTCGACGACTGGCAGGCGGCCCACGTGGCCGCGATGCGCGAGCTCGAGCCGGAGTTCGACGCCCAGTGGCGCGGCCTCGACGCCTCCGGCCAGAAGACGCTTCGCGCGATCACCCTCGGCGACGGCTCGCCGTACCGCACAGCCGCCCTCCGCCGGCTCGACCTGACGAAGGACGTGGTGCGGCGTGCGCTCCCGCGTCTCGCTGCCACCGCGGAGATCGAGGAGCGGGAGGCCGGCGGGTACGGGATCGTCGACCCGCTGTTCGCCGCCTGGGTCGACCGCCTCAACGACCGTCCGGCAGACGGCTCCTGACGCCGTTCAGACCGATCCGGTCCGGTAGTCCGACATGCCCGAGAACCGCGCGATCAGCCCGGGCGTCAGCACCTGCATGATCGAGATGATCCGGTACGGGAACCACGGCACCGTCACCTCGCGCTTCCCTTTCTCCACCGCATGGATGACGGCCTCGGCGACGCGCGGCGGCTGGATCACGAACCGGCCGAGCAGTCGGCTCTTCAGGACGCCCTTCTGTGGGAAGCCCTCGGTCTCGACGAAGCCGGGCAGCACCGCGTGGACGGCGATCCCGCTGCCCCGCAGGGCCGCGGCGAGCGAGCGCGAGAAGGCGAGCTGCGCATGCTTCGCCGCCGCGTACGCCCCGGCAGGCGCGAACGCAGTCGTTCCCGCCACCGAGACGAGGTTGACGACGTGCGCCCCGGCCCCGGACGCGACGGCCGCCTCGAGCCCGGGCATCAGCGCCCGGGTGCACCAGACGCCGCCGAGGTAGTTGACCTCGATCACGCGACGGATCGTCTCGGGATCGACGGCGAGGAACGTGCCCCTCGCCGGCATGCCGGCGTTGTTCACGAGCAGGTGGATCTCCGGATGTCGCTCGAGGATGCGGGTCGCCATGGCCTCGACGGCGTCGCGGTCGCCGACGTCGCACAGCTCGACCTCGGCGCCGATCTCGTCCGCAACCGCGCGCAGCCGGTCCTCACGCCGCGCGACGAGGACGCACCGCCAGCCCTTCTCGGCGAGCAGCCGGGCGATCGCCTCGCCGATCCCGGACGAGGCTCCCGTGACGACCGCGATCTTCTCGCCGGGCACCGGGGGGAATCTAGTGAACGCGCGCCGCGGGTCGAATAGGATCGCCGACATGCCGAATCGCTTCGAAGGCAAGCAGGCGCTCGTGCTCGGTGTCGCGAACCGGCGCTCGATCGCGTGGGCGATCGCCGAGCGGCTCGCGGCGGAGGGCGCACAGCTCGCGTTCACGTACCAAGGCGAGCGGATCGAGAAGAACGTCCGCGACCTCGCAGCGACGGTCGACACGAAGCTCGTGACGCCGTGCGACGTCCGCTCCGACGACGACCTCGACCGCGTCTTCGCCGAGGCGGCGGACGCCTTCGGCGGCGGGCTCGACGTCCTCGTGCACTCGGTCGCGTTCGCCGCGGCGGAGGACCTCGAGGGCCGCTTCACCGACACGCCTCGTGATCGGTTCTGGATGGCAGTCGACATCAGCGCGTACTCGCTCGTCGCCTGCGCGCGCCGCGCCGAGCCGCTGATGGAGGCGCGCGGCGGCGGCTCGATCGTGACGATGACCTACCTCGGCGGCGTGCGCGCGGTGCCTCATTACAACGTGATGGGCGTCGCGAAGGCGACGCTCGACGCGTCGATGCGATACCTCGCCTGGGACCTCGGCCAGAAGGAGATCCGGATCAACGCGATCTCGGCCGGCCCCGTGCGGACGCTCGCAGCCCGCTCGATCGCCGGGTTCACGACGATGGAGGAGATGTTCGAGCAGCGCGCGCCGCTCCACCGCGCCATCGACGCCACGGACTGCGGCGCGGCCGCCGCGTACCTCCTCTCGGACGACGCCCGCAACGTGTCCGGCACGACGCTCTACGTCGACGCCGGGTATCACGCGATGGGCATGTAGACGTTGAGAGCGGCGGGTCTGCCGGCCGAGCAAGCCGGTCGGGATGCGGAGCAGCCGATCCGCGCGGCTGAGCTGGTTGGGGCGCTCTCGCTTGCCACCGATCTCGGCACCGGGCAGCCGCTCGAGCACGCGCTGCGTACGGCAGTGCTCGCGCTCCGCCTCGGCGAGCTCGCCGAAGCATCTCGGGGGGAGCTCGCCGATACCTACTACGTCGCGCTTCTCCACGCCTCCGGCTGCACCTCGAACGGGCACGAGGCGACGCTCCTTTTCGGCGAGGACATAGAGCACCGTGCAGCGTTCTTCCTGATCGACCCCGCCGACCCCGAGCAAGTGCGCTCCTTCTACCGCACGCACGTGGGGCCGGGCCGGCCGGCCGAGGTGCGCGAGCGGATGATCGAGGCGGCGCTCTCCAACCCGACGAGGGCGCGCGAGTCGTTCGCGGCGATGTGCGAGGTGGCCCAGCGGTTCGCGCGATGGCTCGAGCTCGGCCCGGGAGTCGAGGCGGCGCTCGAGTACGTCTTCGCGCGCTGGGACGGCAAGGGCGTGCCGAGAGAGGTCGGAGGCGAGGAGCTGCCGCTGCCGGCGCGGCTCCTCCACGTGGCGCGGGACTACTCGCTCTTCCTTTCCGCCGCCGACCCGGACGACGCGCGCACCGTCCTCGAACGGCGAGCCGGCGCAGCCTACGACCCGCGCCTGGCCCAGCTCGCCGTGCGCCACTTCGACGACGTGTGTGCCGGGCTCGACGACGCGCGGATGTGGGAGCACGCGCTCGAGTGCGAGCCGTTTCCGCAAATCAGGCTCTCCGGCGACGGGATCGACGCCGGCTTCGCGGCGTTCGCGGCGCTCACCGGGCTCAAGTCGCCCTGGCTCCGCGAGCACTCGACCCGCGTCGCAGAGCTCGCCGAGGCAGCCGCCTGGCGACTGGGGCTGCCGGAGGAGACCGTCGCCGTGCGGCGCGCCGCACTCGCGGCCGACCTCGGCCGCGTCGGCGTCTCGAACGCGATCTGGGAGAAGCCCGGGCCGCTCGGTTTCGGGGAATGGGAACGCGTTCGGCTGCATCCGCACTTCACCGAGCGCGCGTTCGCCCAGTCGCAGGCCCTCGCCCCGATCGGTCTTCTTGCCGGCTCCCACCACGAGCGGCTCGACGGTTCGGGCTACCACCGGGGCCTGCGCGGATCGGGGCTCGACAAGGCGCGTCGCATCCTCGCCGCCTCGGATTGCTACACGGCGATGCGGGCGGCGAGGCCGTACCGGCCGGCGCTCGAGCCCGCAGCTGCCGAGGCGGAGCTGAGGCGGGAGGCCGAGGAGGGGCGGCTCGACGCGGACGTGGTCGACGCGGTGCTCGCCGCCGCGGGTCACCGTGTCCCGAAACGGCCGCGCGAGCTGCCGGCCGGGCTGACGCGGCGCGAGCTGGAGGTGCTGCTGGCGCTCGTGCTCGGCAACTCGAACCAGACGATTGCCGACGATCTCGGCATCTCCGCCAAGACCGTCGGCCACCATGTCCAGCACGTCTACCGGAAGGCGGGCGTCTCGAGCCGCGCCGCTGCGACGGTCTGGGCGTTCGAGCACGACCTCGTCCGCAGCTCGTAGGGCCATAGGGCATTCGCCCGATGCGGGCTCCGGCCGCGCGGGCGCAGACTCGTCCCAGATCGCGTCGGACGACGCGCACCTCGGAAAGGGAGGACGAGATGATCCTGGCAACGACGACGGTGGAGGATCTCGACCGGTTCGTGGAGATCTACTCGACCACGGGCGCCGAGAAGCGGAAGCTGCACGGGTCGAAGGGATCGACCGTCTTCCGCGACCCGAACGAGGAAGACCGGGTCTGGGCCATCTTCGACTGGGACCTGGAGGGTTGGGGCAACTTCGCTTCCGATCCCGAGGTGCCACCGATCATGCAGGAGGCCGGGCACAAGAGCAGGCCGCAGGTGACGGAGATCGTCGGGCGCTTCGACGCCTAGCGCGACCCGCGACAGGAGGAAGTCGTGCCGGGGAACGCTGCGATCGTGCGCCGGGGCTACGAAGCGTTCGGGACGGGCGACCTGAAGACGCTCACCGAACTCCTCGGCGACGACGTCTCGTGGCACACCCCCGGCGGAAGCCGGCTCGCCGGCGACGTCGTCGGTCGGAAGGCCGTCCTCGCCCGTCTCGGCCGCTACGTGGCCGAGACGGGCGGCACGTTCAGGGCCGACCTGAAGCGCGTGCTGACCGATGAGGACGGCCGCGTGATCGGGATTCACCACAACGTCGCCGAGCGAGACGGAAAGCGACTGGACCTCTACTGCTGTGTGGTCTTCGTGGTCGTGGGCGGCCGGATCGTGGACGGCCGCGAGCACTTCTACGACCTTCGAGCCTGGGACGAGTTCTGGTCGTAGCACCGTCCTCCGGGCAGGCCGGTCGGCCGCATCGGCGCTCTCCCGGCGGCCGCGAGCGCGTTCCTCCGCGAGGGCGACTCGCATTCTCCTCTGCCTCCTCCGTTGGTGCTCTCGAACGACCTCGACCCGGTCGAGGCTGACCTGACGGAGCCGCGGTCGACCACCAGGCAAGCCGATTTCGGCTCAACCAGGCCGATTAGCATGAAGCCGAGGTGACTCGCAGGCAGACGCTCACTCTCGTGGCGGCGATTCTCGGCTCGGGTGTCGCGACGATCGACGGCTCGATCGTCAACGTTGCGCTGCCGGCGATCGAGCGCGATCTCGGTGGCGGCCTCACCGGCCAGCAATGGGTGTCGAACGCGTATCTCCTGGCGCTCGCTTCGCTGATCCTGATCGGTGGGTCGCTCGGAGACGTCTACGGCGAACGACGTGTGTTCGCGATCGGCATCGGCGCGTTTGGGGTGCTGTCTCTCGCGTGCGCGCTGGCGCCGACGATCGAGACGTTGATCGCCGCGCGGGCGCTCCAGGGAGCCGCCGGCGCTCTGGTCACGCCGAGCTCGCTTGCGATCATCATCGGAGCGTTTTCGGCAGCCGAGCGTGGAGCGGCTATCGGCGCGTGGACAGCGTGGGGCGGGATCGCGGCAATCGTCGGGCCGCTCGCCGGAGGCTGGATCGTCGATCAGGTCTCCTGGCGTTGGATCTTCGCGATCAACGTGCCCCTCGTCATCGTCACGCTCGGCCTGATCCTGGCCGCTGTCCCACCGGCAGGGGCACGCTCGGGGCGGCGCGTCGACGTCGTCGGTGCGATCCTGTGCGTGGTCGGCCTCGGAGGCGTCGTCTTTGCGCTGATCGAGCAGCCCAACCATGGCTGGAGCAGCCCGGTGATCTTCCTCCCCCTCGTCGTCGGTGTCGTCGCGTTCGCTGCGTTCGTCGTCTACGAGCGACGCGCGAAGGAGCCGATGCTCGAGCTCGAGCTGTTCACGCACCGGAACTTCGCCGTCGGCAACGTCGAGACCTTCGCCATGTACGCGGGGCTTGGGATCCTGTTCTTCTTCCTCGTCATCTTCCTGCAGCAGGTCGCCGGCTACAGCGCGCTCGAAAGTGGGCTGGCGACGGTGCCCGTCACGGTGGTGATGTTCGCGCTGTCGCGTCGCTTTGGCGCGCTCGCCGATCGGCACGGGCCACGCCTCTTCATGGGCGCCGGCCCTCTGATCGCCGCGGTCGGGATCGTCCTCCTGCTGCGCACCGGCCTGGACACGTCGTATGCGACCGATGTGTTGCCTGCGATGCTCGTCTTCGCGGTCGGCCTTTCCATGACCGTCGCCCCGCTCACGGCGACCGTGCTCGCCGACGCCGAGGAGAGCGACGCCGGGATCGCGTCCGCCGTGAACAACGCAGTCGCACGCGTGGCCGGGTTGATCGGCGTGTCGATCCTCGGCGTCGTGGTGGCAGAGACACTCGTCGGCGACACGTTCGCGGCGAACGACGAGTCAGTCCGCGCGTTCCACCAGGTCGTGGTCGTCTGTGCCGTGCTCGTCGCCGGCGGAGGCATCGTCGGCGTGCTCGGGATCGTCAACCCACGCCGCACCGTCGAGGCGCGCAATTGCCCGGGCGGCCAACTCGTCGCCGTGCCACTCCCAGCCGTCGAGAGCACGACCGCTGCGGATTGAAAGGTTCCGATCGCGCGCCAAGAGCACTGGCTCTTCCCGGGCCGACGCCGTGTAAGGTTTGCCTTACACCGAACGTCGACCTTCCAACACAGTGTCCCAGGCCCAGATCCTCGTCCTCGGCGCAATCGCCGGGCTCACCATCTTCATCGGCCTACCGGTCGGCCGGATCGGCACCCTGCCGGCGGCTGCAAGCGCGTTCCTGACCGCGACCGCGACGGGCATCCTCCTCTTCCTCCTCTGGGACGTGCTCTCCGCCGGCGTCGAGCCTGTCGAGGCGGCGCTGACGGCCGCCGCGGTCGACCACAGCGGGAGTTGGTCGCGCTTCGCCTGGCTGGCTGCCCTTCTCGGTGCGGGCTTCGTGGCGGGCCTCATGAGCCTCGTGTACTTCGACGAGCTGATCGCACGCAGGCGCCGGCGCGCCGGCCCGCAGAGCGTCGGGGCTGCGATCGCCTTCGAGGAGGCGCGGTCCGCGCGGATCCTCACGCCGGCCCAGTCGCTCTCGCTGATGATCGCGACCGGGATCGGGCTCCACAACTTCTCCGAGGGCCTGGCGATCGGCCAGTCGGCGGCGGCGGGTGAGATCAGCCTCGCCCTCGTCCTGATCATCGGCTTCGGTCTCCACAACGCGACCGAAGGCTTCGGCATCGTCGGCCCGTTCGCCGGCAGCCAGCACCGCCCGAGCTGGGGGTTCCTGCTCCTCGCCGGGCTGATCGGTGGAGGCCCGACGTTCTTCGGGACGCTGATCGGGCAGGCATGGGTCAGCGATGCGCTCTCGGTCGCCTTCCTCGCGCTCGCGGCCGGCTCGATCCTCTACGTCGTGATCGAGCTGCTCGACGTCTGCCGACGCGTCGGTCGCAAGCGACTCGTCGCCTGGGGGATCGTCCTCGGCCTGACCCTCGGCTTCGCGACCGACTTCGTCCTGGTCGCCGCCGGCGCCTGACGCGCGCCTCTGCCGCCGGGGCCGCGTTGCGGCGCGCCAACGACGGCGGATAGGGTCACCCGATGTCTGCGCTCGCACGGCGTCTCGCAGTCGCCCGCGGGGACGAGCCCGCTGATCTCGTCGTGCGTGGCGGCACTGTCTTGTCCGTCTTCACGCGCGAATGGCTCGAGGCCGACGTCGCGATCGTCGACGGCTTCATCGCCGGTCTCGGCTCGTACGAGGGGCGGGAGGAGATCGACGCCGCCGGGCGCTACGTCGTCCCCGGGCTGATCGACTCGCACATGCACATCGAGTCGACCAAGCTGCTCCCCGACGAGCTCGCCCGGCTGATCCTGCCGCTCGGGACGACGGCGATCGTCGCCGATCCGCATGAGATCGCAAACGTGCTCGGGACGGACGGTGTCCACTGGCTCCATGACGCGTCGGCGGGCCTCCAGCTCGAGGTCTTCTTCATGGCCTCCTCGTGCGTCCCGGCCTCGGTCTTCGAGTCGCCGCGGCGGCCGCTCGAGCTCGGCGACCTCGAGGCGCTGATGCGCCGCAAGCGCGTGCTCGGCCTCGCCGAGATGATGAACTTCCCCGGCGTCATCGCCGGCGACGACACCGAGCTGGCGAAGCTCGCACTCGAGGGAGCGGAGCACGTCGACGGGCACGCGCCCGGCGTGCTCGGCAAGGCGTTGCAGGCGTACGCCGCCTCGGGCATCCGCTCGGACCACGAGATGCTGACGGTCGAGGAGGGGCGCGAGCGCCTTCGCGCAGGCGTCTGGCTCCTCATCCGCGAGGCCTCGATGGCGCGCAACTTGCAGGCGCTGCTGCCGCTCGTGCGCGAGTACGGGCCGAACCGGATCGCGTTCTGCACCGACGACCGCGACCCCGAGGACATCGCCGACAACGGCCACGTGAACGGCATGGTGCGCGACGCTGTCGCGGCTGGAATCGACCCGGCGGACGCGATCCTGATGGCGTCCTTCCATCCCGCGCTCTGGCACGGGCTCACGGACCACGGAGCCGTCGCGCCCGGTTTCGTCGGCGACCTCCTGCTCCTACCCGATCTCGAGACGTTCCTCCCGGACCTCGTGCTCAAGCGCGGCCGGCGCATCGACGACGTGCCCACGGCCGAGGTGCCCGAGTGGGTGCGGCAGACCGTCCGGCTGAAGCCGGTGACCGCTGCCGACTTCGCGATCCCCTGGGAAGGCGGCTCGGCACGCGCGATCGGACTGATCACGGATCAGGTCGTGACCGAGTCGCTCGAGGTCGACCCGCTCGTCGTCGACGGGCACGTGATCTCCGACCCGGAACGCGATCTCGTCAAGCTCGCCGTCGCCGAGCGCCATCTCGGCACGGGGCGCATCGGCATGGGGCTCGTCTCGGGCTCCGGCCTCCAGCGCGGGGCGCTTGCCTCGACGGTCGCGCACGACGCGCACAACCTCGTCGTCGTCGGCGCGGACGACGAGGACATGGCCGCCGCTGCGAACCGGCTCGCAGAGGTCGGCGGCGGCATCGTCGTCGTCGACGGCGGCCGCGTCGTCGCCGAGTGCCCGCTGCCGGTCGCCGGGCTGCTCTCAGACCAACCGCTCGACATCGTCGTCTCGCAGAGCCGCGGGTGCAACGACGCGGCGCAGCAGCTCGGCTGGGTCGGCGCGACGCCGTTCCTGACGCTCGCGTTCCTCGCGCTGTCCGTGATCCCGTCGCTCAAGCTCACCGACCGTGGCCTCGTCGAGGTCGACCGCTTCGAGATCGTCCCGCTCGCCTTCGGCGCGCTCGCCGAGACGAGCCGACCCGCGCGAGACTAACGAGCGTACGTCGAGATCGCGCCGTCGCGCGTGAGGAGACGCCAGCCCCTCGCCCGGAGCATCGCCTCCGCCCTGGCCGGGCAGTCGGCGGCGAAGAAGCCGCTTTGCGCGTAGAGCGCTCGGTGCACGGCGACGAAGCGGATGCCGAGGTCGGCGGGCACCGTTCCGCGGCCGCAGGAGAGGGGGCGGAGCTCGCGCGCCAGCCCGACGGCACGCTTCGGCGCGATGGTCGAGTACCCCTGCGGACGCTCGCGCGGGCTCTGACGGGCATAGCCCAGGTAGACGCTGCCGTAGTGGACGTCCGGCCGGAAGACGGGAAGCTCGAGCAGCCGTCCCTTCCCGCGGATCGCCGCGTATGCGGCGCTCGGCGTATCCGCCGCGACGGCGCCGAACACCGGGACCCGCAGATCGACCGCCAGCAGCACAGAGACACCCGCGACGGCGACCGGCAAGGCGAGCTTGTGGCGATCCAACGCAAGCGCTGTCCGGCCGGCGTCCACCGCGAAGGCGACGAGGGCGGCGAGCGCGAGGCACGCGATGGGCATGAACCGCTCGGGCACCCGCGTCGCGTCGAGCCCCGGCCCGTGACGCCAGAGGGTCTCGTAGCCCGGCAGGTTGGCACCGAGGGCGAGGAGGCAGGGGAGGAGCGCGGCCAGCCCGAGCAGGAGGGCGAGGCCACGGCGGCGCCGGACCGCGACCACCCCCGCGATCGCCACGAGCGGCGTCAGCCACCCGAAGAACACCAGCTCCTCGACCCCGCTCCCCACACCGCGCGTGACGAAGTCCGAGACCTCCGCCGAGTACCGGTCCACCTGGGCGAACGAGCGGCCGGTGCCGATCGAGCCCGCGACGGCCCAGCGGTCGACGGCCAGGCCCGCGACGAGCGCGACGGCCGAGCCCACCGCCGCCTTCCACCAATAGGCCTGCGGCGTACGCGCCCACGCGTATCCGAGCACGAGCGGGATCGCCCCGAGCGCGAGGTGGAGCTGGCCCGAGAGCGGGATCGCCGCAAGGCAGACAGCGGCCGTCACAAAACGGCGCCGCTCGAGCGCAAGCAGCGTCGCAGGGAGGAGGAACGAGATCAGCCCGAGGAGGTGCCCGGTCGACTGGCCGACCCGGTAGGGCATCAGGCAGAAGACGACGCCGCCGACGAGCGCGGCCGAGCGGGACAGACCGAGCGCACGCAGCCACCAGCACGCCGTCGCGCCCGCGAGGACGAACGAGAACAGAACGATCAGGTCGTACGCCCACACGTCTCCGACCGCCGAGGCGAGCGGCCAGTAGGGGAGCCCGAGGAGCCAGCCCTGGAGGCTCGGCGGCGCTTCCGCCTCCGGACGGAACGAGTAGGGGTCGGCGACCGGCGACGCGCCGCGCTCGAGCTGGTGGCCGACGAGCCAGAACGCCCAGCCGAGCTGGAGGTGGTCGCCCGCT